>JACCDW010107125.1_pt1 | contig 23437 bp, 15 predicted proteins | sample 7449781 | NCBI WGS metagenome assembly JACCDW01 (sample SAMN15323449, study PRJNA562643) | freshwater metagenome | isolation source: river surface water | place: USA:Blue River Watershed | collected 2017-08-18
CTCGATTCCCGGCGGGGCCACAGAAATTAGACGTTAGACTTTAGACGTTAGACGCTGGACGTTAGACGCTGGACGCTGGACGCTGGATCTATTTTGTAGAGACGCGATACTTCGCGTCTAAAAAACCTACTACATTTTATCAATAAAACACGGCTAATGTCATCTAATTAATGGTATCTTTGATAATATCAAATGATACTATCACTATGAGGCCGCCGTACGATATTTCGCCAACTATACTAAAACTAATAACTTCAATTTCAGAGAAAATCGGTGAGGTTAACGCCAACTTCTTAAACAAACAATCTCCCCAACTTCGCAAAACGAATCGCATAAAAACAATCCAAGCATCCTTACAAATCGAAGGAAACTCATTGGGCGAGGAACAAATCACTGCCATACTTGAAAACAAAAGAGTAATTGGACCACAAAAAGATGTGATTGAAGTACTTAACGCATTACAAGTATATGAGCATTTACAAAACTATAAATGCGATACCGAAAATAGTTTTTTAAATGCCCATGCAACTTTGATGAAAGGTTTAATAGAACAACCTGGAAAATACCGAAATCAAGGGGTTGGAATCGTCAAAGGATCACATATTGAACATATTGCGCCTTCACATACCCAAGTACCATTTCTAATGAAGGACTTATTTGCTTATTTAAGAAATCCCGACGAACTAACACTCATCAAAAGCTGCGTTTTTCACTACGAAATGGAGTTTATCCATCCTTTCATGGATGGAAATGGTCGCATGGGCAGATTATGGCAAACGCTAATTTTGATCAACGAATATCCCATCTTTGACTTCCTCCCGTTTGAATCACTCATCAGCCAAACACAAGATCAATATTACCAAGCACTAGCAACAAGTGATAAAGCCGGAAATTCAACGGCATTTATCGAATATATGCTTGGAGTTATAAATCAATCATTGGCAAATTTACTTCAATACAACAACCGCATTTTAAAAGATATCGACCGACTAACTTATTTCATAAGCATTAGCCAAAAGGAATTTAGCCGAAAGAATTACATGAATATTTTCAAGGACCTCTCCTCAGCAACCGCCAGCCGAGATTTAAAAAAAGGTATTGACCTTGGTTTATTTAAAAGCAGCGGAGAAAAGAACAAAACGAAATACAGCATCATATAAATAGACGCTAGAAGTAACAAATTTGTAGAGACGCGATACTTCGCGTCTAATGCTCCCAAAAAACGCGATGTATCGCGTCTCTACAGTTCTTGTGGAACAAAAAGACTGCCTTCGCCGTTTACCTCTTGAAAACAATATTTTTTGACCTACCAATACCGAATTTTCGAGTCCACCGCTACCCTTCCTACAGACTGGAACCACGTAGCCGCACAAAGTTTATTTCTACAATCAGCCTACCTGCGCGTCCTTGAAAATTCAGCACCAACTAACATTACCTGTCAATTCATTGGCGTATATCACTCAGATGCATTAATTGCTACGGCAATGTTGCAGCATCTCGATTTAGGAAAATTAGATGGGTATGGAAATCGCGATCATGGGCTATTAACCATCTCCCGAAATTTCCTCTTCAAACGCTATGCATCGAAACTTGCGATCATTGGGAATAATATGTTAACTGGCCAACACGCCATTTCATGTAGTCCAGAGGCTAATCCATGCGATGTCATCGCTGGTCTAAAAGACTTGGTTAACACATTAAATCCATCACCGCATCTCACTATTTTTAAAGATTTTGAGCCGATTGACGCTACATTGTTTGAGCAGGTTGCCTTCCAAAAAAGCCTCAAATTCAGCTCTCAGCCCAATATGTTTATGAAGCTACGCTCCGATTGGAAAGAAGAGGCCGACTACCTGAACGCATTAACCAAAAAATACCGAGACCAATACAAACGCGCACGTAAAAAAGCAGCAGGTATCGAAAAGCGGCAGTTAACCCTAGCAGAAATTAAAGAGCTAGAAAACGACATTTACACGCTGTACCATCACGTCGCAGACCACGCGCCATTCAACACCTTTTTCCTAGCGAAAAACCACTTCTACTCACTTAAAAAAGAATTGGGGGCCGACTTCCGATTTTTCGCCTATTTTGAAAACGGGGAATTAATTGGGTTCAATACACTCATTCACCACGATGAGATTCTAGAAACCTACTTCCTCGGATACGACGACAAAATCCAAAAGGAAAAAATGCTCTACCTCAATATGCTATATGACATGATTGGGTGCAGTATACATAATGGGTTTAAACGCATCAACTTTGGACGAACAGCGATGGAAATCAAAAGCTCCATAGGTGCCAAACCCGAACAATTATTCGGCTGGATGCAACACAAAAATCATTGGATCAATAAAAATCTAGGGTTCTTTTTCAATCTACTTGAACCTGAGGCCAAATGGACAGCACGCAATCCCTTTAAAGAACTACATTAAGGCTTTTTGATCACAAATTCATCGCCCACTACCCCATCCGATTGAATCCACTTTAGGTTAAAGGTTCGCTTGTCAACATCCAAGATAACGGATCCGCCAATTTTGTTATTAGTATAAACAGAAGACTTCATGGGAAAACCAGGACGCTGACCGCCCACTTTTCCACCTGACCCATTCACCACATAAATTACCCCTTGGCCTTTCGGACCTACGACATATTGATTAGGCGAGGTAGACGTTGCCACGACATGCGTCGCCGCATCAAACGAATCATTCACTCCCCAGTGTCCACGCATCGGATAACTGCGTTCATACACATGGCTATGCCCAGCAATGACTAAATCAACATTATATTGCTCAAAAAGTGGGTTAACATGTTCACGCAAATGCTTCATATCCAATTCCGTGTCGGAATCGTGCGAACCTTTGGAATACGGAGGCTTGTGAAAATACACCACCACCCAAGGTAATTTATTGGCCGCCAAATCTGCCTTCAACCACTCGTATTGCATGCCTTTTCCATCCATGAGTTGCAATCCAGTCACATCGCGCATCTCGGTATCCAAGGCTACTAAATGCACTGGGCCATAATTCACGGAATAATAGGACTCCGCACCCGAAGGCAAACCACCTGCCTCACCCTGAATAGGCATATTAAAAATCTTGAAATACGGAGGGACTGTCGGATCATGTTTCCCTGCATAATCATGATTTCCAGGAGATGGATAAATAGGTAGATTTTGCAAAAACGCATTTTGATATACATCAAATACATTTTTTTGATACTCTTCATCCTTCCCATTATTATAAGCATTATCGCCCAACCAAATCCAAGCATCTGGACGATTACCACGGGTATATGCTTCAATCGAATTCATGACAGCCTTTTGGCTAGCTGAACCATCTCCAAAATCACCCAAAGCCCAAATCCGTACTTTTTTAGAAGAACCAAAAGCAGGCGCAGTTACCACGTAACGATCCTCCGTAAATGATTTTGAATCAATCTGATATGCATACTTTGTAGCAGGTTTTAAATGTTGTAAAGATACCACATGATCAATTACCCGATTCGTATCTACAGCCGTAAGCACTTTACCTGATGCACGGTAATACACCAAACTAGCCACCGGGGTATCCGTTCGCCAATGCACCAAAACAGACGTTGGTGTCACCGATTGCAAATAAGGACCACGAACAATTTGCGCTTTTTGTGCCCAAGCGAATTGAGCACAAAATAGCAAAAACAATAACCGCATATAAATTAATTTTAAACTCCTAAACTCCAACCATCTCGGTACGTACGCTTCACAAATTGATTCGCCGCATCGAAATTAGTCACGCGCATATTCTCATTATCCCAAAGTAATTTCGTGTTCGAACCTGGATAATGCATTCCTTTGCCCGTAGGACGTGGAAAAGGCATATCCGCCACGCGAATCGCTAAATTAGCCATTAAAATAGCTTCAGTCAACGGGCCTGCTAACTCAAATGGTGAACTCAATTCTTTATTTCCATATCCAGCAATCGCTCCCTCTACCCATTGGGCATAGTGTCCATCCGCACTTCCCGGTACACGCTCCAGCTTTTGCTTCACTTTCACTTCTTGATTTCTCGACAATGGCAATAAACGCGGATTAGCTGCATATTCACTGGCCATCATTTTTCCTTTGGTGCCGATAAATAAAATACCAGAATTACCATCACCAAACATTTCATCTGGCCCTAACTCTTCTGGTCTCTCAGGCTTAATACCACCATCCATCCAATGCATGGTTACTGGACCTTTTGTCTTTTTCGTTTTCGGGAATGTCAATGTCGCATGGCTCGAAGGAGGACAGCTATCAGGAAAAACACCGCGCTGACCAAATGCCGTAAAGACACTACCCACACTCGCTTGCACATCCGAGGCATATTTCAAACCCAATACACGAAACGGAGCTTCCATTAAGTGGCAACCTAAATCACCCAAGGCGCCTGTGCCATAATCCCACCATCCGCGCCATGAGCCCGGAATTAAATTATCTACATAATCTTTATACGGAGCCGTACCTAACCACAAATCCCAATCTAAGCCTGATGGCACCGGTGGTTTGGCCGTAGACCATGGGATACCCTGTGGCCAGATGGGACGATTTGTCCAAATTTGTACTGTATGTACATCGCCGATAATCCCTGCATCATACCACTCCACTAACTGGCGTACTCCATCTCCCGAAGAACCCTGATTTCCCATCTGGGTAACCACTTTATATTTGTCGGCAGCAGCCGTCAACATCCGTGCCTCGTAAATATCGTGTGTCATCGGTTTTTGCACATACACGTGCTTGCCTAACTGCATGGCAGCCATCGCCTGAACGGCGTGATTATGATCCGGAGTTGATACCGAAACGGCATCGAAATTTTTCGATTCAACCTCCATCAACTTCCGCCAATCTTTATAATATTTTGCTTTCGGATAGGCAGCTACAGAATCTTTGGCTTGTCGGTCATCTACATCACACAAAAAGGCAATCTCTGCCTTCCCACTCTCATAGAACTTGCGTAAATCCGATTTCCCTTTTCCACCCACACCGATACCCGCTACGATCAATTTATCACTTGGGGCGAGAAAACCTTTTCCGCCCAATACATGTCTTGGAACTATAAAAAAACTGGATGCCAAGGCGCTTTTCTCCAAAAAGCTTCGTCTAGATACGCTCATATTTGAATAGTTTAATAGGTTTAAGTTGGACTAAATTAAAGATAATTAACTAGTATTCAGTTCCTTGATGAAAAAAAACGCTACTAATATAGTAGCGTTTTTTTTCACAAAAGGTTTACAAACTAGTAACCTGCATTTTGCTTCAGATAACCTGTTAAGTTAGATGCACCATCAATCGCCGTTTGCGGGATTGGGAAAATGCGCTTATTCTTATTTTTATCTGTTTTCTCCGTCCAGCTGTCCTCATACTTTTCGAAACGAATTAAATCCGTACGACGTTGCATTTCCCAGTAGAACTCAAATCCACGCTCACGCAATAACAAATCTAAGTTGATGCTTGAAAGCGCTGTCGCAGGCGAGTTAGCCGTACGCGATAAACGTACTTTATTTACATCTGCCAGAGCAGCCGCTGCATCATTTGACTTACGCAACTTAGCCTCCGCACGCATTAAATACACATCTGCTAAACGTACAATCATGATATCCGCTTCACCGAAGTTACGGCCAGATGCAGATTTGTTCGAGAACTCATATTTCAATACCCGATATCCAGTGCTGTAATCACTACCTTCCGTGGTATAGTCAACCTTCTCTGTATGAATAACCATTGGATTTCCTTTGCCACGTGAATTAGCAATTTTACCTACCTGCAATGATTTTCCATCTGCACATTTCACAAAGGCTCCACTTCGCAAGATTAAGCCGTATTGCTGGCCACGTAAAATCCCACGGTCAATTTTATAGGTAGCTGGATCCACACATTGATTATCTTCCTTCTTAACATTTTGCTTGTAAAAACGAGGATCTGCCACGGCTGGGTCTACTGCACCATACGCAGAAACCCATGTCTGATAAAAAGTAGGTGTAATTGCCGGACCGTCTGTTCCATTCGCTGCCGGGAAGGCTGGCAGTGGACGCTGATCATTCGCTAAGGAGAAATAAGCTAAACGATTATGCCCATTCAATTCCGCACGCTGGTCAACAGCAAAAATCAACTCTTTGTTCGTGTGATTAGCATTACCGAAAATTTCCCAATAATCCGTTGACAAGGCATATTGTCCTGAGTTAATGATCTTATCCGTGTATTCAACCACCTTGTCCATATCCTCAGCCTTGTGCGTTGGTGTACCATATACGTCACGCCAAACCGCAGCATTTAGATGCAGACGAGCCAATAAACCCCAAGCGCCACCTTTGGTTAAGCGACCTGGGCCTGCTGTCGTAGTTAATTGTGGCTCAACGGCCAATAATTCACTTTTGATGTAGGCGATGGCTGCCTCACCACGAAGAATCGTCGTTACCTCACTTAAATCATCTTTTTGAAAGGCTAATCCGAATAAATCCAACATCACCATGTTGTAATACGCACGCATTCCTCTAGCCTCAGCCAGATATAATTTAGCGTTTGGATCTGTATTCAGTTTTAATGAATTAATGGCCGTAACAGATCTTGATATTCCACCTAATACTGCATTCCACGTATTACGTACGTTTGGATCCGTACTCGTTGTCTCGTGCTTGTGCAAAGACAAATAAATACCATTATCACCCCAATCCGTCCCCCCACGGTAAGGTAAAATCGCTTCATCCGTTGAGATTTCTTGCAATGCAAACATGGTTGTATGCTGGAAGATCGTTGGCAATAAAGCATATACCGGAGCAATCATTCCATCCGCTGCTTGCTTATCAGTCAAATTCGCAGCATTGTATTCATCTAATACAATTTCATTCAAATCGGAGCAACCTACTAAGGTTGTCATCCCTACCATTAACATGGCTATATTTCTAAACTTTTTCATTTCTATGTAGGTATTCAAATTAGAATGTAAGATTTAAACCAACGATCAAAGATTTCGCTTTCGGGTAGCTTAGGTAATCAATACCGTAAGATAATACCCCGTTAATTGAGTTATCCTTGTTAACTTCTGGATCATATCCATCGTACTTTGTTTTAACCCATAGGTTTTGACCTGTAACGGATAAACGTGCACTTGAGATAAATTTGCTGATTCCCAACTTAGCCGTTGGCAATTGATAACCCAAGGTCATGTTATTCAAACGCAAGAATGCACCATCTTTCAAAAAGCGCGTAGAAACTGGCGCAGCGTTATTGATGGATTCTTTTGCATCTGCATAAGCTGCTGGAGTAACGTTCGTATTTTTTGAGATTCTCAACTTGTAAAACGAAGCATTGGCCGTATTGTCATAGATTTTATTTCCTGACACACCATTGAACTGCATCGAAAAGTCAAATCCTTTGTAAGAGGCATTTCCGAAGAAATTGTACATGGTCGTAGGCAATGCTGTTCCAGCCGCAATACGATCCTTATCTGTAACGATTCCGTCACCATCTTGATCTTTGTACTTGCTAATTCCTTTGTCATCAAAACCAATGAACTCACGTAAGAAGAATGTACCGATTGGCTGACCATTGATATATCCGTTGATTGTAGCTGATGTCAGACCTGAACCTGACGCAGAACCTGAAGGAATTACCGTGTATGGAGAACCAGTTACCTCATTGTTGATCAATGTTAAGTTACCTCCTACATTAAATTTAATCCCTGATTTCGTTTCGAATTTGTAATCCAAATCCAATTCCACACCACTATTAACAATTTCCATATTCGCCACATTCGTCCAAACTGAACTTGCTGGCTGAACTGGATCTGCTGGAATAACCTCCAAAAGCATGTTGGTAGAAATCTTTCTAAAGGCATCAACCGATCCAGAAAGTGCTCCATTCAAGAATGCAAAATCTAAACCTAAGTTCATCTGCGTAGATACCTCCCACTGAATATCCGGATTCGCTAAACGCGAATAGGTAATACCTGCTGGGAATACGGCAGATTCATCCAAAGGATATGAGGTGGTACCGCCTACTGTAGCTGTAAACAAAGGTTGTGTGATTTTAGGTGGGATTTCTTGGTTACCAGTTTGTCCCCAGCCTCCACGTAACTTCAAGTTGCTAATCGAAGAATTCTTTAAGAAAGGTTCTTCCGATATACGCCAGCCCAAAGAGAATGAAGGGAAAATACCGTATTTATTGTTGGAACCAAATTTAGAAGACCCATCGGCACGCACCGTTGCCGTTGCCAAATATTTATCTTGATAATCGTAATTCAAACGCGTATAAAATGATTGCAATTCATTAATGAATGCATTACCCGCTGGTCTATTCGTTGCAAGCGTTAACTCTTGTCCGATTCCTGGATTGTAAATTGGCTCCGTAGGCACAATCGGGAAACGATTGATACTAAACGTACGCCATTGGTATTGAATCTTTTGAAATGAATGACCCACCAAAGCTGCAAAACTATGATCCCCTAAATCTAGGTTGTATGTCAAATAGTTCTCAATCAACTGATTCATGTTGCTGGTGTTGTAAGTATCTAAACGACCATCAATTTTTGGAACATTGCTCGCCAAGGTTTGCACATCACGTACTGATGTAGAATTATCGTATCCGAAATTCATGCGATAGACCAAACCTTTTGTCAATTTCACAGAAGGTGAAATATTCGCAATAAAGCGATTTGTTGTATTGATATCCTTAAATAATTGCAACGTAGTCAATGGGTTTGACTGACTAATAAACGTTGCAGGAGTCTTTCCATCTTTCGCATAGGTAGGTAATGTCGGGTTATTAGAAATCGCCGTTCCTAATAAACTTTCAATAGCTGGACGCTCATTCACTGTATTGGAAAATGATATGTTGGCATCAAGGTTTAAACGATCATCCCAGAATTTTTGATTCACATTCATACGACCTGTCAGACGATCTAATTGATTGTTTTTCAAAATACCTTGTTGCATTTGGGCACCAAAAGCAGCGTAATAGGTTAATTTGCTCGCACCACCACCCAAACTTAGGTTGTAGTTCTTCGTCATGGCTTGGCGTGTGATTTCTTTCTGCCAATCTGTATCGGAACCGAAGTCCTCAAGGACACCACTATTGGCCACTACTTGCTTTTTGAATTCACTTGCAGATAAGACAGGTAATGGACGTGTAATGGAGCTAACGCCTACAGTTGACGAGAACTCTATTTTCGACGTTCCTGCTTTTCCTTTTTTGGTCGTTACTAGAATAACACCATTGGCACCACGAGAACCATAGATAGCAGTTGCGGAAGCATCTTTCAAGACGTCGATTGTCTCAATATCTTGTGGGTTGATAAAGTTCAATGGATTACCACCACCAGTAGATGAGTTATCCAACGCTAATCCGTCGATGACAAACAAAGGAGTAGATCCAGTACGAATACCTCCAGGCCCACGAATGGTAATTCCTTGGGATCCACCTGGCTCACCTGTTGCTGAAGTAATATTAACACCGGCAACTTTACCTTGGAGTAATTGCTCTGGTGAGTTGATGATACCTTTATTAAATGCCGCGCTTCCTACAGATTTCACAGAACCTGTCACGTCGGTTTTCTTTTGCGTACCGTAACCTATCACGACTACTTGCTCTAAGTCAGATGCATTGGGAGCTAGAGAAACATTGATAGTGGATTGAGAACCTACCGTTACCGTTTTGGACTCATAGCCGACGAACTTGAATTCAAGCACGGCGCTAGCTGAACCAACCGCAATAGAATACTGGCCAGAGGCATCAGCAGTTGTTCCTTTAGTAGAACCTTTAATTGACACAGAAGCACCTGCAAGAGCTTCTTTAGTACTTTCATCGGTAATTTTTCCGGTAACTTTTAAACCTTGCGCATAAACCGTATTGGTTTGAAGGCAAAGAAAAATAAGGGCGCTAGCTAATAGAAAAACCGCATGGCGGCTTTGCGCTATTAACTTGTGCGCACGAGTGCGTACGAGTAATCTCATAAATAGATTGATTTAATTGGTTAAGAAACAAAGGTATATTGGTATAATGTTGATTAGATTACCTGCATATTATGCTAATGTTATCTAATTAATTCTCCGAATTTTAATATTTTATTTTAGTACACCAAAAAAAGCAGTTAAAAAAATAGCCAATGGTTACCAATTCGTGACTACCAAACTTTACCCAAAAACACAATTTCACTTCGGTAGCTGCATGCATATCAATTACTTATACAAATAATTGAAGGAAACAATATGAGTAAATTAAATTACTTGTGAATGAAACAATGAACGATTACAAACTAACCGTCGTATAACATTCCACATTCGGATGTAACCACAAAAAAGACGCTGGACAGTCGGTGGTAATTTTCTTTGTCATAATCTGCTTGAAAGCATCTTCCTTCCCATTTCCAGTGACCAAAAAGATAATCTTTTTTGATTGCAAAATCTCCTCCATCCCCACGCACAATCCAAAAGCGGGCTCAGCACCTTGCGATAAGGCTGGATCATGCTGAATCGTGGAAGGCGCTAAGGTCGCCTTATGAAATTTAGGCTTTAAAAAGGGTGCTGGCTCATTAAACGCAATATGCCCATTTTTGCCCAAGCCCAAAATACAAATATCAAATGGGCCTTCCCGTTCAATCACCCCTTGCATCCGAACGCATTCAGCATCCGTATCCGTCCTATTCGTATCAAATCCGAAATACCTCGTTTCAGGTATATCTAAAGGTCCTAATAAATGCTTGTTTAAATAAGATTCGCACGAATCCGAGTGTTCCGATGGAATGATGCCCCACTCATCCATTTTCATTACCCGCATCTGTGCAAAATCCGACTTATGTTTGGCCATCTCCGCATACATGCCTGTAGGTGAACCTCCCGTAGCCGCACAAAAAAATAAAGATGGATTAGCGCGAACTGAACTCAAAATACTTGCGCTGGCCAATTGGCTTAATTCCGTATAATCAATGGTATGGGTGATTTTCATAGCAATTTTGTCTCAATTATCAGTTTTTATCTTTTTTACGAGATAAAATTCGCTAATTTCAACATACCAACCTAGTTCTAAAAAACACATTAATGAATTTATCCTCCCCAGCCACATGGACGCATGTAGTCTCTGTAGGTATTATCTGGCTTTTTGCCATTACTCCTCCCCTTCACGCACAAAATTGGTCCATTCAATTAGGAACCAATAATACCCATTATCAATTTACAAATTCCTTAGGAACTCAAGTTTCATCCCTACGTCCCTCTCCAGGCAGGCATCTCGCATTGAGCTACCAAAAAGTACTCCTAGATACGTCTAAACTTCTGCTTAAATCAAATCGATCTGCCCTTTACTTTACCAATCACAGCACGCAAGCTAAACTCGTAAGCATGCTGAGATTAGGATTTCAGCTGTCCTCCGAACAGCTCAATGCATCCGGGAATGCAGGCATTAGTCAATTCGCCTATCAAACCGAATTTGCCGGAATTGGCATACAAGCTGGCCTACAAATACCCATACGTAAAAAACTATCCGTTGAAGTGGCTGGAAAATTAAACAGTCAATACCTCATTCAAGGAACACAGCGCATCGATTCCCAACAATTTGATTTGCTACAAGATCCCCAATTCAATGGGCTTCAGCTTTCGGCAGGCTATGTAACCCAAGTAAATTACCGCATCAATACCCTTGCCGCACTTCACCTCGGATTTCAATCGCTGAAAAGTATCGGGGTGTCTGCCGTAAACAGTACCGAATTGGCCTTCCAACCCGCAACGGTATTCGTTGGCATTCGTCTTTTCCCTAACTAAACCCAAAATCGATATGAAAAATCTACTAAGCACACTAGTGATGCTCATTCTTGGATGGAATTGTTGGGCGCAAAACACGGGCATCAACTACCAAGCGGTCATCTTAAATCCGAATCCAGTCGAAATTCCAGGAACATTTATTCAAAATCAAGTGCTCGTTCAATCTAAAGTAACTGTTCGATTTACCATTAAAACAGGAAATACAGTAGATTTTGAGGAAATACATGCGACCAAAACAGATGATTTTGGCTTGGTAAACTTAACCATTGGAACGGGAGAAGCGCAGGTAAGCAATGCGTTACACCGCCAATGGAATGCGATCGTATGGAATGCGCAAGTCAAGTCACTTGTGGTTGCGGTTAAATTTGAGAATTCGGCCAACTTCCTTGAGGTGAGTAATCAGACATTCAATTACTCACCGTATGCGCTATATGCCGCATCCGTGGAGTATACCAATGTCCAAAATGCACCCAAAAAATTATCTCACTTTGAAAATGATCCGGGCTACTTAATCAAACAGGATTTGAAGCCTTTAGAAGATAAAATGGCGGCGAATGAAAAGGAGACGGCGAAGCAATTTGTTTTGGTGGAAACCCAACGAATTAGTCTTGAAAAACGCCTTGAATCACAAGAAATTCAAATCGGCACGCAAGCGACTGGGCTTCTAGCCGCGAATAAAACGTCTGAGGCTATTCAAAGTCAAGTCACACAAAATTTCAATACACTTAGTAGCCAACTAAACGACCAACGCGCACAAACAACAAATCAATTCAATAGTTTGGGTGGTTCATTTGAGTCCCTTAGTAATAAATCGACAGCCACAGATTTAGGAAGTGGAAATCCGAGTAATCAGGCGTATCCGAGCCAACAAGCCGTTAAGACCTATGTGGATCAGGCGATTAGTCAAGTGGTGGTTTCTGGGGCACCGGATGCGACGACATTAGCTCCTGGCAAAGTTCAACTTGCTGGGGATCTCGGCGGAACAGCGACAAATCCGACGGTTCCCGGACTTGCTCAGAAGGAGGCATTGACAAATAAAACGGTGGATTTGACAGCGGATGGTGCTTCTGATATCAAGTATCCTTCTGCGAAAGCAGTTAAAATTTATGTAGATCTAGCCACATTGGGAACGGCATTGGCGGCAGATTTGAATGCGAAGGCAGATAAGAATTCCCCAATTTTCACGGGCATACCTCAATTACCAAGCACGACTATGGCCATTACACAAAGCAACGGAACAAACTCCACACAAATAGCAACCACTGCATTTGTGCAAAATTCCATTGCTGCACTTTCGGTAAACGATGCAAGCTCAAGTGCAAAAGGAATTATTCAATTAGGAGGAGATCTGGGAGGAACGGCTTCTGCCCCACTTGTACCTGGCTTGGCTGGTAAAGAAGTTTCCAGCAATAAATCAAATGATATTAATGCAGATGCTTTATCCATAACCAAATACCCCTCTGTGAAAATGATTAAAGACTATGTGGACACGCAAGTTACCAATGGAAGCGTTTCCGATGCGAGTACGAGTATCAAAGGGATTGTGCGATTAGCGGGTGATTTGGGTGGAACGTCAGCTTCGCCATCCATCAATTCGGATGCCATAACAACCATAAAAATTCAAAACGGAGCTGTCACTGATGCTAAAATTGATCAAGTAAGTGGGTCAAAAGTTACAGGAAACATTCTAGGAAATGCGGCAAATGTGACTGGAATTGTAAGCGCAAGCAATGGAGGAAGCGGCGTAGCTGGAACATTAACAGGCTATTTAATCGGCAATGGAACTTCTGCATTTACAGCGTCCTCGACCATTCCAGTGGCTCATGTTACAGGGGCTGAACTAGTAGCTAACAAATCTACAGCAACCGACTTAGGAAACTCTACACCTAGTGATACCTATTATAGTAGTCAAAAAGCAGTTAAAACGTATGTCGATGCGGCAGTAAGTAATTCAGTCGGGGGAGCTACCTTAACGGCATTAGACTTAAAAGAGAATGCAGCGAACAAATCAGATGCCACATTAGGGACAAGTACGACGTTATTTCCTACGCAAAATGCGGTCAAAACGTATGTAGACGGAAAGCTAGGCGCCTCTAATTACATCACTTTCAGCAACTTACCTTTATTGGCCAACGGCACAGTGCTGGGGAATTTCAGCGGGTCTACCGCAAGCCCATCGGCTTTAAATACGACAGGAAGTGGTAATTTGGTCCGCGCCTCCAATGCCACGATAACAAGTCCTGTTCTTAATGGGACCATTACAGGATCTGCTGTTCTAAGCGTTGCTAACGGCGGCTTAGGTACAAACACCATGAGTGCTGGCTATGTAAAAGCTGGTAATCCATTCTTTTCAATTAGTGCTATTCCAGTAAGTGATGTGAGTGGAGCGGTTCAGAAAGTAAATGGGATAACTCCGGATGGAAGCGGAAATGTCGCAATTCTATATGGCCGGACCTATACTGGCATCTATAATGGGGGCACATTTACGGCAGTCAGTTCTCCCACAAACAGTGATATTTACATCGTTTCTGCAGATCCAACAAATTCAAATAATGGCCGAACTTTCATTTATGATGGTGCGAGCTGGAATGAAATTAGCACGGACCAAGCAGCACTCGACGCACGTTATGTTCGCCTCTCAGGTGCTGTCATGGGTGGAAATCTAAGTTTTGGAATAGGTAAGAAAGTGATTTTACAAGATGCTCCTTCGGCCGACACGGATGCAGTTAATAAAGCCTATGTAGATAATACGGTGAGTACAGGCGGTACGCCCGATGCCTCTGCTACTACTTCAGGAAAAATCAAACTAGCCGGCGATATCACCGGAACAGCATCGAGTCCAAGTATCGCAGCGAATGCGATAAGCACCTTAAAAATTGCCGATGGAGCTGTCACTGATGCCAAAATTTCGGGGATTTTATCTGCTGCAAAAGGCGGAACGGGGATTGATAATACGGGAAAATCAATTACCCTCGGGGGAAATTTAGTCCTAAACGGAGCATACGCGACAAATTTAAGTATTTCGGCCACCACTACCTTAAACTTACCTGCAACTGGAACATTGAGTACGGTGGCGGGAACAGAAGACTTAACAAATAAATCAGTCAATGGAGTACGCCCGAGCAGCCTAGGTACCGGGTTTAATTTAGTAGGTGGAACGATATCAAAAACATTGACTGTAGGAAATGACGCATCCATCATTGGATCGAATACGGGAGATCAAACCATTACCTTAAGTGGTGACCTAACTGGTTCTGGGACAGGCGCAATATCGACGACCTTGGCCAATAGTGGTGTGGTGTCCGGAAGCTTTGGTAGTGCTAGTGCGATTCCCGTTATTACGGTAGACACCAAAGGGCGGATTACCTCCATCTCGACACAATCCGTAACCGCAACAAACCCATCAGGGACTACCCTGACCGATGGTAAAATTTGGATCGGCAATGGGTCAAATGTCGCGGCGGCACAGGCGCTTTCTGGCGATATTAGCTTATCAAACGCGGGCGTAGTGGCCATAGGAACAGGCAAAATAACAAATGGTATGTTGGCCGGATCCATCGACCTACCGACCAAAATGACTGGGATACTTCCAGTGGCCAACGGTGGTACTGGGTTGAGCTCGCTAACAAATCGCGGGATTTTGATCGGCAACGGAAATAGTAATCTCACTACCCTATCCGGAACGACAGCTGGTGACCTAGTTAGTTATTCGGGTTCAGCATGGGTGGCGAGTCAGCCCATTGCCGCAGATGCTACTACGGGTGGTATCCTGACAACAGGAACACAGACAATTGCTGGAGCAAAAACATTTGCCAGTTTAACCTCGAGCGGCAATTCGTCAGTTGGCGGTAACCTCGTTGTAACCGGAACACAAACAAATAGTGCGCTGACAGCCTCCAAAGTAATCTTTACAGATGCCTCCAAGGTGCTCACCTCTACAGGAACCGTGGGAGTTGCCCAAGGAGGAACGGGAGCTACCACCCTAACAAGTGCTGCCTTACTCGTGGGAGCTGGAACATCCGCAGTAACAGCCATTAGTCCAGGCTCGGATGGACAAGTATTAATCTCGCGCTCGGGAGTCTGGGCGGCAGAAAATGCTTCCCCTGCTGTGACACTAGGGTCGGTTAATGCAAGCTCGACGGCTAAAGCACTAACCATTACAGCCGGTGGAGAAATTAGTCTCAGTCCGGCGGATGGTACAAATCCGGGCATCATGACGACCGGAACGCAGACGTTGGCTGGAGCGAAAACATTTGCCAGTCTAACCTCTAGCGGCAATACGTCGATTGGTGGTAACCTTGTTGTAACCGGATCACAAACAAATAGTGCGCTGACAGCCTCCAAAGTAATCTTTACAGATGCCTCTAAGGTGCTTACCTCTACAGGAACAGTAGGCGTTTCCCAAGGAGGAACGGGATCTGCAACCCTTAGTGCTGGAAGCTTGTTGGTAGGTAACGGCACTGGGGCCGTGACAAGTTTAGCCCCAAGCACAGCTGGCTATGTACTTAAGGTTGTAGGTTCTTCGTGGACTGTATCCGCTCCCGATACCGATGAGAGTGATCAGTTTTTTGCCACAACAAATCAGTTGACTTTTACATTAACGCAAACACCTGTTTCACACAGCAAGATTCAAATGTTTATTAATGGGATAAGAATTGATAAAGATGCTTACTCTGTTAACGCAAGAATAGTTACTTATACACCAGCCAGTAATAGCGCATTCGAATTAGCGGCCGGTGACCGAATCCAATTTGACTATGAATATTAAACTTTCTGTAGGGATTTTCTTTTTAAGTATAACTATGGGTTATGGCCAAACCGTAACTCCTGAGGGCAGATTAACTTCAAGCCGAGAAGAATATATTAATCGCGCTGGAAAAAAATTAACCTATGAGGGTGTTTATCCAACTGGACAATTAAATCCCCTATTACCCTGTACGATACTTGCGGTGAATCACGTAACAACCCGCGGAGTAGCACCAGTTGATAAAAACATCGTTTATGAGTTAGCCTATTCGTCGATAACCGGAACTCAAAAATGTTGGCTCATGCAAAATCTGGGTTCAACGAATCCACCACTCACAGCTACTGATAACACGGAGGCGGCTTCAGGCTGGTATTGGCAATTTGGGGCTAAAAAAGGCTACAGGTATACAACCACGCGAACTCCTTCCACAGCTTGGCCTTCCCAACCCCTTGAAAACACGGATTGGGCGAAAGCAAATGACCCCTGTACTATTGAGCTAGGAATGGGTTGGCGATTACCTACTTACGCTGAATGGCAAGCGGTTGACTTGGTAACTTCAAATTTAAACAGTCTTTTCAATTCGGATTTGAATATGCATGCTGCAGGATTACTGGGCCTTACTGGAGTACTTTCAAATCGAGGGAGCACGACACATTATTGGTCTAAATCATCTTTCTCCACAACCCATGCCCGAGCATATGTAATTCCTACTTTAAATGGAAACGCTACGACCTCCACTAACGATAAAGACGCTGGATTTAGCATCAGGTGCATTCGGGATTAATATCATTTTTTCTATTGCGCGAAAAGTTTAATTTAGCAAAATGAAATTAAACCAATCACTCATTTTGACTGGACTTTGGCTGCTCATGGCCTGTTCCAAAAAAGAAGAAAGCATTTCACCTACGTCAGGCAACATCACCGAATCCATCTATGCATCCGGCACAATCAAGTCAGTAGATCAATACCAAGCTTTTGTTTCAGTTAGTGGAATCATCGAAGAAATTTATGTGCAAGAAGGACAAGCAGTTGAGGTAGGCACACCCTTATTACGCGTGTCGAATGAGACGCAAAAGTTTAATTTAGAAAACGCAAAGCTGACTGCGAATTTTAATGACCAAGCAAACAACCAAGGAAAACTAGTTGAAGCAGAAGCCATCGTTCAAACCTCGAAATCAAAACTTAAATTAGATTCCAGTTTATTTGCACGTCAAAAAGCCCTCTGGGCACAGCAAGTTGGCACCCGCGTCGCCTACGAACAAGCTGAATTGAACTACCAAAGTTCGAAGGCTAATTATGTATCGGCCCAACAGCGCTTGACGGATTTGCGCCGACAAATCAATTTCAGTTCAGCACAGACGAAAAAAAACGTACAGATTTCAGCGAGACAATCGGAGGATTTCATTCTAAAAAGTCAAGTGAAAGGGACGGTTTTCAACTTGTTAAAAGAGAAAGGGGAACTCGTAAGCCCGCAAACACCGATAGCAGTCCTAGGAAATACACAGAACTACCTACTTGAACTGCAAGTAGACGAGAATGACATTTTCCAAGTGCAGCTAGGTCAACAAGTTGCGCTCACCTTTGATGCGTATAAAAACCAAGTTTTTGAAGCAAAAGTAACCAAAATTGCTTCCATCATGAACGAACGTAACAAGACTTTTCTGGTGGAAGCAAGCTTTACGAAAGCACCTAAAAAACTGTATCCAAACGTCACATTTGAAGCAAATATCATTCTTCGAACGAAACAGAACGCCTTAATACTTCCGCGCAACTACTTGAAAAATGATTCCATTGTTACCCTAGCAGATGGGACCACACGTACGGTTAAACTAGGACTAACCGATTTCCAAAAAGCAGAAATTCTAAGCGGACTAAGTAGTAAGGATCAAGTGGTAAAGCCTAAATAATGAATTTAAAATTAATTGTTCAGGTATCGATTTCATTATTACTCGCCCGCTGGAAACAAACATTGATAGCTGCGGTAGGTGTGACGTTCTCCATTGCGATGTTTGTCACGTTGCTTGGATTCATGAATGGATTGAATGATTTACTGGACGGATTAATTATGAACCGGACTGCGCACATTCGGCTATACCATGACATCAATGTATCCAAAAAACAACCGATCGACTTAATGATGCCCCAGACGGCCAACTTTGTTAATTCGGTTAAGCCTAAAAACCAACGGCTCGAATTGTATAATAGCGCGCAAATCATGCATGCCATCAAGCAAGATGCTCGCGTTTTAGGCGTTGCCCCAAAAATCAATGCGCAAGTTTTTTACAACGTGGGAACCATTGACCTAACGGGTGTGATCAATGGCATCGACCCCGATGAAGAAAATCGACTATTCATGTTCAGTGATTATGTGACGCGCGGCAACTACCTAGACCTGAAAAACATACCCAATAGTATCATTTTAGGCAAAGGCGTGGCAGATAAAATGGCCGCAAACATCGGAGATGTCGTTCAAGTTACGACCAGTAAAGGCGAGCGCTTGCAACTCAAGGTAGTCGGCTACTTCCAATCAGGCCTTCAAGATTTGGATAAAGTTCAAAGCTATTGTTCGATTAGCACGACACAAAAACTTTTGGGCGTTTCCAACAATTACATTACAGACGTACAAGTAAAGTTAAAAGACATCTTGCAAGCGCCAGCCATGGCGAAAGAGTATCAACGCTACTACGAGACAGACGCAATCGATATCCAACAAGCAAACTCACAGTTTGAAACAGGAAGTTCAGTCCGTAGCATTATCTCTTATGCGGTGGGTGTCACCTTACTGATTGTCGCGGGATTTGGTATTTATAATATCCTGAACATGATGATTTATGAAAAAATGGATTCGATTGCCATCATGAAGGCCATCGGTTTTTCAGGAAAAGATGTGAACCTTATCTTTATTTTCATTGCATTAAGTATTGGTATTTTTGGTGGAATCTTAGGTTTATTGGTAGGTTTTGGCATGTCTAATATTATCGATAATATCCCATTTAATACAGAATCACTACCCACCATCAAAACCTATCCCATTAATTATAATCCAGCATTTTATATCATTGGGGGTATTTTCTCCATTGTTACCACCTACTTTGCAGGCTATTTTCCATCGCGTAAAGCCAGTAAGATCGACCCTGTCATCATCATTCGCGGAAAATAAGCATGGAACATATTCACAAAGAAGTTTTACGGGCTACGAACATCACCAAATACTTTCATGATCCCATGACGGTGAAGGTGTTAGACAACATCAACTTCAGTTTGAATCAAAGTGAATTCGTTTCGGTGATTGGTAAATCTGGATGTGGGAAGTCGACGCTTTTGTATATCCTTTCAACCATGGACACCGACTATGAGGGCGAATTGTTCATCGATAACGTGGCCATGGCCGTTAAATCCGAAAAGGAGTTAGCACGCGTACGCAATGAAAAAATTGGATTTGTATTTCAGTTTCACTACTTACTGAATGAATTCAATGTCCTAAAAAACGTTATGTTACCCGGCCTAAAACTAGGAAAATACAGTGAATCCGAGGTAGAGTACCGGGCCTATGAAAAATTGAAGGTTTTAGGAATTTCAAACGAGGCTCTTAAAATGCCCAACCAATTATCGGGTGGCCAAAAACAACGCGTTGCCATTGCTCGCGCGTTAATCAATGACCCCTTGTTGATTATGGGTGATGAGCCAACTGGAAATTTGGATAAAAAAAACAGCGATATTGTGTTTCAAACCTTCCAACAATTGGCAGAGGAATTCAATCAAACGCTTCTGATCGTTACACACGATAATGAATTTGCACACAAAACATCACGCATCATTGAAATGCAGGATGGCAAAATCATCAACCAATAGTTATTCCTTTACGATACTAGCCACGAAAGGCTTACCCATCGTTTGCACCACGTGCAAGACATATTTTGCGGGACGAAAATTCTGAAAATCAGTTAGATTAATCTCAGTAATTCCCTCAGGATAAGTGGCTTCCCACATGACGCTTCCCACAATATCATAGATAACCAAATAGGATTTTGATGTACTTTTCTCTGAGAATTGAATGCGTAACTTATCCACAAAAGGATTAGGAAAAACGGTGTACGAAATCGGGTTTTCAACGGATGTTTTCACCTTCAAACCTGATTTTTGAATACTTCGTGCGAGTAAATTCGGTTGCTTAAAACCTTGTCGGATCGTAATGCCCGACTTGACCGTTGTCCCGGTAACAACACTTGACTGACCAATCACATGGGAATAATAGCGGCCGTTCACCACCTTAGTGACTCCCCCAGAGGAGATGGTTGAATTTTGAGACCATGCTAGTGGGCCTACCAAAACAAATACAAATGATAAAAATAGTCTCATGTTTAGAACCAATAGTCGCGAAAGGTACGAAAAATCCTTATCCTGCAAGGTATTTCAACCCAGGGATTTTGCGCAAAACCCAAACAATTGCCCCAGAAATCAATAAACAGGTAAATGCCGTTAATGGAATCCCAATACTCGGGTGCCACATTGCTCCATAAATCTTAATCTTCACCAAGTAAAATAGGACGATGATGTGAATTAAATAGATGCCATAACTGTGCGAACTTATCCAATCTCTCAGCGCAATGGTACCTGGTATGGTCAGTTCATAGGACTTAAATAACATAAATAATCCGGCCGTCGACATAACTACACTCGGCGAAAAATTAGCATACAACAAGCCATAAAACTTGCCATCTTCGAGCGATTGCAGATACGTGCCTTGCATGGTCCAAAGCGTCCCAATGACAAACAAACTCCAAGCAATAAGTTTCGAAAATGAATGTTTAGCCAGGTAATATCCCAAAACTAAATACCCGATATACCCGGTGAAATAAGGTAATTTGACCGGCAGGCTCAATCCCGGGAAATGGGAATTATCAAACAAAATAGTCACCAACCACATCCCTAAAAAGAATTGCAAATGACTTTCACGTGCTTGACGTACCCAGGCGCCAATAATGGGTATAAACAGGTATACACCCACAATCATGTAGATGTACCAAAAATGATAGGAAGCCCCATCAAAAAATTGATTAAAAATCCACGTTAGGCTTTGAGACCGGCCACTCTGACGGACTTGCCAGTTAAAAATCGCGAAAATCGAATTGTAAAAGAGAAAAGGAACAATGATTCTTAGAAAACTTTTTTTGGAAAAAGAGCCTATTTCCTCCTCGCGTGGCAATAATAAAGCCCCGGAGAGCATCACAAAAATAGGTACTGCATACCGGAAACCCCCATTATATAGGTTGGCAAACCACCAGGCTGAATCTGGTATCTTCCCAAAGCTCAATAAGACATTTGCGGCCGAATGAATCAGCAATACCGCAAGGGTTGCTGTGACACGCAGATTATCTAGATATTGAACTTTGGGAATGGCCATCAATAGAATGGTTGTTTATAAAAACGTTTTTTGGTTGCCGCATAAATCGCATTGGCGATTGACCCACCTGTGGGTGGTAATGCCGGCTCACCCAATCCCGTTGGGCTTATGCCATTATCCACAAAATATGCATCAATTTTCGGAATTTCATTTCCTCGAATCATGCGGTATGCGTTGAAATTCGTTGGACTGGTTACCCCCGCTTGGAAATTCAATTTCGCAAACATCGCATGACCCATGCCATCGATGATTGCACCTTTCACTTGATTCTCCGAGCCACTTAAATTGATAACCTCGCCACAATCCGTTACAGCAGTTACGTGCGTTACTTGCGGTTTTCCATTTTTCACTTGTACCTCCGCTACTTGCGCCACATAAGAGAAATGCGAGTAATACACACTAAATCCTTGGTGTACCCCTGGTTTTTTCTTCCATTGAGACTTCTCTGCCACTTGCTTAATTACTTCGGCAAAGCGATCAGCCTCATAGGTGATTTTTCCTACCGGGTTCGATTTCACACGAGCTAATAAATCTAAACGCATTTGAATCGGATCTTTTCCAGCAGCTTCTGCCACCTCATCGAGAAATGCTTGCTCCGCAAAACCTAAGAAATTGGTAATTGGCGCTCGCCATGGACCCGTTGTTACCGCAGATTTTTGATCTACTGATTCGATTAAAACATGGTCAATTGCCCCCACCGGGAAGTTGTCTTGACGGGTAGAATTACCGGCATTCAAACCTACGCCACGTAGATAAAATGAAGTAATATTTCCTTTGGCATCAATACCTGCTTTGAAATGGTACCGAACAGCTGGTCGGTAAATTCCACCACCCATGTCATCTTCACGCGTCCACATAACAAGCACAGGCTTTTTAATGATGCTCGATAATTCAGCGGCTTCTAGCGCGAAGTCATTATTCAAGCGCCGGCCGAAGCCACCGCCCATTTTAGTCAATTCAACTTGAACGGTATTTTCAGGAACGCCTAACAAGGTGGCAACTGCTTTTTGCGCTGGCTGTGGAACCTGCGTAGGACCAGCCAAAATAACCGAACCTGGCTTCACATCCGCGAAAAAGTTCATCGGCTCCATCGGGCTGTGCGCAATAAATGGACACTCATAGGTTGCCTCAATGACTTTGGCAGCTTCTGAAATGGCTTTCGCAAAATCCCCATCTTTCCGCTGGACCGTTGCCTTATCTGTCTTCATACCAGCATCAAACCATGCTTGATGTGTATCATTTCCTTCCAACGGAGTATCTGATCCATACGAACATGTCAAATTCTGACGCGCCTGCATGATTTCGTAGGTACTTGTACCCACGATAGCTACCTTATTTTTAAAGGAAACAACGTCAATAATACCCGGCATTTTCTTCACATCATCCGCGGAGAAAGATTTCAAAGTCGCCCCAAAAGGCGGACGAACGATCTGCGCAAATACCATGCCTGGCTTACGAACATCAATCCCAAAAACTGGCTTGCCAGTAACAATATCTTTATTATCCACGCCGCGAAC
>JACCDW010942229.1_pt1 | contig 23435 bp, 22 predicted proteins | sample 7449781 | NCBI WGS metagenome assembly JACCDW01 (sample SAMN15323449, study PRJNA562643) | freshwater metagenome | isolation source: river surface water | place: USA:Blue River Watershed | collected 2017-08-18
GTAATTCCAGAATTGACTCCATGAATAAATAATATATTTTTGTCCTTGTTTCTTTCTAATATAACACTTTTTAAAATTACATCATGTTTTAGTATTTTTAATTTAAACTCTTTAAAATTATAATTATGACTAATTTTTTGTTTTACTGTTCCTAAACTTATTTGTTCTAAATCAAAATTTTCTGTATAACCTATTAAGTATTTTGCAAAAACATAAACACAAGAAATTATTATTCCTAATATATAAAATATTCCTATTGTTGTAATACCAAATAAAACCATAAGATATATTATAAAGGACAAACTAAACATAAAATTTATGTTATATACTATTGTTTAATAATTTTAATTTAATATTTAACCTTAAAACTATGCAAAAAATTTATTTTGATAAAAAAGTTGAATGATATTTAATATTTTTTATAATTACATCTTGAATATCTTTCTGTAAAATATTTTTTCTAATTTGATTAATAATATATGTTTCGTTAACTCTATCTAAACCCATATTTTCCATATCTTGTTTTATATTAGATGAATTTTTTAAATTAGATAGAATATTTTTTCTTAAAACAGTAAATTTAACTCCATACATAATTATTTTATCTATTTGTGATACTTTGTTTGATTTATAATCCTCAATACTCTGTTGAAATCCATAAATAGTAGCATAATATTTATCAACATCAGTAGAATCTTCTAAAACCACAGGTTTATTATCTTCACTAACAAATTCTTCTGATAACATTTCAAAATCAAATGTATTTGGGATTTCCTCAAGTTTAGTTATATCAAGTTCTATTATATTTAATTTATCACATAAAACTAATTTATCTATTAGTTCTCTATTTTTGTTTGAAAATTTTTTTATTACAGTTAATACCATTAAACTAATATTTATTTGATTTTCTACAAAAAAATCAATGTTTGAATTAGAACAAAATTCTAATTCCTTTTTGAATTCTAATAACAAGTCATCAGTATTAACCTGTTCATTATTTTTAACTATATTTTCTATTTTTTTTGCAAAATTTTCTATAGCATTATCATAAAAATTTGGAGGATTTTCAAAATATCTTAAAACATTATTTGAATTAACATTTTCTTTTTCCATTATATATATATTAATTTATATTTTATATATATATTTTTCTTAAAAAATAAACTTGATTTTACTGATTAATATTATATAATATATTCCATCTTTCATCTTCAGATTTCTTTGTATTCTTTCCTACAAGAGAGTAACCTCCATCGGTATACATAATAATTATTCTATAATCATCAATATCAAGTGGTCCATCTCCTAATACCTTATTAATCAATTCTTTAAAATTTATTTGATTATTTTCAAACATTTCAGGATATTTGTTTTTCAAAACGCCCATTATTTTTTCTTTTTCAGCATCAGAATTTGCATCACCAGGAGTTCCTTGTCCTCCTTCTTGATTAGAAGCCTTTAATGCTAAATATTTTTCTTTGTATTTTTCGTATTTTTTCTTGTAATCCATTATATAATTTGATTTATATATTTTTTTTATACTAGTAAAAAAATAATTTATTTATCAAAACTAAAGATATTTCTACAATATGTTTTTCCACATAATTGTCTTGGATTAGTTGGTCCCATATCTTCACCACAATCTAAACAATGCCATGAATCGGTATCTTTATTGTATCCATAAATTTTTTGTTTTTTATTACTTAAATAACTTGTTTCAGAACTAGATTTATAATAATAATCAGTTATCTTCTTTTGTTTATATTCCTTCATTTAAACTTTTATTAATTAAACATTATGTAATATTTTATATTTTCAATTTTTTTTACACTCAAATTATTTATATTTTATAAATTTAATTATATATACCACAAAAACTATGACAACAGTTTTGATTATTATACTTATTATAGCTGTTATGCTTCAAGATATTAATTTTAACAATTTAATTATAAATAAAAAATTAAAAAATAAAAAAACAAAACATATACAAAATAACAAAAAATGTAAATGTAGTACGTGTAAAATGGAAAGATTTTTTTTCTCGAGTTCATCAATAAAAAGTTCTTCTTCTTATTAAATAATACTTATTTTTTAGTATAAAAAATTGATATTTTAACTTTATAATTTAGGAATAATTATATTATACATAAAAAATGTCATTAGAACAAAAAAATACCATGATACAGATATTTTTAAAATTTAATGGAGAAACCATTGTTACAGAATTATTAATTAATGATAAATTTTCAGTTATTAAAGATATTATTATTAGTAAATACGGTATTAGTCCTGAACAAATTTATATTGTGTATAATGGAAAGATACCAAGAGATGATTTAACTTTAGCAGACCTAAATGTACAAAAAAACGAAACAATTGATATTCGTATCCGACAAATAATTAGATAATTATAATATTTATCTAATTATCTAATTATTTTTATTTACAAAAAATTGATTTTTAGTTTCTTAGAATGTTTTACGTTCATTTTATTATCTATAATAATAACAAAATCAAAAATGTCATCTAGAACAGAACCCCCTCCGGCTAAGAAAAAGAGGATTCCAACTGCTGATCTCGAAGCAGTTGGTTCAACAAATTTGTTCAGTGATTTTGCAACAGAATCAGAAGTTATTCCACCTCAAGATAATATTCATATTGGTTATAATGGATTTGAAGTGGTAATTACTGGACCTGTTAAATTAGTTAAGGTCGTTAAACCAGGTAGTGTAACTGAATATCATTTTCCTGAACCAACTATATTTAATGGTAAAACAACTATTACCTTAGAAGAGGTAGAATTTTGTGACTCAAGGGGTTATCTTATTACCAAAAATGCTAGAATTATTTTACCTGGAACTTTTACCCACTGTTCTATTATTAATACTTATTGGAATGTAAATTATACAGCTAGGATAATTTTTCCTAGTTCACTTAGGGAATTAAATATCAGGGCAGATGAGTTTGATCATCCTATGGACGAATTACCTCCAATCACTAAACTTTATTGTAACACTCATATTTCTACTTCTCTCGAAGGATTACCTGATACAATTGAAAATATGTCTATTACTGGTCATACAATTGAACCTACAAAGTATCCTGAAAATCTTAAACACTTGATTACCAATTTTTATGATTCATCAAGTTATTCTATTGAAGGTTTGCCTGAGGGCTTGGAAACACTGCATCTGGCTGGTGGATTTGACCTAGAGTTGATACCTGGAACACTTCCTGTTACCTTAACCTATTTTACTATTGGAGATGAAGATCATCGAGAGTACAATCACCCTATTAGTGGGAGGTTACCTGATGGACTTGAAGTATTGGATTTAAGCTTGTTAGAAGATTGGGATTATCCAGTTGATGGTCTTCCTGTTGGACTAGAAGAATTTATTGCAAGTGAGGCTTTTAATCATCCAATTGAACCACTGGCTGTTCTTCCTAACTTGATTAGTCTACATTTAGGAGATAGATTTAATCAGCCTATCACACGTTTACCCAATTTGAAGTATTTAGTTTTCGGTGAAGATTTTACTCATAATATACCTAGAGAAGTGTATCCTGAATCTCTTCGTAAGATTAGATTTTCTAAAAAGTTCCAGCACGATCTCTCTGAAGTTGCTGATACTGTTACCCATATTCGCTTAGATAGTAGTTACTCTTGTAGAATTACCAGATTACCTGTAGATCTCAAGTTTATTTTGGTTTCATCGAGTTATCCCTATCTCCAAGAGCTAATTGATATGGCTGGTAAGGATAAGGTATTATTAGAGGATCTTAAGTATGTACATACCGAGGCTGACTATGAAAATTACAAGATAATTTCTAGAGAAATGAAAGAATTAGAAGTTAATAGTGGGTTTGACCCCGAATGGATTTATGAACTTGATTAATCCAAATTTATATAAAAGTTAAATAATCAATATATTTTTATATGTGTATACAATAAAAATTTTTAAATAAAGTTATTTAGTGAGTATAAATACATCCACATCCTCTTTCAACATTACCCATAGAACCAGTAAATCTTGAAGGACCTTCACAGCAGTTTGGAGTATAAGGTTGAGGAATATAAATGTATTGTTCACATTCACATTGACATTTAGGCTTTTGTTTTGGTAAACAAGCACATTTACAAGAGCATGATTTTACTGAAGATTTAGAGTAATTACTTTTATTACTCTTGTTAGATTTACATTTGTTGCACATTTTTATATATTATACTATATATAAATTTAATTTATATGGGGTGAAGATTCTACCAATTACAAGTTTAACTATAAAAATGTTCGTTTCTTAAATAAATTATGTCAACTAAATGAGGAGATGTTTTAACGTAATCAGGTAATTCTCCATCGTCTAAAGTTGCATTTCCTGTTAATATATTAATATTTATCCATGTTAACCCAGTGTTAATAATACTGTCTTCTCTTTCTGACATAATCATCTGGGTTTCAAAGTCTTTTGCTAGTTGGTTTGATTGAATAAATCTTGATTGTAGTTCTTGAGATGGACCAATAATATTTGGTTCAAAATCATATTCAACATAATAAGTCATTGTCTTATAATTTCTTCTCAAGACATTTAAATTTCTCTCTTTAACTCTCAGACCGGAAATCTGCCATAACAATCTTACTCCAGTCTCTTCTGGAGATTCGTCTTCTCTAATGATTCCATCAATGATACACAGTTTTCCATGTAAATCATTATCTATTGGTTTTTTACCTATTACCTTTTTACCTTGCCCATATAATCCAACTAAAACTTTTTTATTCCAAACTACAATAACTCTAACCTCAGTAAGTCTACCAAACTGACCAGTTGTAGATTGCGGAATTCTAATTGGTTTGGTTATTTTTTCTCTAGTTCCTTGAGACCCTTGAGACTCTTCAACAAAACTAGTTTCAATTCTTTTTGCCGGTTCTCTTGCTTTTAATAAACCATGATAGGGATTAACATATAATGATGAACGCATTTTGTTGATTATTCGTTCTCTGTGTAAATCTTCTGTTAAATATAAACCATCAGTCAAATCAGATCTAAATTCTGTCGTTTCTGGTCTAAAACATTGGTGTTCTGATAACAATCTGCTTAGCATTCTTATTTAGTTAGGTATTGTATTTACCAAATGATGTTATTCTATATATTATTACTTAGATTAATAAGCAATTGTTAGCATATTAAAATTATCAATTTTTTTATAAAAGTTGATAATTTTACAATTAATAAATAAATTAAATTATAATATGAGCGACTTTATTACAAATTTAATGAGCAATCTAACATTAGATTTAGAACAATCTGAAAAATATATTCAAATAGAACTAGAAGAATTAGAAATCGCACACAAACCTATAAATTCTACTATCAATGAATTTTATACTCAAACTGATAAATTAAATAAAATTATTACTATAGGAATGATATTAGATAATAAATTAATTGTCAAAAGATTATTAGAATTTACAATTATATACAATCGAGTTGTTAATTTAATTAAACTAAATAGTTCAAATTATAAATTCGATTTGTCTGTTAACAAAATAGATAAATTAACTCCTAGTAATTATATTCAAATACTCAAAAATTATTTGTCATATGAACAATTTAATACTATTATAACTAATTATTATTATTATATAAATAAATTTAATATTATTGTTCATTAAAAAAATTGAATTTTTTTATATTATATAACTGATTAAATTAACTTATTACTTAACACAAAAGTATAATGACAGAACATTTTTCATATTTAGACTTATTATTTGATGAAAACATAAATGTACAAAAATCTATGGACTTGGATAATGCAAGATTTATAATTCCAGGAACAAATAGAAAAAATTTATATTCTAAATGTACAAGAGTCAAAAATGATTCTGGTAATATTTATTATTTGAAATGTTTTAGTTATAACCTTATTGATCATGATGGTAATGATATTGTTTATTACATTAACCCTGAAATTATTATTCTTAAAATGGTTATTACAAGACAAGCATTACTTTTTATTTTTGAAATATCAATCCCTCATGATATTTTATTTGTTATTAAAAATATTCATAAATATTTAAGAGGACGTAAAATAGATCTTATACAAATTACTCAATTATGTCTTCAGGATATAAATGAATTTAAAAAAATAATAGGTTTTGATGAGTTATTAGTAGAAAATAACTCGATAGAAGAAATTACTTCTGCTTTAGAATATTCCAACTTGGAAAGAAAATTTGTGTCTAAAATTATAAGTAAATTTTCATTACTAGATACTAAAAATGAAATAATTTCTCAAACCATAGATTATGAAATAATTACTCAAGAGTTAAGAGAAATGATATTACAAAAGAAACAATTAGAAGAAGAATTAAAAAAAATAACTATACAATTCTCAAGATTAAAAGAAGATTTTACAGCTTTTTATATAGAAAATTTGTCTTAAAACATAATAATTAATTTTGTATCCAGGAAATTAAATCAATATCAATCTTATCAATCTTATCAAAAGATTTAATGTATTTTTTACAATAAATAACTAAAAAATTAAATTTTTGTTCTCCAATATGTTTTCTATATTTTTTTATAAGTTCAATATCATCATTTGTCACATCCTGAATAATAACACTGATTATTGTTATAGCAAGTTCATTGTAATAATTAAAATTACTAATCAATTCGTCAAAATCATCCAAGTCAATATATTCAACGTCATTTTTTTCGAGAGACTTGACCTTATCAATATAAATATCAAAATTAGATGTGTTTATTGAGAAACCATTTCTTTTTTTATATATTTTATCATTAAAATCTATTAATTTTTGAAGTTCAAATTCTTTTATATTAAGTATATTATTAACCTTAATATAATTTTTAGTTAATTCATTAAAATTTTCTAAATAAGCTGTATTTTTAAGAATCGATATTAATTTATCTCCTAACATATAAAATAAATCTTTTGTATCTTTTATTTTTTTTATTGACAATTCCACAATTATGCCAGTAATAATATTATTAAAAATTATTTTTTTGCTTTCTTCACTTATAACTTGAAAAAAAAAATTTTTTTTGAATTCTAAAAGATAATTTATTACAAAAGCATAAAATTCATCAGAAATTATTCCTGGAGAAACTATATTGCTATATTTAAAAGAGTTATTAAATATATATTTTTCTTTATGAATACTAGCTAAAAATTCAGTTTTATTTATTGAATGTATATGAAGAGGTTCGACTTCATTTTTAATTATAAATGAATCAATAGATGGGTTTTTTAAAATTGTTATGGAGCTAATTTTTCTTTTTTTACATTGATTCTCTTCCAAATCAATTGTTTTATTGTCTTGTTCACAATATGAATCTAATTTTATATAAGCTGGTAAAACACTTTCTGTTGATTTAAATTTTATATCCATTTAAGAATTAATTTATTAGTATATATTTTTTAATAAAATCAATTTTTATAATAATTTTAAGCTTAAATATCTATTATGTTTATAATATTATAATTTATTATGAATTTGTTACAAATATTTAATATTTTTATTTTCTTTTTATTCACTAGTTTTTTTAGTATAACTTCTATTTTTACAATTTTATTAATCAGTAAAGAATTAAGTTATAAACCAAATTATAATTGTAACTGTGATAATGTTTTTCCGTTATATATAAAATTAGATAATGATAATAATGTTAAATTTGATATAAATAAATATAACACACCTATTAAAAATAATAAATTAAATATAATAAATACTTCTGAAGATGGTGATAATCATAAAATAATAGCAAATCCATATGATTATAATCAAATATGTTATCAAAATGAATCAAATAAATCATCAATTTAATTTATATTATTATTCTGAGTATTTCTCTTCTGGATACAATTCATTATAATGATTAATATTAGAATCATGTAGACTTTGAGCATTAACTGATTTATTTTTTAAAATCCACCATTCAGCATCATGTCTAACATTACTATATATCTTATCTAGAGTATTAATATATTTACAATTTGCCCACCAAAAATTTCCACTAAAATGAGGATAAGGGTTATTTAATTTATTACAACCAACTGTATCAAATAATTCTAATTTTTCTAATGCCGTATTATAATGCTTTACATTAAAATATATCATCATATTTGTCCAATCTTGAATTGTTCTAGGAATAGTACCAATATCTTTAATATAACTTGAACCTTTATTATGAAGATAAAGTACTTTAGAATCCTTGTTTTTACAACTAAATGTATGTAATAAATTTATAGTAGGAATTTCAAATAGTTTTATATTTGGAGAATAATCAATTATTACAAGTTTATTTGATATATATTCATTTGCTATTAATTTTTCTATTTTGTCACCTAAATTATTAATAACAATATAATCTAGTATCATAATTAATCCTGAAGATATTATTTTGTTTAAAATATCTTTTAAAATACTTATATCATTATTTAATGTACAACTATGTATAAAACATACATTTTTAGCACCATCAATTTTTCCAAGACATTCATTATATTTTTTATTTATTTGGTCATCAATAATTATTCTTTCTAATGTAGGACAGAAACCATAATAATCTAATACTTTTTGTTTCTCTTTTCTTATAATATCAAGTCGTTGTTCCCAAAGATTATTTTCAATTGCTGATTTTATTATTTGATATGATTTTTCAAAATCATTTAAATCCAATTGTACATAAGCAAGAGGGTCAATATAATCTGATAAGTTTGGACACCCCCAATAAAAGCATAAACTTTCGGTTAACAACGGTTCCCAAATTTTTTCTGTCATAAAGTTATGTTCACAATTATTTTCACTCATAAAATAATATTTGTAAGGAGTTATACCTAAATCTTTGTTTCCTGGTGGATGTGGTCCAATATAATTTTTAAATCCATGAATATTATCATAATTATATACATCAATTATTACATTAGGGTCATTTTTGCTTTCAATATATTTTATAAAATCAATACGTAAAATATGTCCTGGGTCAAAATATTTAGAACTACAAATAGTTGATATCTTATTATTTTTCGACTTGTCTTTAATTATAGGATTTGTTTTAAATTCAGACCATGTCTGTTTTAACTGCCAGAATCCATTATTATAATAATTTTTATGTGTTCTAACTTGTAAGAATTTATTTGGATCAGGTTCAGCCCATTCTCCCCAAGTTTTTACACCCCAATTCTTTGTTTCGTCATAAACCCATGGCTCCATTTGGAATACAATTGTACGTAAAGGGTCGTAATAATCAGTTGTACATGGTTTGTTTATAATTACCCAATAATCTATATCGTCATCTTCCCAAGTTAATTTTATATTATTCCATGAATAATTTCCTTTTGTCAAGTTATTCCATTCTTCACATAAGTTTCTTGAACTTGTCCAATTACATAACATTTTTACTCTTATTTCTTCCTTGTTTTTTCTCTCACATCTATCATTTATTTCCCAAATACCATCATCTTCTCTGAAATAAGGTGATATCTTTAAATTATTAGCATTAAAAGAATTTTTCAAAAAACCTAGTGTGTTAAATGATTTGCAATTTGGAATTTTCAATGCTTCCCAAAACATTACTGTTAATTGTTTTTTTCCTATAAAATGTATATCATGTCCAAAAAAGTCTTTACCTCTATGTAATCTTAAGCTTCTAAAACTGTTCTCATATTCTTTAATAAAAACATTGTAAAATATCTTCATTACATTTTCAGGACTATAAATTGTATAAGCATTAGAAAAATCCTTAGATCTAATGATATTTTTAATATCAGTAAATATTTTAATTAATTCTTCTTTACTGTTATAAATTATAGCTTTATTACCTAACATTACTATATGAGCATTGTCTATTGATGAATATGTTGTAATTACTGGTTTATTATATCTTGTAAATTCTGCAATAGCTGAACCAAATGTTTCACCATCAGATCTTCCATGTATCATTGCATCACATGTACAAATAAATTTTGCTTTTTCATTTAAATCAATAATTTTATCAAGATAAATTATGTTTGGATGTGAATAAAACTCTTTAGTATTTACAAAAATAAAATAGATATTTAAATTTGTTCCTAAATATTCTTTAATTGCTTCATGTACATATATTATATCAAATTGACTAAATCCACCATGTCTACCTAAAACTATAGCATCTTGAGGTATACCTAATTGTTCTCTTATGTTTTCAGTACATTCTGGCATATCAATCATATGAGGTACAATTTCACATTTTTGATTATATTTTTTGTTTGTCCATTCTGTTAAAACTGCATATTTATATCCATGAGGTTCAGCAACAAAAACTGCATGATTTACAGTAGGACAATTATTAATTTCAAAAGAATCTTTAGTTCCATATTTAATATTGTACATTAAATTAATTTGTTCTTTTATAACTATCTCTTCTATTTGTGATACATTCTCATATGCATAACAGATAAATCTATTTTTAAATTTTTCTATTACTGATGAACAGTTGTTTGAATTATTTTTTTGATAAAACACAATACTAATATTGCCTAATATTTTTTCATTATGATTTGCATAATCATATAATGCAACTTCTGTACCTCTCTCAGACAACTGGTTTGAATGAAATCCTATAACTAATTTATCGTTTTTAATCAATAATTTAGAGAAATCTAATCTTTCAAAATTCTTTTGGATATCTGAATCAACTTTAGAGTCAAGATTTCTAACCCATTCTGAAAAAACTATTTGTGGTTTTGTTTCTACAATTTCTAATTGTGAATTTATTTTTATCAAATAATCAATACCATGTTTTATACCGTTCATATTTATATAAGATAACATTTTATTAGCACCACTTTTAGTAATTATATATGAGAAAGTACCACCCACAAACAAACTCATATTAATCTTTTTAAATTCCAAAGCAGTACTGGTTAAAAATTTTTCAGAATAAGTTTCATCATTATATTTGTTATTTGTATTATGGTTTAAATGATGATATCCTAAAAATATAATGTCAACCTTATTCAAGTTTTGTTTATTTTTATATAGAAGACTTTCTAGTTTATTTATTCTATGTTTAAAATTATCAATTAAACTAATATCATCTTCGAAAATTATATAATATTCATAATCTGATTCTAATAATTCTTTCCATAAATTATAGTGGGAAAGTGCACATCCAACTACTCCTTTTCTTGTTCCAAAATCATTACCATTAAACATATTATACAATTCTATACTTGGTTCCAAATTATTACCATCTATTGCTGTATAAAATTCTAAGTTTTTAACTCTTTTTTCCTCAAATATTTTTAATGTGGTTTCTTTTCTATCTGGTCTTCTTTCTAAATTAACACATACCATTTTGGATTTTAGTTTTAATATGGTAGCTTGGTCAGATTCAGATTCAGATTCAGATTCAGATTCAGATTCAGATTCAGATTCAGATTTAGTTTCAGGTTTAGATTCATTTTTTATACTTGTATTTTTATCATTTTGATTAGTTATTTTGTTAGTAGTAGAATTATTTGTAATAAATTGTTCAACATTATTTAAAGCATATGCATTTTTAACGTCATTACTATTTTCTGAAGTAAGTTTACCGATATGTCTACAAACAATTTTATTTAAAAAACAAGATAAATAATTGTTAACAACGTATCTATCTGCATATTCTCTTTCAAAGAAACCACTGCCTGGATTAAAGTTTCCTATTTTTTTATAAATTTCTGTATTAATGATGGATGGTCTAAATGAAAAATGTGGCCAATATATACAATTTGGTATATTATTATATTTAGCACAAGCTAATTTATATAATTCACTTTGTGTTTCTGAATTAAAGTGCTCGTGTAATAAATATTCGTATCCTAAATCTGTTTTTAACAAGAAGCCACCACATACTGGATTTTCCTCTACTTCAGTATAATTTTTATTAAATAAAACTTGAGTAATTTTTCCAGGTTCAGATTTAATATTTTTACCTTCAACATTAATATTAATTTTAACATCATTTTCTAATAGTATCATACAAGGCTTAATATATTCCATTTTTTCATAAAATAACCAATCATCCTCTAAATGTAATTGGTATGGAGTTGTTAAATTATTAATAATCATATTCATACTAATACAATGACCTTTTTGCTCAGGTGTTTTATTAATCCATTCAATAAAGGGATATAATTCTTTCATTTTATTTCTATCTTCTTCAGAAGAATTATCATCTATACCTAAATATCTATCAATAAAGTCAATATCTAAACAACAATTTAGGAAAGAATTCATTGTTTTTTCGAATAAATCAAATCTTTTACATGTGGTAATTGTTAAAGTCAATTTATTTGGATTATTTTTCTTAGTTTCGATATTTTTAACTATTTTTTGAACAACTTCTTTATTGTAAACAGTATGTTCTTTATATTTATCTAAATAATATTCTTTACTATTTACTTGCTTATTATTTTGTTCTGAATTAAAATTATATGATTTTTTTACAAATAACCCATCAGTTTTGTAACATACACTTGATAAGTTAATAAATTTATTTTTGGGATTTAAGGTTTTCTTCAAATATCCATAAGTATTAAATGCAACACAATCAGAATATAACTCTGAGATACTAACAAGTTCTTCAACTTTGTGGTCAGAAAAGCATGCAATATCACCACCATAAGAATCTTGTTCAGGATAAAAATCCCAATCTTCTAACACTGGTACTTCTGGTAAGTTTTTACTATTATAAATTGCAATGATTCTTTTTGATACATGTAATGGGATTTCATTATTATCTTTGTTATTTAAGAAGAATTTATATAATTCTTCATATTCTTTATCTATTTCTTCTTTTGTAAATTTTGGAAATGTGATATTATTTTTGTATGCTTTAGTTATCACTAAAAATAACATTTCTTTAAAACCATAATCATATACATGTTTTTTAACAAAAAGTAAAAATGTTTCATCATATTTTATTCTTAACCCTACTTTTATTGAATTATATGCATCAACTAATAAATTATTATCATAATAATATTTTGCTAAAAAATATAAACATTCTGAACGTTTTGGTATAGTTTTAAACCCATTTAAAAAACTCTCTACTATATCTTTTTTTGGATATTTTAATTCTATCATTGCGCACCCAATTTCCATCCATGAAATAAATAATTCCTCATTCCAACCACCATATTCAATTCTTTTTTTGTAATACTTAATAGTATTCTCAAAATCATTACAATCTTTATAACTTTGTCCTGCATAAAAACAATATCTCATTGTTAAATCTGGTTCTACATTAGATTCAATTGCTTTGGTTAATAAAATTGCATCCTTTTTGTATTTATCTGGATCAGAACTTCTACTACCCATACGTCTTGAATCTAAATAGTAATTACCAATAATACTTCCTTTTGTGGTATTTTTTTTATCTAAACATTCTATATATTCATGTAATATTCCTCTGTAACGCCATTTTAATCTGTTGTTAATAATTTGTGTTCTTTTATAAACAAAATCTTTTCCAATAGTTAACATATATTCATCTAAATTCATTGGTTCGGGAAATTTAAAATCTCCCACTATTAAATCATCTGCATCCATTATCCAAATGTAATCTGTCTTATTGTATGCAGATTCTAAAGCTTTTGTTCTATTATAACCAAAATCTTTCCATTCATGTTCAACTAATTCACCAGGTATATTTTTTTCTTTAAAATAATTTCTTATTACGTCTTGTGTTCCGTCAGTTGAACCTGTATCTGAAATCACCCAGTAATCAATATATTTGCTAATACTATCAAAAGTTTCTTTTATGATATGTGCCTCATTTTTAACAATCATATTTAAACAAATGGTTTTGGGGTTTTTACCTTTTAATATTTTATTAACACTAATATTAGTATCTATTTTTTTGCTAACATTAGTATCTTTATTAACATTTTCTATTTTATTATTTGATATGTTGTTATTACTAATCTTTTTCTTTCCCATTTTAAAAATATATATATTTTATAAATTAATTAAACTTTATTTTGTTTAATTATAAACATTATTTTTCTCATTTAATTTTATATTAAATGAAAATTCTTATTTATGGAGGTAAAGGATGGATTGGACAACAAGTCATTTCGTATTTAAATAAACAGTCTATTGAATGGATTGAAGGAAGTGTTAGAGCAGAAGATTTAATTGAATTAGAAAATGAAATATTAACCATCCAACCTACTCATATTATGGCTTTTATTGGTAGAACTCATGGTACAAATAATGGTGTTAATTTTACAACAATTGATTATTTAGAACAACCTGGTAAAATTAAAGATAATGTCAGAGATAATCTGTATTCACCAATGGTTTTAGCCATTCTTTGTAAAAAATACAACATCCATTATACATATTTAGGTACTGGTTGTATTTTTGAATATGATTCTTTTCATCCTTTTGGTCAAGAAATTAATGGTTTTACAGAGGAATCTCAACCTAATTTCTTCGGTTCATCATACTCTGTTGTTAAAGGATATACAGATAGATTAATGCATTTATTTGATGATAGTGTTCTTAATCTTAGAATAAGAATGCCTATAACTAACGAAAAAAATTCAAGAAATTTTATTACTAAAATTACTACTTATAAAAAAATTTGCTCAATACCTAATTCTATGACTGTTTTACCTGAAATGATTCCTATTTTTGTTGATATGGCTAAAAATAAAATTACTGGGACTTTTAATTTAACTAATCCTGGTTTAATTTCACATAATGAAATACTTGAATTATACAAGAAAATTGTTGACCCAGATTTTGTTTGGGAAAATTTTTCTGTTGAAGAACAATCACAAATTCTTGCTTCTGCAAGATCAAATAATTATTTAGACACTTCTAAGCTCCAAAATCTTTATCCAAATGTTCTTAATATTAAAGATTCTGTTATCAAATGTTTAGAAAATTATAAAAATAGTATTTAGTTTTGTATATATAAATTAATTTTTATTATTTAATTTATGTGATTATATAAAAACAGGATGCTAGTCTCATCTATAAAAAGGTACAGGGTGTGAAAGGAAATAAGAGGACTAGTTCAAAGACAAAGAAGATTACTACATACAAACACAAATGTAGTAGTTATACCTTAGGCGTCGTCCGGCCCCGGGGAATATAGCCCCACTCGCCCCTCAATGTTGCATAGCCGCACGTTGTTTGGGGTTACAAATCTTATCAATAGCACAAAAGGGTGACCATCTACTTCTCGTGGTCTTCGAACTCTTTGACACAAGTATTTAATGTCAAGCGAAGTGTTGGGGTCAATGTGACCGTTCTCTTCAAGGTAAACTCCAACTCGAAAAAGGTATTCTCGGACTATAGCCAAATATTCTGGGTGGTGGTCCATAGTTATAACTCCCCGTAAAACTTTTCGTAGCTATCCGATGGTGTGCCTATTGCAAATTGATTAATTGAGTAACAGCTTTCCAGATCATTGTTTTATTCAATTTTTTTGAATAATTATATAAATAAGTTTAATATTACTAAATTATTATATAAAAACAGGATGCTAGTCTCATCTATAAAAAGGTACAGGGGTGTGAAGGAAAATAAGAGGACTAGTTCAAAAACAAAGAAGATTACTACATACAAACACAAATGTAGTAGTTTATACCCTAGGTGTTTTCAGGACCTGGAGAATATAGCCCTATGCGGATTACTCGCCCGCCATCAATGTATACGGCTGCAGGCGACCCAGTCTCTTCTAGTCCGCATACTCGCACATTGTTTTGCTCCGCCACATCTATGAGTCTAAGAAGAGGTTGACCTACTAGGCGTGGTGGTTTTGGAAATCTTTGAAGTATTACTTTCATTAAAACCGAAGAATCGGGGTCGTGGTGACCGTTCTCTTCAAGGTACACTCCGATTTGATAAATGTATTCTTGGACTTGAGACAAATATTCTGGGTCCATAGTTATCGTTTGTAGAGGAAAATAATATATAACTCCTCGTAAAACTTTTCGTAGCTATCCTATGGTGTGTCTATTGCAAATTGATTTCATATATATAAGCATTTCAGTTCATTGTATTATTCAATTTTTCTGTAATATATTATACAAAAAAATGATTTTTATTTATAAAAATTAACTTACTATATATTTATTAGAATTGTGTTCATAACTCAAATTGTATGATGAATCTACAATTCTTTTTACTTCAAAACTGATACCCTTTTTTTTAATTAAATCATTTATAGGATTGTAATTTTTACAATGTTCTAAATCTGTATAAGGTATTCCATAAGTTTTACTAATTAAAAATTTATCATTAACAGTTTTACTTGATAACATTTTTCTCATATTGTCATATAGTAATTTACAATTAGTATTGTAATGATAATACTCAACTGCTTCTAAGATACTATCTCCGTCTGGCATTTGTATTTAATAATATAATATTAAGATTAATATTTTATAATAGTTTCAATTTTTATATATGTGTTTACTATGATTATACAAACTAATTATAATTGTAATATATAAATAACTCACTTAATATTTTCAATATTACCAACTTCTTCTTGTTCATCATCATCTTCTTGTTCATCATCATCTTCTTGTTCATCATCATCTTCTTGTTCATCATCATTATTTTCATCATCATTATTTTCATCATCATTATTTTCATCATCATCATCTTCGTTTTCATCATCTTCTTCATTAGAGTTATTCTGATTAATTATATTATTTTCTGAATAAAATCTGCAATCACAATTTTCTTCACCTTTAACCATAATATCATTTTCTCTGCATATAGGACAAGTATTATGTTTTAATTTTGACCAACATTCAATACAAAGTGGATGTTCACAATCTGTAAGTGTTTTTGTGTTTTCTAAACAAACACAACATTCTTCTGTATCAATATATAACATTCCAAAAATATCATCTCCTAATTTATTTTCGTAAAATTCATCACTATTAAAAAATTGTCCAAAAAGTTTGTCAAACTTTAATTTTACAAGTAATTTTTTACACTCAACTAAAAAAGCATTAATATTAGATTTAGTTAAGTCATCATAATTTTTATCAAAATCAAATAATACATAATTATCAATTTCACAGCAATTATTAACTAATATTTTTGGACTTTCTAACCTAAATTTAAAATTAAGTGATAAATCGTATTTGTAAATATATAATAAACAATCAACAGGTATTTCTTGAACCTTATTTATTATTCGAAAATTTTTAACAAATTTATTATTACAACAAGATGAGCATTTTTCATCTTTAGCTTTCTTAAAATATTCTAAAGCCTCATTAAATATATATGTTGATGTTTCCATCTTTAAAATATAATTAATATTAATATATTGAATATCTATATCAATTTTTATAAAAATATTATTGTATTATAAAAAAAATTGTATTAACTATAATTTAGTGTTTGCATCTTTTAAATTTATAATTTTTAACAGTCCAAACAGTTGGTGACTTATTACTTAATTGGTGAATTAAGCAATTATCTTCAAAATAAGTTGAAGTAATACCTTCACCTGATTGAGCTTGAGCTCTTAATACATCACCTTCAAGAAAAGCTAAATCATTAAAAGTAGTAAAACCATTATCAGTAACAGTAATTAAATAAGCACCTTTACCAACTTCTTGGATTGAAAGAGTTGCAACTCCTTTAGTAGAAACAATAGATGAGCCTTCGACGGTAGTTTTGTTGTACTTACCGTGAAATTCTCCACAAAAATTTTTTTTACCCATAATATTATTAAATAAGTTTATATAAAAAAAATAATACTGGGTGATAGATTACTGATATTGATAAATCATTATATTTTCAAAATCAAGTTGTCTTGTTTTTTTATTAAATTCAATAAATCTTGTTTGTAATATAAAAGGGTATGTATTCTTTGTTAAAAATATGTTTTTTTTATATTTTAATTGTTCTTCGTCATCACAATCATAACAATTTGTTCCATAATATATCGACAATATCAAATAATTAAATGAGTAGTCGATATAATTTCTATAAAATTCAACACTTAATTCATCATCTACTATTTTATTTGGATAATTATTATTATAAGTACATACACTGTCATATAATTTTTCAAGTGTATTTGGTGTATTAACATTTTCGATATTAAGTGAAATTGTTGTAACATCAAGCAAATATTTTTCTTTTAATGGTGATTCAGATTCCTTTACACTTTTAAAGTATAATAAATCAGCTATAGAACTGATTTTAATTTCAGGTATAATTATTGCATAATAATTTGTTATTATTGTTCTTCCACCAAAGACAAGATTTTTTGACATTTTTTTATCATCATTTTCAAAAATATCTAATTCAATTGAACTCGATATATATCGAATATTTTCGTTTGGATTTTCACGATATCTAGAGTCCCATATAAATTGTTGTAACTCCTGATTAGAACCATTTACTATAATTGATATTTTTTTCTCAGGGTTTTCCTCACATTCCTTTCTAAAAGTATTTAATATTTTTTCAGATAATTTTTTATAAATGAATGTTTTAAAAGAAGGATAAACAGTTCTGTAGATGTTATTTTTGTCATATATCATGCTGTTGTAATCCTCATTAATTCTCAAATCAGATTCATCAAAAAAGTCATCAATGTCCATGGAAGTAATTTCCTTAATAAAATTATCCAGATTATCTTTATCCATAATATATTCATAGGTAATGTCATTATCATTTTTTAGTAAATTTTCCAAATTCAAACAATTATATTCAGAATTAAGATATAGTGACAGTTTATTTAAGACATCTTGAGAGAGAATAGATTTATTTATATATGTAATTTCGATAATATGGTCAATTAACTTTTGAATATTTTCATGTTCCTGTAAATTTGTTATCCATCCTAATTTATCAGTACCATTATATTCTATATGTTGAGTTATAAATATTTTAGATATTTTGGATATATTGTTGTTAAAATCTCCAATTACTAATAATCTGGACATATTAATCATTATATGATTTCTTAAATCCATATTAATAAAATACTGGTTCTTGTAATCATAATTATCTTCAATTAATTCTATCGAATCTGGATAACTTTGATTTAGTTTTTGATTACAACTAATATACATTTTTTTCCTTATTTGTCTTGTAATTAATTTTTCAATACTAGAATGCTTATCTTTTAGTTCTTCAGACAATAATTCCTTTATTCCTGGAATTAAATCATGTTCATTAAATAGTTTTTCGTAAAATCCCATAATATAATTATCATAATTGAAAATCTCTCCTTTAATATAATTTTCTATTTCTATAGAATTTTCTTTTTTAGAATGACAATTAATTATAATATCACTGTATAATTTTTTTCTTATTGTTGTTTTCTTTTCTGGTTTATTTTTTTTAAATATATCATCTTCGAAAATAATTAGAGCATTTCTGGCTAATAAATTTACCGAATACTCAGATATTTGCTCATCAATATCCCAATAATCAAACCCATAAGTCCAATATGTTTCTGTTGGTAGTATTATGAAATCTCTGTTTGACATTAAACCTACACCATATGTTTTATCTAGATGATTATTGTTTTCCTCATAATATTCATCAAATTTATTTTTTATTTCTTCTTGAATTTGTAAAAACAAATCATTTGTGTAATTTTCAAGAGCTAAATCAATATCTTTACCAATGAATATTTTAGCAATCTCTTGTTTAAAATTTTGGATATTTTTACCTTCCTTTAGACTATATTTTAGATAATTTCTTGGAATTATTTTGTTGTATTTATATTTAAGACTCATCAATCTGTTTTGTATAGAGTATGTTTCTTTTTTTTCAATTAATTTGAATAATTCCATGTCACATTCTTGAAAATAGATTTCATTTACACCACTTTCTTGTAGTTCTATTAATTTATCAATAATTCCTAAATATTTAGCATCTAAAATTGCTTCTAATCTTTTAGGAGTATTTAAATTAATATTACCAATCTTTTCATATAATAGTTTTGAATTAATGTATTCCATAACTATTTTTTTTATTTCTTGTAATCGTTTATCTATAAAGGTATATTTAGTTTCAAGATTCCAAGTTACTACCTTTTTACTAATATATTTACCAAAAATATTAGTTGTAAATGTTTTCTCAACCGGATTATGATCAGAAGGCATATTGTAAACTAATATGCATACTCCTTTTAAAAATATTTCTTCCAGTTTTAAAAACAAATTTATTTCTATATTTTCATAAACTTGTTGTGTGTTAAATAATAATATTTCATCATTGATATCTCCTAATTTTGAATCTAACATTTCTAGAGTTAAAATTGGTTTAATAGGACGTTCTCTATACTCATTTTTAACTACAGTATTAGTGTTAACAACAGTTTTTGTTTTTTTTCCTTTAACTTTATAATTATCAGATAAGTAACTTTCATCATAATCAGACTCGTAAAACTCATTGTATTCACACGAAAAATCGTGTCTATCATCTCCCTTTTGAAAATAAGACTTGATGCTCATATTTAGTTTATGTGTATGTATATATTTGTTAAATGTAATTAATATAATAAATTTCAATTTTTTTATATAAACACGCCGAAGAATATTAAATTTTGTTTATATATAAAGTTTTTTGTGTAATTTTTATTTTTGTGTAATTTCTATTTTTGTGTAATTTCTATTTTTGTGTAATCAAATTCTTCCTATCAAAAGTTCAGATAAATTAACCAGAACATAATATCCATGACTAAAGCTCCATTCATGAGGAATATAATTAGTTGTTAGTCTATTAATTCTGGGTTTATTATCAAACAATGTATCATCTTTTAAATAATTATTTACATCATAATCATAATTAGTTATATTTGTTGAATCAAACATATCATCTGAATAATTATTTAAAGTCTGAGACCATATGTGATTGATTCTATCCAAATCAATAGAATTAGGTTCTTGATAATCTTGATTACAATTAATTTTTGTTTGTCTACAGTACGCACATTTAATTTTTTTGTTTTTACTCAACATTTTGTACATACAATTTATACATACTTTGTTAGAACAACAACCGGTACTTATATACATTTTACCTAAAAGTTCTTTTAGTTTTTTATTTTTATCTACTGTGTCCATAAATTTGTCATTAGGTATTTTTTTAAATTCATCCATAAATGACCCTAAATCCTCATCTCCACCAAAACAAAGAGGACAAGAATCATCATCTTCATTTGAAAAAATTCCTACATTTTCGTTTATAACTCCTTTATGAAGTCCTTTCAATAATCTTACTAATAAGCAATTAAAATTTGCTTTTATTAAATCTTCATTAATCTCTTGATTAGTGTCACTTAATTTATTTATATTTTTTAAGACTTTATCAAGTAAAACACATTTACTATTCTTATCGAAAATATAATTATAAAATTCTTTTGTATCTGTTTCATTTAGATTAATTATAGGAATGTCCTTAGAATAATCTAATTTAAAATTATTTATATGATAATCAATTGTTCCTGAATTATCATAATCTGTAACATCTATTCTTATAAATTCATTATTATAATTAACAGTCATACCTATTAAGGTATATCTAAAATTATTTCCTGTCATCGAACAAGATGTAATATCATTGAAATTTACGATAATTTTAAAATCAAGTTTAATATTATCTATTTCAAAAGTTTTGTTTTCCATAAAGTATTTATGTAATTTGTTTTTTTCACTATATTTTAATCTTCTATTAAAACTAAAATCTAAATCATTAAATGATATTTTCTTACTATCAAATAATGATGTACTAGTCTTAATCAAATATAATACTGTACCACCTTTTAAGTATAATTTTAACTTTTCTTTATCATCTAATTCTAATATTGAATTAAAAATAAATGTCAACGATTTTTCAACTTCTTTTGCTAAAGTTAAAATATATTTATCAACATAAATTCTAAAATAATTTCCGTTCATGTTTAATATAACCGGTAATTTATTTTTAACTGCACGATTTATGTCAAATTTATAGTCTAATGCCTCAAATAAAAATTTTTTGTATTTATGAATTAAGGTACTATTTAACAATATATGAGATACAATTCTATGTGTTCTTAAATCTTTAATCTGATTAACAAAACATAACATATCTTCGTACTTAACAACACGGCTAACTTTTTTGTCTGATAGCAAATTAACTAACTTTATACAGACTCTGCTCTCTTCATTGTTAATGAATGTATACTTATTTTCTTCTGTTTCTTGTTTGATTATCGACATAGTGTGGTTATCACTATTAATACATTATAACCTAATAAAAATTTTTTTCAATTTTTTATTGTAATATTACTTATTTTATATATAAACTAATATAATGCAAAAAAGTTATGAAATTATAGAATACGAAATTATGGAAAATAATTTTGAAATAATTATAAATGAGTCTAAGGAAGAAATTGTTGGTTTTATATGTAAATTTTATAATAAAGATGACCAACCTATAGAATTTAACAAATACACAAGTTATTTATCAATATCAAGAATTTTTATTGGTAATATTATGAATTACATAATGCCTGAAACGATTGATTTTGATTTCACATATTATACAGAGCATACACAAAATAAAAATAATATTGAAAATGACCCAAATTTATTAGTTTATTTTCTAAATACTCCTAGTAAACACAAACTCAAATTAGAATTTGTCTTAGAAACAAATAATAAATTTGATGTATGTTATATGTATATTATTGTAATGAATAAACTCGATGGTATAAAAACTGAGGATTATATTTACAAAAATGCTATAGATGATTATTCAAAAAATTTAACTTCTGAAGATAAACCATATATAAATTGGTTATGTAAAAAATAATATTTTTACTCTAATTTGTTTTATCATCATTTCTTAATATTTGAAATAATGAATCGCTAATTTTATATTCTAATTCTTTGTGATAATGTATTTTTGGTTTTTCTTGAATAACCAAAATCTTACTATTTATAGAATATTCTGTATTAAAAGATTCGTTAATTTTAAAAAATTTTTTTAATTCCTCTGGAAAGCTACCAAGTGTGTAATAATCTATATATGCATAATCTTTTGAAGTTATATTCGGTATGTTTAATATATTTCTTAAAGTTAAATCTCTAGTACATTTATTTATCACAGGACTAATATTTTTATCTATAACATATTTTATTCCAAAAATATCTATGTATGCCTTTATTGTAAAATTTATATAATATGGTACTATATCTAAAATATCAGATGGTAATATATTTATATTTTTTTTTAAATTAAACAAGTTAATTTTTACTACAGAATGTATATTTTCTATACAATTACGACTAGGTTCTCTTTTATAATTTAAATATTTTATTACTGAATAAAAAGTTTTAATAAAAAATCCAAACGCTAAAATTTTTATAAACTTATTTCTTTTAATAA
>JACCDW010224237.1_pt1 | contig 23427 bp, 37 predicted proteins | sample 7449781 | NCBI WGS metagenome assembly JACCDW01 (sample SAMN15323449, study PRJNA562643) | freshwater metagenome | isolation source: river surface water | place: USA:Blue River Watershed | collected 2017-08-18
GGATGAAAGGTGGATTGAGTTTAGAAAGTAATGAAACTGCACAATTCGTAAAAGATGGAGTTTCAGTATTTGAAAACAATTCAGTAGGAACATTTAATCCTACTCTAAACTTTATCAGTAAAGCAACTACAATCTTAACAAATGACCAATTGAAAACATTAGCACTTTCAAAGAGTAATAAAGAGATAGATGTAGTAATACCTGAATTAGATAAACCATTATGGACAAATGGATGGACATTGTTTCCAACAAAAGGAAATTAAGTAAAAGGGAGATTAATTCTCCCTTTTTTTATATTTATAGGAAAATTAATATGAGGTATTTGTTAGGATTAGCATTGGTTCTTTTAACATTGGTTTCAAACGGACAGTTAAGAGATTCTGTAAGAGTAAAAAATAAAGTATTTAGTGTAATTTATTCTGAGAAATTAGAACAACCTATTTGGTTAGAGTATCAATCAAAAAATAGACCTCAAAATGTAACAAGAAGTGGTTTAGATTTCTATACCGAAGCAAAAATAAAAACATCAGATAATAATGATTATGCAGCAAATGTTTGGGATAAAGGACATTTGGCACCAGCAGGAACATTTACGGATTCCATTGAATTAATGAAACAGACGTTTTCATTTTTGAATTGTGTATTACAAGACCAATATCTTAATAGAGGTGAATGGAGATTGTTAGAGGAACAAGAAAGAGTTTGGGATAATTCTGAAATACTTATAGTTAGAATTAATGTTTTATTTAATTCACAATCACAAAAGTTACCAACAGGAGCAACAATACCATCTGGTTTCAAAAAACATATATATTTTACAAAATCTAAGAAATGGAGATGCTTTGTGTTTCCAAATCAAAGACCTAAAACTACATGGACAACTAATGAAATTATTTGTAACAATCACTAAATAAAAAATCAATGTTCAAACCAAATCATCTACACATTTTAGTTAAGGGGTATATGGTTTCTGCCCCTAAAAGAGAGGCAGCATTAAATGAGTTTTTCAAAAGTTTAGTAAAGAAAGTTGGTATGAAAGTTGTAGCAGGACCAACATCCGTTTATGTTGATGAACCTGGAAATGAAGGATTGACAGGAACTGTCACATTGGCAACATCACATGCATCAATTCACATTTGGGATAAAGAAAAACCAGCCATGTTTCAATTTGATTTATATAGTTGTTCGGAATTCACACCACAGCAAGTGTTTGATGAAATAGATTATTGGTTTGGATTACAATCTGCACAATGGGCAATGTTTGATAGAAACGGAGATACCATTGTTGAAATTGATAGAGGATATGTATTAAATAAAACGGATGATAAAGAATAAGTTTGTTGAATTAAAAGATGAATTTAATTTAATTAAAAAAGTTGGTGATGCACTTTTAACCGATGGATACGATTCATCTAATTCCGCAATTATAACCATTTCTACGGAACAAAGTTCTATAATGGGTCAATTGTTAAGACACCAATTATCTTTGGATGGTGAGGTTGTAAACGGGTTTAGCATAGATGTTCCTGTTGTGGAGGAAGAATGGGATGATAAATGTAATACGGAACTTGCAAACATATTCAAAAGTAAAAATTTGTTGTTGCATAATAAAAAAATCATATTAGTAAGAACACAAATCAATACGGGTATTTCATTTGAGTATGTAGTAAATTTTCTTAGAAAAAACTTAGCAGTCCCAAATAAAATAATTACCGTCACTCTATTTGAAAACATAGGTGCAGAGTGGGAGAGTGATTATGTTGGAGAATACTATGATAAAGAATTTGAACAACTGATATTTTGGTGGGAAAATAATTTTTGATAAATGAAATAAGTTTGTTATATTTAGGAAATGGAAATTAAGAATTTCAATAAGATAGAAGGAGAACGATTAGAAATAAGAGGTGCAGAATTTTATATAACAGAAGTTGCGCATTTGCAGAGTTCTCAAAGTTATTTATTTTCCCTTAAAGATTATCATTCACATGAAACACTTTTCATAATAGAATTAAAGCAGAAAAATGGTTATCTGGATATGAAATGTGAGTTACAAAAAGATACCGGACTTGGTAAAAATTATCAAACAAAAGCAGTATTGAGAAAAAAGGATGCAGATACCATAAACTCTTTCAAATTGAGTATATCGGAAAGAATTGCAAAGAATAGGATTATGGAAACATTTTGCTATTTAGTATCAGAAACACAAAATTTTACAAAAAATAAAAACAAACTAAAACTAAATTCTCCGGGTGGATTATATAACACCCCAAGAATAATTTAAAAATTAAAATTTAGATTATGAAAATTAAGGATGTAGATCGTTTTTTGAAAGAAGAAGAATTCTATCAATCAAAAAAGTTCACAAAAGCTAAACCTAAAAAAATGAAAGGTGAAGAAAAGTTGAATGAAGCGAAAAAATCTACGGATAAAAAAAGATGGAAAAACACATATTAAAGATTTTTTTAATATGTAATTCATTGATAGTTTCGTAACTAATTGATTTTCAACTACTTATATATTGTAATAAAAAATATATAAGATTTTTTGAAAATATATTTGGTAAATTCAAAAAAAGTAACTATATTTGTATTCATCCATCAAACAATGGATTAGTTCTTTAAAATATGGGGATGTTTGGTATTGATTGCCATGAGAATGGTAGTATCACACGTAGTGGGAAGGTTCTCCAACCACTTTAATAAAGGAATCAAAAGATAAATGACGAAAAGTCAACTATGACTTACAATGACCTTATGGCATTCGTAGGTATGGATTACGCAGTAGCTGCCTAATCCCTCCCGCACTCATCGTGGGATATTAAAAAGAATGAGCACAAAGAGTACGGCTCGCTGACTCTATAAATAAGAGTGGGAAATATTGATGATAATGAAATATAAAAACTTATCTATTTGTCTATTGTGAATAATAGAATAAACGTGTGAGAAGCTGATATTATTATTACTTGGTAAGACACCGGTTCGAGTCCGGTCATCTCCACAAAACATCGCGTGGTAGTAGCAGCGGTAGCTCGCCAGGCTCATAACCTGGAGGTCGGTGGTTCGAATCCACCCCACGCAACAAAAAAGATTTGGTAATTTGAAATATCTTTCTTATATTTACATTGTTCAAACGATGTAAGACCTCAAAGGTGATGAAAGATACTCGGGCAATCAAATTGAAAAGTTCTTTAAAAAAAAGATTTGGTAGTTTAAAAAAACTTTCTTATCTTTATGTTGTTGAGGTTGAAGCTAACAAATAATAAAACCGATTGTGTGACTCATTAAAAATTAGTTTCAGTAGAGTGAAAAGAAACTACAAAGCCGGATACCTTAACAACAATTAAAAAAAAGATTTGGTAGTTTGAAAAAACTTTCTTATCTTTATGAAACAGAAAACAAAAGTTCTTTAACATATTGAAAATTTTACATAGTGGATTCGTTCCACATAGTAAACAACGGCCGCCTATGGTCGTTAAATAAACTACGAAAGTAGGATAAAGTGGGTGTAGTTGGTTTATTACATCTGCGGTTTGTTAGGGGGTGTCCCCTGATGAGCTTGAGTAGGCAAGTGAGATATCATTTGGGCTTTGTACGAGAGGGTAACACTATATCGGAAGAGTTTGAATGACTGGGGATATGTAGAATCTTCGGTTGAGTTCGGAAGAACAATAAGAATAACTCATAGAATACTTGTGAGAAGTATGTGGCTAATCACTACATACAATTACGATGTTCAATTTCAGAGTAAACTTAAAACCAAGCCATCCGAAAGGACGTAAGGTAAGTTAGTGTACAGGTGGTGCTGTTATTAACCTTTAATATAGGACACCAATCCCTATTAATGAAGTGGACTCAAAAAATGGTACTGACGATAGTACATTGGGTAGTTTAGTATTTTCTTTCTCAAAAGGAAAGAGAGCTGGTTGGCAAGCCGCTACCTAAACAATCTACAAACCAACTCATTTTTACAATGGTGTAAAAACTAATAATAAAAATAAGCATAAGTGCTTGCCAGTTACCGATGAAAGGTGTCTACATAGTTAGGAGATGTTCCTAGCCACGATACCTCCGCAAGAGGTCGGTGATTCTTACGAAAGGCTTCTAATTCCGCAAGAATGAATCTGCTCGGCAGGGTAGACGAAGTGGAGTAATAAGAGAGTAATCAGTAACTCAATGAGTGGTTGGCATTACCAACCGACACTGAACCGATACTACTCAAAAAGTAGTGGATAAAAAGGGAACTAATAATCCTTTGAAAGATGGTTCAACAAAACGAGTAATCTCATCGTTTTATTACTTTAAAGAAATTATAAAAATTATATACTTATTCAAAATGAATACCTCAATTTTATATACGAGCAGATTAGAAAGTATCCGGATTTGGAGAACGGCTTCGTCGTATCGTTGGGGAAACTAATTTAGTATTGGTAGTTTAGATGGATAAATAAACCCCTGGCGATAAAAAGTTGGGGGTTTTTTATTTTAGATATGGGTATGGTGAAATGGTATCATAACGGTCTCCAAAACCGCTGTTCCGAGTTCGAATCTTGGTACCCGTGCAAATATAGTCCTATGGTGAAATGGTTATCACGTAGCTTTCCGGTGGCTGAGTTTTAGGTTCAAATCCTAATTGGACTACAAAAATAAATGTATGAATAAAGAATTGTTTGAATCTTTGGAAGCACTTTGTGTAATGTGGGAAAAGAATGATGAGAAACCAGAATCGGTTCAAAACATTCTTGATAAATACAAATTACTCAAAGAAAACCAAATTGATTCTGAAAAATTGAAGTTTTATGAAGATTGGGTAAAAAAACCACGTAGATTTTATTATTCAACCGTCGGTTATGGCGTATTCAGTTTATTTGGTGAGAAGTATAGAATGGGTAGAGTAGAGATATTTGACAAAGAAGATGAATCTGGTTATCAGGTTGATGAAGGTTCATACTCTCTTCCGTTTGAAGCAGCAGTTGCATTTGAAAATTGGATGGATTCTTTGGAAACCGATTTACCTATACACATAGAAGTTGGAAATCATAAGTGGTGTGCAGATGAATGTGCAAAATCATTAGGATTTGAAGATGATGAAGATATGCGGAACCCAGATAAAGTGAAGGAATATAGAAGGAAAAAGAATGATGAGTACGCAAAACAAATGGGATATAAAGATTGGGATAATCTTTTAGCAAATAGTAAATGGACAAAAAAACAAGATTAGTATGAAAACATTTAAGGACTTAGTATTCAAACCACATTTTATACATGAAGATGGGATTATATCTCGTATTGAATTTGATAACGGATATGGTGTTTCAGTTGTTAGACACGAAGCATCATACGGATACGATAGAGGATTATATGAGATGGCGGTATTGAAAGATGGTGATATTCATTATGACAATCCGATTGCAAATGGTAATGTTGTTGGTTGGTTACGAGAGGAAGATGTAACCGATGCAATGATGATTATACAAAAATGGTAAAATGAGACGTAAAATAATTTTTATAGATATTGATGGCCCTTTGGCATGGGGAACGTGGGGTGATGGTAGAGTTACTATGCACAACGATGGTAGAGAATTTACTATACCATATCCATGGGTACATGAAGATTGTGATGCTCTACATAAAATTTGTGAGGAAACAAATGCAAGTTTGGTGGTGAGTTCCGATTGGAGAAAGCATTTCGGTTTTATTCAATTAAAACGTATCTTTCAATACTATGGTATCCATGCACCTATTGTGGATATAACTACACATCAGGACTTGTGGATGAAGATGAGTAGACCAGCCGCAGAATGGGAAAGAGCAGCTGAAATTACTAAGTGGGTAAAGGATAACAAAATCAGCAATTGGATTTCAATTGATGATATGAAGTTAGACCAACAATACAAATGGATGAAACCCAAAGTTCCAATGTGGAGACACGTTCAGGTGAATGGTGATTTTGGATATGGTGGAAGATTGAGAGATAAAGTGGATGAATGTATTCAAAAATTAAATAGGTAAAAGTTTTATAATGTAACAAATTTTTACTATATTTGTGATAACAATGTAAGAAACCGGTCAGATGGTGTAACTGAATAGCACTTGGTACTACGGATACCAGAGTATGGGTTTGAGTCCTGTTCTGACTACAAAAATTGCCCGAATGGTGGAATTGGTAGACACGATAGATTTAGGATCTATTGCCGTAAGGTTTGAGAGTTCGAGTCTCTCTTTGGGTACAAAAATAAATTTGTAAATTATAAATATATTAGTTATATTTGTAATGTTCTTTGAAATAGATGGCCTCATCGTCTAATGGTTAGGACGCTACCCTTTCACGGTAGAGATTTCAGTTCGAATCTGTGTGAGGCTACAATATGATGATTCGGACATCATATAAGGTTGATTGGGGAATCGCTAGGTTAAGTAAATTCTTTCTAGTGTGAGGTGAGAGGATTCTCAAGCAAAGCCAATCGTAATAGGAGTTGTCCACGCACCCATCTTCTCCTTTCCTTATATTGCCTCCTTAGCTCAGTAGGTAGAGCAATTGATTTGTAATCAATTTGTCGCTGGTTCGATTCCGGCAGGAGGCTCTTAGTTCTTTTTGGTCCCGTAGTTAAATGGATATAACAGTCGCCTTCTAAGCAACTATTCGTGGTTCGATTCCACGCGGGACTACAAAACAAATTTGTTTAAGTGAAAAAACTTAACTATATTTGTAAGAGTTCTTTGAAAACGCCCCGATGGTGGAACTGGTAGACACGCAGGACTTAAAATCCTGTTCGCCGAAAAAGCGAGTGCGGGTTCGATTCCCGCTTGGGGCACACATTATCGTTCTTTGACATATAAGGAGAAACAAATTATGGAAATACTATCATTCATTTTAGGGATAGCGTTGGTGGTGGTTATTGCACTTGCAATAGTTGCTATTTACACTTTCGTTAAGGTAGGAAAATTAGCAAATGCAGTAAGAGATTTTGATATTAGAGAGTCATCTATATATCAGAATATGCAATCAGAAGTAGGAGCACTACATAGGAGAGTAGATGAATTAGATAATAATATCAATAGAAGAGTTGATGATTTTGAAAGAGATATTTACTCCCAATTAGATTCTAGATTAGACAAGTTAGAAAACAAATTAACTGGCAATGTTGCCACAAAACAAATTTTAAAAGGATAAAATAGTTGAAGAACGATAATGTATGGACTCATAGCTCAGTTGGTTAGAGCGGCTGACTCATAATCAGTAGGTCATAGGTTCAAGTCCTATTGAGTCCACAAAATTTATTAAAAAATAATAAATTATCCACACTATTTTTAGGTTATTTCCTATATATAAATGATAATTTATATTAGTGTTTTCTTTAATCATTTATGGCAAAAAATAGTGTTTTATTTATTCTCCGTAGAAGGCATGACTTCAGTAGTGAAAAGCATTCCGAATTTGGAATGAGTACCGGATTATTCAACTCAGCATGGTATATGCATGAGATGTTGTTGAATAACGGGTTTGATTCTAAGATTGTAGTTCTGCCTGATAACAACGGAATTGATAGAGAGGTTTCTCAATTCAAACCTACACACGTTATCATTGAAGCATTGTGGGTTGTTCCTGCAAAGTTTGCAGTTCTTACAAAACTACACCCGAATGTAAAATGGATAATCAGATTACATAGTGATATTCCATTCTTAGCTAATGAAGGTATTGCAATGGATTGGATTGGTGATTATCTTACATATAGAAACATATCTATCGCAGTTAATTCACCAAAGATAGAAGGAGAACTAACAACATTTGCAGGACACAAATTGGGATGGGATATGGAAGTTGTATCTAAAAAGATTATATACTTACCAAATTACTATCCTCAAAATTATAAGAAAAAACCATTTGAAAATAATAAAGAATGGATTGATGTGAGTTGTTTTGGGGCAATGAGACCTATGAAAAATCATTTGATACAGGCAATCGCTGCAATTCAATTCGCAGACCATATCGGAAAGAAGTTAAGGTTTCATATTAATGTAGGTAGAGTGGAACAAAGAGGTGATACCGTCCTTCAAAACTTAAAGGCACTATTTTTACATATACATGAAAGTGGACATGAACTAATAAACCACGAATGGATGCCGAGAGATAAGTTTTTGGATGTTTGTAAAACAATGGATATTGGAATGCAAGTTTCATTTTCGGAAACATTTAATATAGTTACCGCAGATATGATAACACAGGGTATTCCAATCATAGGTTCATCCGAAATTCCTTGGTTACATTCGTTATATCAGGCAAATGCAACGAGTAGTGAAGATATGGCAAAAAAATTAATTTGGACATACTTAGATACGGAAAAAAATGTTGAATTAAATCAAAACTTATTATATACTTATACAAATAAGACAGAAAAAATTTGGTTAAAAGAATTAAAAAAATAAAAAATGGCAATTCGTAGTAAAAGAGTAAGTTTGTTAAAAAAAGACCCTCAAAAATCGTCTACACCTCAAAATCCAGTAGTAAAAGTATTTGAATGGAAAGCCGGTGGGTTGGAGATACGTCAAAAAGTATTTTCAAATCTAAACGATGCAAAAGCGTATGTATCTACCATTTCCGGAGATGAGTTACATATTAAAATGTACAATGAACATAGAGAATGTATTCATTCCGAAGTTCGTAGTAATGGAAATGTATCTGGTTGGCTATACGCATAATCTAATTAATAAATAAAATTAAAAAATAATAAATATGGAAGTATATTTACTGATATTACTATGTCTAATCGTAGGATATTATCCAAAACACATCAAAAGTAGAATTGAAAGCAGAAAAAATCTTTAATTTGGTAGTTTAAAAAAAGTTTCGTATATTTAATAAAATCAAAAAATATGTTATTTACAATTTATGTGATATCTGTTATATACTGTGTATATAAAATGTATCGTAGTTATTCAAAAAGAAAAGTAGATCCAGTATATGCAAGTCCTGGTCTAGAAACTTTAGCAATCTTAGCGATGGCACCCGTATTAATGGCAGTAGATGCATCAATGACTTGGATTCGTTTGTATAAAGAAGCGGATGAAGTGAAAAGAAATAGGGAAAAAATATTCTAATACAAATTAAATGAAAGTTATATTATTTGTAGCATTAGAAAATGAATTGCCAGAAGAGGTAGTTCCAAAAGGAATTAAGATTATTTATACGGGAGTTGGTAAGGTAAATGCGGCAATAAAATCTACAAAAGAATTGATTAAAAATGATCCTTCTAACACGATTGTAATAAATTTTGGTTCAGCAGGTTCAAACCTTCCGAAATTTAATTTGTATAAATGTACTAGATTTATACAAGGTGATATGAATGCAGAACCATTTGCACCTAAAACTGAAACACCATTTGATAAAAATGGAAAAGAAATAGTGTTTAGACAAAATGGGTATCAATGTTGTACACAAGATACATTTGAAAACAATCCAAAAGGTGAATTAGTGTATGATATGGAGGCCTATTCAATAGCAAAAGTTTGTAAATACTTTGGATTTGATTTTCATTGTTACAAATTTGTTAGTGATGATGGTAATGCAGATGAGTGGGAAATTAACCATAATAAAGGTATTAATTTATTCTTAGAAGAATTAAAAACTTTACCAAAATATTAAAAAAAAAGCCGGAATAAATACCGGCCCCTTTTAAAGTTTTATTTAATGATTAAACAACTGATTTTTTAGAAACAATTGACCAGACAGTTCCAACCAATGCAACTACACCACCAACTAATTCGGTGTATAGAGATTCTTCAACCAAACCTTTGGCGATAACTACACCACCAGCAAAAGTTAGAATGTGTCTTAAAAGTCCTAATACTTGTTCTTTGTTCATAAGAATTGAATTTTAATTAAAAAAATAAGATAACCTATATCTATAATAAATATGAAAAACACAGAAAAATGAAGAAAATTTTGTTATTTGTGATGGCAGCATTCTTGCTTTCATCATGCAGTATCCAACTTATTGTTGGCAGAAGGGCTAAGGAAAGATATTATGAACTCTATCCTGGAAAACGGTTATTCAAAAAGAATAGAGGATGTGATATGTATCCTAGACCAATTATAAAAGGACCTAAAATTAGGTATAGATAAAAAATTATTTTGGTTATATCAAAAAATATATTTATATTTGATATATCAAAATACGGGTGGTTCGTCTAGCGGTAAGACCATTGACTCCGACTCAGTAAAGTAGGGTTCGACTCCCTAACCATCCACAAAAATTTTGCTAGAGAGCAAAGTTATTTAGAATAGTTTCTGATAACGCATACTTGTATCAGCAGTATGCATCTTCATTCTCGTCGGAAGGAGTGGAGTCCAGCTAGAAGTTGTTGTCTTATCGATGGGGGAACAGCTCAGAACCAAAGTCGGAGTCAAATTATTGGAAATTACCTAAAATCATTATTAACAAAAAACAAAAAGTTATGTATCAGAAGTTTTTACAAATTCCAAAAATGTCAGATGAAGTAGTAGTTAGTTCACTACCTCACCCAATTTCAATGTTTCTTTTAGGTATCTTCGCCATTACCATTATTTTTATGTGGATTGAAGTTCAAAGAAGTGCAAAAAGAAAAGAAAAAGTAATTGCAGATTTGGAAGCAATGAAAATTCAGTTATTTGAATTCAAAACAGAAATGAATGGTAAGTTCACCGAACTATCCAAAAAAATTGATTCAAGAGTTGACAAGGCGATTCTTACTCTTAAAAAAGAAGGTAAAACTGATAAATAATGTTAGTCAAAAAACTTTACGATAGTGCAGAGTTTGAATTGATACCATACGTTAAATCCTATTTAGAAGAAAATAAGGACATAGAAATCCTAATAGGATGTGATTCTCAAAACTTTGCAGATAAAACCATATACGCAATTGTAATAGCTTTATATCACAATGGTAAAGGTGCACACGTTTTGTATAGAAGATGGAAAGAACAAAGAGAAGGAGTCGCATCTGTGAGATTGTTAAATGAAGTTTGGTACGCAGTACAATGTGCAGAGGAACTTAAAAATGCCGGATTACCCAAAGTGAAATGGATTGATATAGATGTTAATCCTGACCCGAAGTACAAATCAAATGAAGTGTTTAGACAAGCAGTTGGACTGGTAGAGGGTATGGGATACAAAGTAAGGTATAAAACATTAGGTCCAATCGCAACATATGCGGCAGACCATGTTGTAAAGGTATAATAACATATATGAAAAATTTATATGTATAAGTCATTGATAATCAAAATCCCCAAAATACATTTGGTAAATTGGGGATTTTTTCGTATATTTGTGTAACAAACTAAATGAGTATTTGTATGGGTAAATTTTATGAAGATTTAGATACCCTAAATGAATTGATTAAGAAGCTAGATGATAAAAACAAATTGGGAGAGTTTATCATTAGAGCAATTAGGAAAGCAAAAGAAAATCCCACCAAAAGTATTTCAGATGTTATCAAAGAAACCAAAAAAGAACTCAATTAATTCGGGTCATTACTTAGAGTTAATGGATAGGTTGCATGTAATAATGTGTACATTGGATGAACATTGTTTGAAGCACCCATTAACAAAAGAGGATGAAGAAATTAAGTTTCAAATAGATTACGCATTAGGACAACTTTGGGATGCATATCAATTAGTTGGTAAAAAAGATTACGAAAATGAGAACAAGAATAACGCACATAAGTGATACGCATAATAAACACAACCAACTGAATGGGAAATTGCCGGGTGGAAATATATTAATCCATTCCGGCGATTTTAGTTCAATAGGTAGGAAACACGAAGTGGAAACTTTCATTAAGTGGTTTGGTAAGCAAGATTATACACACAAAGTATTTATTGCCGGAAACCACGATCTTGTTTTTGACAGTGAGAGGTTGTATGAAGAAAAAGCAGTGTATTTTGAAAAGAGAAGATTTGAAAGACCAGGAGCAGAGGGTAAACCAGATTGGTTGAATGAGTTATTGAATAATCTACCTGATAGTGTTTATTACTTAGAGAATAGTTCTATTAAGTTGGAAGGTATTAACATTTGGGGTTCGCCTTATTCACCTTCATTCGGATATGGTTGGGCATTCAATAAAGATAGAGGTAATGATATTGCACAATGTTGGAATGAAATACCAATGGATACTGATATTGTTATTACCCATACTCCTATTTATGGATATAATGATAGAACTAATAATACAAACCAAAATGTTGGATGTTCAGATTTGTATTTTAAAATAAGAGATATTAAACCACATCTACACTTTGCAGGTCATATCCACGAAGCATATGGATATAAGCAAACCGATTGGGGATATACATTCAATGGATGTAACTGCAATCTAAGTTATGAAGCGGATAACAATCCTATTAGTTTTAACTACAACTTTGAAACAAAAGAAATAGATTTTATATGAGAAACGAAAACATAAATTTGTATTTAGATGATTTGAGAACACCAACCGAAGAAGGTTGGGAAGTAGTTAGAAACTACGATGAGTTTGTAAAACATATTAATTTGCATGGATTGGAAAACTATGAATTAATTTCATTAGATCATGATTTGGGTGATAGTGCAATGAAGGAGTATTTTAACAATGTATCACCAAACTATACATTGGATTACTCTCACATAACCGAAAAGACAGGAATGGATTGTGCAAGGTGGTTGGTAAATGAAAGTATGAATAAAAAGATACCACTACCAACTATATATGTTCACTCTGCAAATCCAATTGGTTCGGCAAATATAATGGGATACATAAACAATTATCTTATGAACTGCCACTTACCACAAACTTGTATAAGAGTAAAAATTGACCACAAAATTGATAATTAAAAAATTTAAAATTAAATAGTTATGGATATACAATTTACGGATTCATTTAGTAAATCGTTAAAGAGACTGATATGGCATCAATCTCCGTTATATAGAAGTTATGAGTTGTTTCGTTACAAAATTCCTCATTTCATTTCTAATATATGGAGATTCAGACGTGAACTTTGGTCGCACGATTGGTGGGATTATAGATACACGTTGGACATACTCGGTCGCTCTTTGACAATTATGGAAAAGGGGTTGAGGGAGAGAGGAAATGAAGTGCATGAAACTCTAAATCCAAAAGTGAAATCAATACAGAGGGTATTGGAATTACTCCACAATAATAGAGTGGATAATTACATTGATAGGGCGGAAGCCGAAATTGGAAAACTAATCATACACGATTGGGAGTGGGAAGAAACAGGAGAAATTACCGATAATCCATTGGGTGAAAATAATGAAAAATTATTTGCACTCATTGATAAAGACACTCCTGAAGAAAAAGAACACAACCGAAAAGTATTTGAGAGAGCAAAGGAGATAGAAGAAGCCGAATGGAAAGAACTTTGGGAAATATTCAAAGGAACTGAAAACTCAAAAATGTATGGTGAAAAGTATGATGGGACGGATATGAGAGCATGGTGGGATTAGTTTATTAACTACTAAATATATAAAAACTATGTTGTTGGCAATTATCATCTTATGTTTTGCGTTTGCAGGAGTAATCGCTTGGTTATGGGCAGGCGGAATTGATTACATGAAAAAGACACACCCAACTTATAAGGGTGAAGATTTCCTAAATTGGGATAAAGATATTAACAATACCGCAGGTAGAGATGGATGGGATGATAATCTACAACATACCGAAGGAGAATTTTGAACATTATGAAAAAGTTTACAGATTGGTATCAAAGTACCGCATTAGTTATAGGAGCACTTACATTAATGGCAGTGGCTTACTATCAAAGAAGGGATATTAATTCCTTAAAAGAAGAAAACGAAAGAATCAAAATTGAAGCAGAAATGTTAAATGGTGGTGATATTTACAAAGTGAATATCGTTGATTCAATGCAAGAAGTCATTGATAGTTTCTACGCAGAAAACCTAATCAATGAAACAGAGTTGAATAGATATGAAATGGCATTAGAGTTGTTCTTACAAAGAAACCCAAAAGCAGCAAAAGAATATAGTGATATAATTTCAAACGAAACAGAATAAGTTATGGCAATAGAAACAAAATTAGAAATGGTATTAAAAGTTCTAGAAGAAATCAGAGAAATTTTGAAAGAACAAAAACAACAAACGCAAACAAAAATTACCGTCGTAGGTAATAAAACACAAAGTACAAAAGGACTACAAAGTAGTGAAGATTTTACCCTATAAAGGTACGTTTTCATAACTAATTGATAATCAAAGACTTACATATGTAGGTCTTTTTTTATGCGTAAGTCATTGATTTTCAATGGGTTAAAAATAGTTTTGGCCGTTTGAAAAAAAAGTCGTATATTTACATAAATTCACAATTTAAAATTTCCGAGCATTATGAGTTGGTACACAAAATGGACTGAAGAAGTCAAAGCAAAAACAAAAAAGAAATCTGCATCATCTTATTGGTATGATGATTATGATACCTCTTTTGATTATCTTGAAACATATGGTAATTGGAGTGGTACAAAGATTGACGCATTTAAGAAAACAAACAACCTTTACAAATTGGCATCAGTTCGTAGGGCTATTTCAAACTTTGTTCAGATTGTTACACAAAAGAACATCCCCGTAACATTCGCAACCAAATCGGATAGTAAAACCGATGGTAAGCAAGTTATCCTATCAGCAGATGTTGATGATAAATTTGATGTATCGGTTGGTTTGGCATTACATGAGGGTTCACATATTATCCTTTCGGATTTCAATCTACTGAAAGTGATGAATGATGTGTTTAGTGCAACCAAACATACAATTAGAAGAGTAAAAGCAGAAGAATCTAATCGTGTAGGTAATGGACTTGATCCACAATACACTACTAAACAAAGTTATGATACCCTTTTCAATAAAATAATTGATGGGTATTCACCACTATACTCCGCTTCTCTTAGAGAGATATATCTTTCAACTGGCAAAATCGGTTGTAAAGGTGATATTACCGATGAGGTGTTTGGTGTAATTAGTGGTTTGACTAATTGGATTGAAGATAGAAGGATTGATAACTTTGTATTCAATTCAGCACCCGGTTATAGAGATTACTATACCACTATGTATGACCATTATTTCAATGATAAGGTAGTTACCAAAGGTGTTAAATCCGATGAGTTCACCGAAGAAACGTGGGAATCATATATGTTCCGTATAGTGAACCTTATGAACGAAAACACATCCTTAACCAAACTGAAAGGTTTACGAAACATTTATCGTAAGTTGGATTTGAAGAACGTTGCAAGATTACAATCTTCCGTTGATTCTTTGAACCTCGCAATTGATATTGTTTCCGAAATCCTTAACTACGTTCCAATGGAATCTGCACAACAAACGGCGGCAGGTAAAGGTAAAGGTGATAACGAAAACGGACAACCACAAGGTGATAGTGGAGCAGACATCAATGAGGTTGGTGATGATGAGACCCAACAAATGGGTGGAATGAGTGGTGGTTCGCCCAATATGAATGGTGAACAATCCGATGATGAAACCGATTCTAAGGATATGATGAGTAAAACTTCATTAGAACAACTTATTAAGAAGTTCCAAAAGCAGAAAGATTTTCTCAATGGTGATATTAAGAAAAAGAAACTATCCACAGCGGAAGCTAACAAATTGGATAGTATTGATGAATCAGGTACTGAGTTGGTTCGTGTTGGTTCTGACTTCCAAAGGAATGGTCAGAAAGTTGGTAAAGGTGTTGATTGTATCGTAGTGAAAAAATTGACAGAATCAATTATCAACGATTCCGATTTCCCATTCAGTAGTAGGAATTGGGCAACTGATTCATTGAATATGTGGGCAAAGGATGAAGTGAATCGTGGTATCTTATTGGGTACACTATTGGGTAAGAAACTACAACTACGTGGTGAAACGCGTGAGACGGTATTCTCACGATTGACTAAGGGTAAGATTGATTCCAGAATGATTGCTTCATTGGGGTATGATAACGAAAACGTATTCTATACTAATGAGGTTGACCAATACAAAAAGGCAAACCTTCACATATCATTGGATTACTCTGGCTCAATGCAAGGTGAACCTTTGAGGAAAGTTATCGTAGCAACTGTGGCAATTGTAAAAGCATGTACAATGGCACGTAATGTGAACACGCAGGTTTCAATCCGTTCTACTGATAGTGGTGGTAGAGGATTACCATATGTTGTAATGGTGCATGATTCTCGTAGAGATTCATTCAAACAATTTACAAAGTATATGAGTGCATTGAGTTGTAGTAATACAACACCCGAAGGTTTGTGTTTTGAAGCGATAATGAAACAACTTATCCCATCGGATAACAATGTTGATTCTTATTTCTTAAACATGTCCGATGGACAACCATACTTTTCCGTATCAAATGCAACTGACCAAATTGATTATTCTGGTCTATCTGCAGCAGAACACACATTTACCCAAGTGAAAAAGATGATGGGAAATGGTATCAATGTACTATCATACTTTATCACAGATAGACCATCCGATAGATTTGAGAATAGTTCCGACTGGGAGGTATTCAAAAAATCTTATGGTAAGGATGCAAAATACATAGATGTTCAGAATTTACATCAAATCGCAAAAACAATGAATGAAATGTTTTTGAAAAAAGCATAGGCTCGGAAAGCCCCAATGAATAGTGGGGCTCCGGCCCCCTATTCATAACTTGTTGATAATCAAAGGGTTAGAAATAACCCTTTTTTTATATACATAAGTCATTATAAATCAATGAGTTATAAAAAGTTTTGGCCATATCAAAAAAAAATCGTATCTTTGGTATGTTTCCAACCAAATAAAGAGAGTTTATATCCATTTAAAATAAAACACGTTTAAAACAAATTGTTATGTCTAAAAAAACAACTACCAATCGTATGAGTAAAAATTCAACAAAAAAGACCACCACAAAGAGAGTGGCAACGACACGTAAGAAAGTAGTAGCTAAGAAAAAAGCTACCACTAAAACTGATTTCAAAGTTGGTTTCACCAATGATGTTTACAAAGTGATTCAAATCGGTAGAACATTCGCTATGTTGACTACCCAAAACGAACCAGTTGATACCATCGCAGGTGTATCTAAGGCTAGAATGAAACAGGCACATAGTGAAAACAAAGCCATTAGAGGTTATGTAGGTAAGACAGGTAATGTGACCTACAAATTGGTTGAGATGGATGAGTTCACACGTATTGCTAATCAAATTGAGGAGAATAGTTGTGATTCAGTTACCGAATCATTTGAAACACATGATGCACTCAAACAATTCATCCATGAGAATGGTATGAATTTGAAACCCGAAGGATTGTTCATTGAACCTTTGAAGTGGAAATATCTTCTTCGTTCAGCAGTTAGGGGTAAGAACATTATGATGGTTGGCCCGACCGGTTGTGGTAAGACACTTGCGGCACAATCATTGGTTCGTTCATTGAAACGACCTGATTTCTATTTCAACTTAGGTGCAACGCAAGACCCGAGGGCTACCCTAATCGGTAACACACACTTTAACAAAGAGGCCGGCACATTCTTTTCCGAATCCGCTTTCGTTAAAGCAATCAAAACACCAAACGCAATCATCTTGTTGGATGAGATTAGTAGGGCACATCCAGAAGCTTGGAATATCCTTATGACTGTGTTGGATGCCGGACAACGTTATCTCCGTTTGGATGAGGCTGAAGGTTCACCAATTGTAAAAGTTGCAAGTGGTGTTACATTCATCGCAACCGCAAACATCGGTAACGAATATACATCTACCCGTATTATGGACCGAGCTATTATGGATAGGTTCGTAACTATTGAGATGGATTTGTTGGATAAGAAAAGTGAATACGATTTGTTGAAGTTCAAATTTCCAGAAGCTGATGATTATTCAATCACCGCTCTTGCAGAGATTGCACATACAACTCGTGAACTTATTAAAACCGATGTGAGTAAGGTATCAACTATTGTTTCTACTCGTGTAAACGTTGAGGCAGCCGGACTTATCTACGATGGTTTCAGTTTGATGGAGGCGGCAGAGATTTCAATCCTTCCTTATTTCTCAAACGATGGTGGATTGGATAGTGAGAGAACGTTTATGAAACAATTGGTTCAAAAGTATATCAAATCGGATGAATCAAAAGACCAACTTTTCAACGAAGTGAAGGATGATTCAAATGACGAAACTATTGTTTGGTAGTAGTTTTATATTTCTAAGAAGTAAGGGGTGGCAACTGTCACCCCTTTTTCTATTTTTAATCAAAATGGTTTTATGACAGCAAAAGAAAGAAGATTTGTAAAGTACGTTAGAAAGAAGTGTAAAGAGTATGGTGTTAAATGTGATTTGAGAAGAAGTAAGTATGTTTCTTTATCCGATAACATAAAGTGTTCAGGTTACTTTGATGAAAGTGAACCAACATTGGTTGTAGCACTTAATAGACCAGATTGGTTACAAATACTTGTACATGAGTATTGCCACCTAACACAATGGGTTGAGAATTGTAAGGTATGGATTGATGGGTGTGAAGGTGTTACCAAAGTAGATTATTGGTTGCAAGGCGAAGAAGTTAAAGATATTAAAAAGTATTTAGCTTTGAGTAGGGATTTGGAATTGGATAATGAGAAACGTAGTGTAGCATTGATAAGGAAATGGCAGTTCAGTATTGATGTTGATGAATACATACGAAAGGCAAACGCCTATGTAATGTTCTACAATTACCTTTTCTATACCCGTAGATGGAGCGACCCTAAAAATTCACCATACACAAATCAAAACATCATATCAAAGATGAGTAACAAATTCAATATGCGTTACAAATCAATGAGTGAAAAATATAAAAAATTATTTCAAAACGAAAATATATAAATTATGCCTTACTTTGAACAAGAAATTGATGTTAGCGATTTTCTATACGAATGTCGTAGTAAAGAGATTAAAGAAATTATTGAATCACTAATTGATACTGGACACTTACCTGAAAGTGTAAGAGGTATATCAAATAGTTCAGTACAACTTAGTGCAGCTGAAAGTGAATTTGAAGATGCTCTATACAAACTACATGGTAAATGGAATAACCTAACCAAAGAAGAAGAACAAACTATTATTAACATTTCAAAAAGATTCTAAGTATGAATACGGATAAAATTAAAAAGGTAATTCTATTGTTGGTTATTATATCAGCAGGTGGTTCTATGTTAATCAATATCCAAAATGGATTTGAAAGATGGTCGTGGCAGTTTTGTACTTTGTTATGGGCAGCTAATTCATATATGTTAGAAAAACAGATCCAAAAATTAAGAAGTAATGATACAAAACTTTAATAAGATTGAAGGCAATACTTTACAAATGCGGATAAACGATAAAGTATCTTTGTATAAAATTGAAGAGGCTTGGACAGAAGTTGATAGTGCATGGAATGGTAGAGCAAGTTTGAGACTAATTAGTACATATAATTTTTACAATAGTGCACTTACCCCAATGGATATTGGTTTATACTTACAGAAATTTGATAATGAAGAACTTTATAGATTGCATGTAGTTGATGTGGATACCAATACAAACCTATATGCAATATATCTAAGTAAAGGATGGGAGGCATTAAGATCCGCACAAGATTTTATAAACTACTTAGCAAGGATTGATTATATAAAATAAAAATATATGGGAACATTCGCACAAACAAAAAGAAATATCTATTCATCTGACAAAGTTCGTCAGATGCGTAGTGAAAGAAAAAAGAAAAAAGGAACAATAGCAGGTAAGGAACAAAATTACCAATTTTGTTTGGGTGATTTGATTGGTGCGGGGCATTTGAAGATAACCGGATTTCAACATATGGAAAAGGAATTGGAAATGGGTACTTTCATAAACGCAACAAATCATACCATTAGGTTCTCCGCACATAACGAAGCAGATGGTAGAGGTGAGAGAGCACATCTTAGTGGGTATCTTTCAAGTGGCCACCCACACGATCCGATGTTCAAATTGAAAGGATGGTTTAACGAAGATGGAACAATTAGAATTGAATTAGTAAAAAATTAAATATGGATTACAAAATAGTTTACGCTCCATCACCCGAAGGGTTGGTAAGTAAAGTGAAAGAACAAATATCCGAAGGTTGGAAACCAATTGGAGGACATGGTGTTGTTGAAGCACATAGACAGAATCGTTATAGTGGTTCACAACATATGGATACTATTATTAAAGTAGAGTATTCACAAACAATGATTAAAGATTAAATAAAAATTAAAAACAAAACAATATGCCGAATTGGTGCAGTAACACATTAATTGTATCTGGTGATGAGAAACAATTAAAAGACTTTGTAGAAAAATCAGTAGTGAAAAAAGAAGGTGATACCGATGAAATGGATTTTACATTTGAGGGATTATATCCGACACCAAAAGAATTGGTAGAAGTAACAGCACCCCCAATGTGGAGAGGTGATGAAACCGATACCGAAGGTAAGGAAGCATACCAAAAACATCTTGCTGAATTGGTAGATAAGTATGGATATCCTGATTGGTATGACTGGAGAGTGGCGAATTGGAGTACAAAATGGGATTGTGCAGAATCATACATTAGTGTAGATAATACCGATACTTTTATTGTATCATATGATACCGCTTGGTCACCAAACATAAATTGGATGGAATATGTAAGTAAACTTTATCCCGATTTATATTTTGAAATGCAATACATGGAAGTAGGTTGTTCATTTTGTGGAGTAGCAACGTGTAAAAATGGTGAAGTGAATGATAACGAAGGTGAAATTGAATACACCGACCAATGGGGTAGAGAAGTTTATTATGATTCCGAAGTTGAAAGGTATAGATATTCGGATGATAATGAAGTGATAGATGATGAAGATTTTTGGCCAGTTGAAAATAATCCATTTGTAGATTAAATGAAAATTAACCTATATTTGAAAATAACCCAAAAACACTACTTTCATAACTGATTGATAATCAATTAGTTATATAACCCATTGATTTTCAATGACTTATGAGGTATTCATAACTTATTGATTTTCAATGGGTTATGTTATGCTTTCATAAGTCGTTGATTTTCAATGAGAAAAAAGTTTATTGATAATCAATGACTTACGCACATTAAAAAAAGAAATATGTATAAGTCGTTGATAATCAATAAACTTTTTTTGGTTGAAATTAGGCCAGTATTAAAAAAAGTCGTATATTTGTATTCAATCATTCAGTAACCAACCACATATTACAAAAATTTATTATATGATTACAACAACATCAACTATGGTATTTACAAACATTTCACAGGCCAAAAAATCTACTGGCCTTTCTTATTTAGGTAGTGTAGCATCATCTTCAAAAATCGCAAAAGGTTTAGAGTATAACGAAATGACTTACATTTTGTATTTAGCACCCGCTGATATGAGTGGGTATAATGTTTGTCCTATGGCTTCGGAAGAATGTAAAGAAGCTTGTTTGAGTGAAAGTGGACACAACCGAATTGATGTTAAGAAAAACAACATCAACAAAGCACGTATCAAAAAGACTAAATTGTTCTTTGAAGAAAGAGATTTCTTTATGAATTGGTTGTGTGTTGAGATAGCAACCGCTAAACAAAAAGCTGAAGATATGGGTTATAGGTTTTCAGTTCGTATCAATGGTACATCCGATATATCGTTGGAAAGTTTCAAAATATATGGTATGAATATATTGGAGTTTTTCAATGATGTTACTTTCTATGATTATACAAAAGTGGCTAATCGTTTCCGTATGTTAGATAAATATCCTAACTACGATTTAACGTATTCATTCAGCGGACATAATATGTTACAATGTTTGGATTTGTTAGATAAACAAAAAGGTAGAGTTGCTATGGTATTTGAAGGTAAAGTATTACCAACATCATTTATGGGTTTCAAAGTAATTGATGGTGATGCATACGATATGAGGTATTTGGATGAGCAGGGTGTTATCGTAGGATTGAAGTTTAAGAAAGTTCGTAACAAAATTGATACATCAAATAACGTATTCATCATTCCGATGGATTCTTCGTTTAGTGTATATGAAGTGAATAACAAAGTTAAAACCAAAAAGTAATATGAAAAGTAAAGTAAAGGTACAATTAGAAATGATGGAATGTGTAAAGTGTGGTAATGATATGCCTGTTTTACGATTTGTAAAATATGGTTACAAACATTGTGTAAATTGTAGTTCAGTTCAGAGGGTAGGTGGTGTTCAAATCGCTAACCACAAAACTGGTAATGAAATACAAGTATTACCTATGGAAGTAGCAAACAACCTTAACCGATTAGCAGCAAGAAGTGGTTATGGTGTTATGAAAGGAATGAAACATAACTAATAATAATTAAACACAAACAACAACACTATGAGTAAAGAAAAGTTAATTGAAATCGTAGATGGTATTCGTATTACCAAACCTTGGAATCCACAGATGTATGAACACAATGATAAGGTTGCAAGTGAAATGAAAGAGAATATCTTTAACGCAGTAAATATCGCATACAAATGTAACGATGAAATCTTATTGAGAGTTTTGGGTAAACATATATGTGCATATGGTTTCGGACATGGATTTGGATTGGATGAAATGCACGCAGATATTTGTAGGGAATTGGATATGATTCAAAACCATTGGTTGAATGAAATCTATCCTTATATGGTTAAAGAAGGATTAGTAAAACCAACAACAATTAATTTCGTAGGATATAAAAAATAATATATGAAGAATAGAACAACAAATTACATCGCAACTATTCCAATGAAGAATGTTGAGCAAGTTTACGAAGTGAAAAAAACCTTAGAACAAATCTTCGGATGGGTTGTATTGAGAGGACGGCACTCCGATAGGAAAAAAGTATTGGGTGATAGATGGTATAAGTTTACACAAAATGATATACCCTGGCGTAAAGCTGAATACATTGATATTTACCTTCACCCTAAAAATCCAAACTACGAAAGTGTAAACAAAGGTAAAGGTATTAAGAGATTGAATTTAGATAAAGTGAACGATACACCACGTTTGTTTGGTTCATTGAAAATGGGATTCTATGATGGGTATATCAATACATTAACTGAAAAGGCTAAAACTAATCCTAGTTTGAAACGTAAGTTAGATAAAGAAAAGTATCAAAATACAAATAGAAAATTACGTGCAGGTGAATGGGGATACATAACACAAGCTATTTTAGATTATGTTGAAAGACACAACTCACTAACTTTTACTGAAATGAAAGAATACTATGATGTAATTCTAAGAGGCAATCCTCGTATGATTAATGGTGGTTCATTTATACATCATTTAATTTCATTACGAAATCCAAAGAATGCAAAACGTAGAAGATGTAACCGATTACTTTACAAAGATAGGACAGGAAAATATAGAGTAAAAATTGAAAAATAATAATATGAAATTTCGTTCACACTATCCACCACTATCTTA
>JACCDW012056217.1_pt1 | contig 23424 bp, 23 predicted proteins | sample 7449781 | NCBI WGS metagenome assembly JACCDW01 (sample SAMN15323449, study PRJNA562643) | freshwater metagenome | isolation source: river surface water | place: USA:Blue River Watershed | collected 2017-08-18
CAGAGCTCGCGGCGCTCAAGCTCCTCGGGCGGCGTCACTTCGCGCAGCAGGTTGACCACAAGGGCCGCTCCCACGCGGGTGCGCGGCAAGCCCACGACTTCAAAATGCTGCTGGTATCCTGTGCGGCGAAGTACCAATACCTCCCCCGGCTTGACGTCGCGGCTGGCCTTGATCTCGGTTCCGCCCACGCTCACTTGGCCCGAACGCAGGGCCTCGGCGGCCAATGCGCGGGTTTTGAAGAGCCGAACCGCCCACAAATAGACGTCGGCGCGCACGGTTTAGCCTACCTGAATCAGCTGCGAAAAATCGGCGCGGCGGGCGCGAATGGCCTCATCGGTCAAGTCCATCATGCGCTCGGGGCCAAAGGCCTCCACGCAAAAGCTCGCCATCGTGGCGGCGTACATGAGTCCGCGCTTCATGCTGTCAAAGCTGTAGTCGCCCACGCTGTCGAGGTAGCCGACAAAGCCGCCCGCAAACGTGTCGCCGGCGCCCGTGGGGTCCACCACGTCGGCCAGCGGAAGTGCCGGGGCAAAAAAGATCTCGTCGTTCGCGCCAAACAGCAGCGCCCCGTGCTCGCCCTTCTTCAAAATGAGAATTTTGGGGCCCATGGCGCGAATCGCGCGAGCCGCCTTGACCAAATTGTGCTCGCCGCTGAGCTGGCGCGCCTCTTCGTCGTTCACCGTCAGCACGTCTACCTTGGTCAGCATTTGACGCAGGTCTTCGGGCGTGTTCTCGATCCACAAGTTCATGGTGTCCATCACCACGAGCTTCGGCCGCGTCGGCAGCTGCTCCACTACGCTCATCTGAATCGCCGGGACCAGGTTGCCCAGCATCAGCACGTCGCAATTTTTGGCGGAATCGGGAACCTTCGGGTTGAAATGCTCGAGCACGTTCAGTTGGGTGTCCAACGTATCGCGGCTGTTCATGTCGAGGTGGTACTTGCCCTTCCAAAAAAACGTTTTCTGGCCGGCCATCACCTCAAGGCCTTCGGTGCGCACGTGGTGGCGGTTCAGCATGTCGATGTGGTCCTGCTCAAAATCTTCGCCGACCACAGAAACCAGGTGTACAGGTTTAGTCAAGTAGCTGGCGCTCAAACCAATGTAGGTGGCAGATCCGCCGAGGATTCGTTCGCGAACCCCAAACGGGGTCTCCAGTCCGTCGTAGGCAACCGTGCCAATTACCAGTACACTCATGTTTTCTAGGTTTTGCGGGCAAAGATACCGGTCGGCAAGCCTTGCGTGGTAGCCCGCCGCGTCGTATTATTGCAGCCCTTTTTATAGGAAATTCCTCCTTAGCTCAGTTGGTTAGAGCATCTGACTGTTAATCAGAGGGTCGCTGGTTCAAGTCCAGCAGGAGGAGCTCCGCAAACCCCGCCAGTGATGGTGGGGTTTTTTATGGCCCCTACCTGAAGTTTATTCGCGACCTTCACCGCATGAAAGCGATTCTCGCCCGGTACCGCGCCGAACTCCTTGTGGGCGCACTGGTGTTTCTTGCGCTGCTGCTCAAGGACCTTTTTTAATCCGCACTCCGCACTCGATGTACGTCTCCATTACCGGCCTCACCCCTAAGGGCCTTTTAGGCACCCTGAGGTTCTGGGTGCTCGCCGTGCCCTCCTTTAGGCAAGCACAAAGGGCCCCGGGAAATCTCTTTTGCGAAGTGCGGCGCATTCAAAACTACCAATGCACCCTCACCGCGTGGACGAGCCGCGATGCCATGCTCGACTACCTGCGCAGCGGCACGCACCTCAAGGCCATGAAGGCTTTTAAGCGAATTGCAACGGGCAAGTCCTTTGGCTACGAGGCTGATTCGGTGCCTTCGTGGGCCGAGGCTTTTGAGCGATTGGTCCGCGACGGACGCAACCACTAAACCCTAGGAACGGGCGGCAGCGGCAAAGATTTCGCATAACATCGCTGAAAATCAAGTACCTTAGGCACTCGGGGCAAATACGCCCATAATTCATTCGCGCCGCAATCCACCCAGAAATCTGCGCATAATTCCTCTGTTCATGCGCGTTTTTACTCTGATCGTGTGGGGCTTCGCCTCGTTAAGTGCCCACGCCCAGTCGCTCCCCATTGATTTTGAAACGCCCGTCGCAGGCATGATTGGGTACGACAACGCGACGTTTACCCGAGTGGCCAACCCAAGCGGAGAAGGCAACAGCAGCGCCAACGTCGGCAAAATTGTAAAAAACACCGCAGACCAGTGGGCCGGGGGCAAAATCGTGGGTATGGCTTCGCTGAGCTTCACCTCGGCGGCCAGCAGCGTGCTGTCGATGGACGTGTTTACTACCCAGCCCGTGGGTACCGTGATTAAAATCAAGCTCGAAGGACCCTACACCTCTGAGGTGGACGCCGTGACGAGCGTATCAGGCACCTGGGAAACCCTGCTGTTTGACTTTGGCATTCCCGCCCCCAGCGGTAGCGCCCACCTTGTGATCATGCCCCAACCCTTCACGCCCGGCGGCGGAGCCACGTTTTATGTGGACAACATTAAGCAGGTGGCCGACCCCATTGCCCCGGTGCTGGCGGGGATGCCCCTCACCTTTGAGTCCGACGCCACGACCGACCACTTTTTTGACTTTGAGAGCGCCTTCGCGACGGTGGTGGCCAACCCCCACCTCGATGCCGACAACCCCAGCGCTAACGTGGCCAAGCTCATTCGCTACCGCGGGGCTCCGTTTGGCGGAACCAAAATCACTTTTTCAGCCCCCATCAGTTTTGCAACCCACACGGTGCTGAGCATGAAAGTCTGGACCACGGCCCCCGTAGGCACCTACGTGACCCTGAAGACCGAAAAGCCCTTTTGGGGCGTCGAGCGAAGCGTGCAAACCACCAAGTCAGGCGCCTGGGAAACCCTGAACTTTGACTTTGCGGGCGTGCCCAGCGACATGCCGTCCCTGGTGTTCCTGTTTGACTTCGTGGCGGGGAGCTCCAACGTGGGCAACGGCTCAGCCAACTCCACGTTTTTCTTCGACGACGTGAAGTACTCAGGGGTCCCCCTGGGAACGGGCAACGAGGACGCGGTAACCCCGGTTCGGGTGCATCCCAACCCCGCTTCACGGCACTGGACCTTTGCGGCCGACGACCGCTGTAGGATGCGCATCGAGCTCGTGGACCTCAACGGCCGAATTCTCGATTGCGTATCGGGCTCCGGAACGCTCACGCTCGACGCCTCTAGCCTGGCCGCAGGCGTGTACTTTGCCCGAATTCGCACCGACGAACATTCCGAACTCCTGCGCCTGGTAAAGAACTAAAGGAAGGTCCGCCGTGCGGCACCGCCGCGGCCCTGCGCGTACATTTAGTGCATGGATGCCGGCATTCTGAACTATCCCGCACGTCTCGAAGCGCCCTACCGCGACCTTGCGGACGTGCTTTTGGCCCTGATTACGCATCATTTACCCGACGCAACCCTCAAAATCTGGCACCGGCACCCCGTTTGGTTTCTCGAGGGCAACCCCATCGTGGGCATTAGCATGCAAAAGCGCGGACTTCGATTGATGTTCTGGAGCGGTGCCGATTTCGACGAGCCCCAGCTCGACGTGCGCGGCAAAAACTTCAAAGACGCCTCGCGGTTTTACTCGTGCGTCGAGGACGTCGTCGAAACCGACCTCGTGCGCTGGCTTGAAAAGTCCCGCCACATTCAGTGGGACTACCAGAACATCGTCAAGCGCAAGGGCGTCTTGGTTCGCATCGATACCAACCCCAGCAACGAATAACGCGGCATGCCCTACAGCGAGCACCAGGCCGAACGCATTCGGGTCCGACTAAACCACCTGCCCGTCGTCGAAAAAAAGATGATGGGCGGCCTCATTTTTATGGTGCGCAACGCCATGTGCGTAGGGATCGACATAGACCGTTCCACCGCTAAAGATCGCCTTATGGTTCGGGTGGGCAAGCTTCACGACAAACCCTTGCTTTCGCGGCCCGGAAGCCGTCAAATGGACTTCACCGGCACCGTGCTCCGCGGGTTTCTGTTCGTCGACACCGACGCGTTTGACCTCGATGAGGACCTGGATTTTTGGATTACTCAAGCGCTGGAATTCAACCTTTTGAACACCTAATTCACCAAAACCATGGAACTTGGAATCGACAGCTTCGCCTCGCGCGAACACCAGCAGCCCGTTGAAGCCATTCAGCACCTGCTCGAACGCATCGAAACCGCCGACCGAGTGGGCCTGGACGTGTTTGGCGTGGGCGAACACCACCGGTCGGAATTTTTGGATTCCGCCCCCTCGGTCATTTTGGCCGCCGCGGCCGCCCGCACCCAGCGCATTAAGCTCACCAGCGCCGTCACCGTGCTCAGCGCTGCCGATCCCGTGCGCGTTTTTCAGCAGTTCGCCACGCTGGACCTCGTGAGCCAGGGCCGGGCCGAAATGGTCGTGGGACGTGGCTCCTTCACCGAGTCCTTCCCGCTGTTTGGGCTGGATTTCAACGACTACGACGCGCTTTTTGCCGAAAAACTCGAACTGCTCCTCAAGCTGCGCGCCGACGAACGCGTAACGTGGTCGGGCACATTCCGTCCGGCCTTGCGCGACCAGGCGGTGTATCCGCGCCCCCTGCAGCCTGAAATCCCCATCTGGCTAGGGGTGGGCGGAACGCCCGAGTCCTTCGTGCGCGCGGGCCTCCTCGGGCTTCCGCTCATGGTCGCCGTCATCGGTGGCGAAACCCACCGCTTTCGCCGGGCCGTCGACCTCTACCGCGCGGCAGGCGCCCAAGCCGGTCATGCGCCCGAAAAGCTCAAGGTCGGCCTTCACTCGCTGGGCTACGTGGCTCCGAGCCGCGAAGAAGCCGTGAACGACTACTTCCCCGGCTACGCCAAGACGTTTACCCGCATTGGCCGCGAGCGCGGATGGCCGCCGGTTTCGCGCGAACGCTTTGACGCCCAAAACGGTCCCACCGGGGCCCTTTTGGTAGGCGACCCCGACGAAGTCGGCGAGAAAATCCTGCGCCACGCCGAAGCGCTCGGAGGGGTTGACCGCGTCACCTTTCAGATGGACAACGCCGAGCTTCCGCGCGAAAAGCTGCTGCGCAGCATCGAGCTCATTGGCGAGCGCATCCGCCCCGCCCTTCAAAAGCAACGGGCCCCAAAGCCGAAGCTCTGAGGCCCGCGCTTCAGAATACCAACCTAGAACCGCGCAGCCAAGGCCACCACGAGGTTGCGGCCGGCGCCCGAAATCCCTGAGCTGTAAGGCCGGTAGCGCTGGTCGGTGAGGTTTTCGAGCCCCACGTTCAGGTTCAGGCCGTGCTTGAACTCCATACTGGCTCGGGCGTTGAGCGTGTACCAAGCCGGGCAGTAGGCCAATCCGTCGGCGTTGAGCGCATACATCTCGGTCTTGGCGCGCTCCTCCCAAGCCAGCTGGTCGTTGCGGCGGGCGCCCTGAAACTGGGTGTACACGTCGGCCCGCAGCCGTCCTCGGCGGTAGGTCAAGCGGCCCAGCCCAAAGGACGGTGCGGCGTGGCGGGAGGGGCTGACGGCTCCGCTTTCGAGCTCCTCAACTCCGCGCTGCACGTTGTAGGCGACTCGGGTGGACCAATGCCGACTGAGCTTGGCCTCCATGCCCAGCGAAGCGCCGACCACTCGGGCCACTGCCGCATTCTGAAGGGCCTCGATGCGGCTCATTTCGCCGTCGTACATCATGCTGTCGAGCCCGTTGAGCTGCCAGGGGCGGCGCACCAACGCGTTTTCGAGCAAGGTCGCGTAGGCGGCCACGTCCAGCTTGAGCCAAGTCCCAAACAACTTGGCCACGTCGACGTCGGCATTGTAGGCGTACTCCGACTTTAGGTCCGTATTCGGCACCACCACCATTCCCGGCGACGAGTCAAAAAACTTGCCCATGTCGTCGACGTTGGGCGCGCGAAACGCCGTGCCCAAGTTGGCTTTTACCACCCAGTCTTCGAGCGGACGGTAGGTAACCCCAAAGCTGCCGGTCACTGCGGCATCCCGAACCCGGGCCTCGGCTGCCGGAAGCGGGTAGTAGGCGCTGTTCGATGAAAAATCCGCGTCCATCCCCACCGCATTGGCCCGTACGCCCGTGGTCCACGTTGCCTTGGGCGTAGCCTCCCAAACTTCGGTGGCGTACACCCCGGTCGAGAACCACGTGGCCTGCGGGTACCGTGAGGCGCCCGGAGCCACCGTCCCCGTGCTGAGGTCGGCGACGCTTCCCTTGGAGGTTACGGCGTTCCAAACGGCTTCGGCACCATAAAAAACCCGGTGCTTTGCGCTCAACTCTTTGCGGGCGTCGGCATTGAGCGAGTAGGCGTCGACGTGCTCGGTCTGGGTCGTGCGCTGGGGCTTGTTGAGGTCGCGTTCCATGCGCGACTCGTCAAAGCGCTGGGCCGCCACACGAAGGGTCCACGCGTCCGAGAGCCGCCGCTTGGCCTCTCGGCTCAGGGCGAGGTTGTGCATCTGCCACCGCTGCGGGCCGTAGTCCCACTCGGCGTAGCGCGGGAGCCCGTTCCGCACCCGGTTGTGGCGGTCGTAGCGTCCGTACTTCGAGGTCGTCGAAAAATGCCCACCGTACTGCAGCTCCCAGCCCGGAGCCAGTACAAAAACGAGCTTTTGCATCGCGTTGACTTGCTGGTAGCCCGACGGAATCTGCAGCAACGAATCCGTCTGAATGCGCACCACGTCGCCGTCGGGAGTCACCGCTACGTAGCGGGCTTTGATGTAGTCGCGCGGACCCCTGCTTCCCTGGCGCAGGTGGTCGAAATCCCAGCGGCTGACGCTGGTGATTCCGGCCCACTTCGGTCCGCCGTAGCGCAGGTCCACGTGGCCCGTCTGCTCGCGGTTGGCCGAAGCGTAGCGCACTTGAGCCTGGCCGTGCACCCCGCGCACGCCCACCTCGGGCTGAAGCGTGGTAAAGCTCATCACGCCGCCAATGGCGTCGCTGCCGTACATCACGCTGGCAGGACCAAACACGACCTCGGTCCGTTCCATTGCAAACGGATCCAAGTTGATCACGTTTTGTATGTTCCCGGCGCGAAAAATGGCGGTGTTCATGCGCACACCGTCGACCGAATAAATCAGGCGGTTCGTGGCAAAGCCGCGGATCATGGGGCTTCCGCCGCCTTGCTGGCTTTTTTGAATAAACACTTTACCTGAAATGCCGAGCAGGTCGGCGGCCGTCTGCGGCTGAAATTGGGCAATTTGCCGCGGAAGCACCACCGCGACCTGCGCGGGGATGTGTTCTGCGGTTTGCTTCCATCGGGCCGCCGAAATGACGACCTCCCGAAGGTCCAGCGTGTCGGTGGTATGCGTGGGCGCCGCGGTTTGTGCGGCCAAAAATGCGGGAAGGGCCCATCCGGCCCAAATAGATAATTTTTTCATTTTCAATGTGTTAAAGAAACATAAGTGGATCAAGCAGCCGCAAGCCCGTTCGGGGGCTGCGGAAGCGTAGCGCTCCATTTTGCTTCTTTACCTTCATTTTGAGGCACTTCCCACGAAGGGGTGCACGCCCACCATGCAATTTTCATGCTACGGTCTGCGGGCAGTACCGCGTGCCAACTCGCCCACTGGACCAAGGCGGCGGGAGGCGGCTGCGAATCGTCGATGCGCCGCTTGAACATCTTGCGGCCCAGCTTACTCAAGGCCGTTTCCAAGCTGTCGTCAAAAACCTGAAGTGCCACGAGTCCGCCCGAAAGCCGCTCGGCGCGAATCACGTCGTAAAGCCGTCCGTCCCGCCAAAATTCGCCCGCGTTCACCTGAAGCGCGGCAAACTCGTCGGCCGTAAGCACCCAGCGCTCCAAGGCTTCTCCGGAGGCCAGGCGCTGTTCCAAGCTTCGCTTGGCCGTGGTGCGGTTCCAAAAAAAACCAAACTCCGCGCCGAGAAGGGCCCAAAGCATGATGGCTAAACCAAAAGTCGCAGTCACGCGGTACACAGCGCTAAATGTAGCAGATTTTCCAGTGCAGCGCGCCGTCGTTCTACCTTAGCTTCATGAAGCACCTGTACACCTTGTTCCTCGCCGCGTGCGGACTTTGGGTCCACGCGCAAACTCCGATTGCCATGCTGATGGGCTCCGTCACCGACTCGTCGGGCGCGCCGGTAGCCAATCAGCTGGTCACGGTGACCGCAACGCCCACACCGGGTACTGCCGGAAGCACCTTGAGCCTTACCTACACTACCTCTGCGTCGGGCATTTTTGGAGATTCCCTGCAGCTTCCCAGCGTTATGGGCACCGTAGTGGTGTCGACGCTTAACTGCAACGGGCTTCCGATCAGCAGCACATTCAACTACAGCCCCAACACCGGCTCTGTCATGACCTGGAATTGCACCTTCGTGCTCTGCTCCGCCGGGGGCGGAGGGGGAGGCGGCGGTACGCCGTTGACGTGCAACGCCCTTTTTGTGCCGGACTCCAACCAAGTCAATCCGGGCCTCGTGCACCTAGTCAACGCGTGCTCGACCACCTACTCGGGCCCCGCAGCTACCACCACCACGGCCTATGCCTGGAGCTTCGGCGACGGCGGAACCGCTACCGGCGCCTACCCCAGCCATTTTTACTCCGCCCCGGGAACCTACGGAGTCTGCGTAACCATGGCCTCGACTACGTCCAACGGATTCACCTGCACCGACACCTTCTGCGACTCGATCACCATCGACAGCACCGGATTCCTCGTCTTCAAAAACCAAGCGGGCTGGACCCTTCAGGTGATCGACGCCAGCCAATTGACGAGCATTGAATACCCGGAACTCGCCCTTCACGTGCTTCCCAACCCCGCCGGTCGCGGAACGCGCCTTACCTGGGCCAGCAACGCTGCCGTAGAGCGCGTGGAACTGAGCGACCTGCAGGGCCGCGTACTGTGCACCGGAACCGCGCACCTCGACACCGAGGGGTTGCCGGCCGGCACCTACGTTCTGCAGGCCACGACCCCGTGGGGTCCCGTTTCGCAGCGCGTAGTCCTCGTCCCCTAAGGCGGAATGAAGTACGTCTCCGTTCCCTTCGAGGTCAAGCCCGACCTCTACCGGTCGGAGGCCCCGCTGCGGTCGGGTGCGCCCGACGCGCAGCTGCTTCGCGAAAAGCGCGCGGAATTCTACGGGCCCCTGCGCCCCGACCTGATCGCCCAGGATTCCGGCACCGAAGAGGGCCTTGAACTGCTTGCCGCCGAATTAGGCCTCGCCCCCGCGAGCCTGGAGGAGCTTGCCCTTCAGTGCCGCGAAGACCTCGCCCTTCTTCACGACGGAGTGCTCCGGGGCATCGCCTTTGCTTTTCCGAGCGGATTTCGGCCCGCCGCCAACCTCGGTCTCGATTTTGCCGCCGTCCACGCGCCCGTCGCCGACGGCGAAGCACTGCGCGCCGCGAGCGCAGGCATCACGGCCGCCATGAAACGCGGCCACTTTGAGCGCGGCGTCTGGACCCTAAGCTCGCTGGGCACGTTGAGCCAGCATCCGCACTACCCACGGCCGGCAATCCGCTCGGCCGATGAGCTCTTCTTCCGCACCGAATTTCAAGTGCTCAAGGCCCTCGGCCGCGGGTGGACCGGCTTCAGTGTGCGCGTCGAAATGACGCCGTGGCCCGACCTCGACGCCCCACAGCAGCAACGCATTAACGAAAGCCTCGCGAGCATGAGCCCTGCCAGCCGCACCTACAAAAACCTCCACGAGGTGGCGGCGCTTCTGGGCGTTTAGCGCATCAGGTGCAGCGCCCCCGTCAAGATGACCGGGTCCACCACATTGACGTTTTTAGCTTTGGCCACCACGAAATACACTCCGTCGGGCGCGGGCCGGCCGTTCACGTTGCCGTCCCAAAAGTCTTCAGGCCGCGTGCCGGTGGCCACGACGGCCCCGTTGCGGTTGCGAACCTCCCATTCCGCCCAGTCGACCGCCTGGTAGTTGGGCGCCCACTGGTCGTTTTGCCCGTCGGCGTTGGGCGTAAACACGTTGGGCAATTCCATTCCGGGGCTGCCCAGCACCGTGAAGCAGAGCGTGTCGGCGCAGCCCTGGTTGGTTTGCAGTCCGACGCAAATGCGGTAGCGAATCTGCGCGGCGCCGTAGGTGTGGCTAAAGCTGAGCTGGGGCGGACCGCTTCCGCCAAAACCCCGCACGTCGCGCTGGCCGTCGCCCCAATCGACCCACATCGACGAGCCCGGAGCCAAAATCCACGGCAGCACCGCCGAGTCCAAGCCCACCGTCAGCGCCAGTGCCGGATTGCCGTAGGGCACAAGAAGGCTTGTGTCCCGGCCCCAAATTCCGCCCGGAGCGGACCAAAACGCATCGACCACCGGCTGCGGATGCACCGTAACGCTCGGCAGCGACACCGTCTGCGCCGTGCATCCAGAATCAGACCACACCGTGAGCTTCGCCTGATAGGTCCCCGGATTCGCGTAGCAGTGCGTGGGGTCCTTGGCCGTATCGGTCGTGCCGTCGCCAAAATCCCACAAGCGCGCCACCAATTGGCCGCTGGACACGCTGCTGACGTCGTGCCAGGTCGCACAAAACGGATCGCATCCGCTGGTGCGGTTCACCCAGGCCAACGGCATAGGGGTTGGATTGGGAATCAGCCAGGCGGTTTTGGTGGCCGTGCAGGAATACGTGAACGAAACATCGTCGAGGCCAAAGTCGTTGCCCGATCCCGCCGTGATTACGCCCTGAAGCGCAACCGTGCAGACCCCGTTGGCCGGAGCCGTAAACGTTTGCGTCCTAAGGCTCCACTGGCCTACCGCACCGGGGGCAGCCTGCGCCACGCCCGCTTGCACGCCGTTCATCATCACCCGAAGGCTTCCAGCAGGGAGCGCCAAGCTCAGCACCCAATAGGACATGGTCACGGTCGATCCCGCGGGAAACGTGATCGTCTGCTGCCATATCGTTCGGTTGGGAAGCACGCTCCCGTTGACAATCATGTAGTTGCCCGTCCCGGTGGTGTGGTCTCCCCACGTGCCAAAGTTGGGGTGAACCGCATTGGGGTTGGGCCCCACGGCGTAGGTGCCCTCGTTCCAAATGCTCGTGGGGTTGTAGGTATACTGGGTGGTAAACCCGGTGTTTCCGGCGCTAAAGTTCCCGTTCACGGCGGACTGGCTTCCGCTCGAAAGCATGTTCAGCGCCACCGAGCTTGCCGGCGAGGTGACCTGAGCGCGCGTGGTCGCACAGGTGTCGCAGGAAAACCGCGCTGCGGGGGTCCACTGAAAAGGTCCGCTGCCCACCGCCTGAAGGGTAACGCTGTCCCCGGCGCAGGCGTACAAGCTGTCGTTGACTACGTTGACCGTGCACTGGGCGCGCAGGGTCCAAGATCCCGCCACGAATACGGCCGCTATGAGGAAACGCATGCCTAAAGTTCGGCAATAATTTGGCTCGTGGGCCCGCCGTTCGACCGATGGGGGTTGGCACCGCGCAGACGGCGCTGCCTTTTGCGTTAGCGATCGCCTTCTACCACTCCCTTGAGGGCGGGGCGCAGGCGCTCGTTCGCTGCCCTGCCCTCGAGCACGGCTTTGCGGACCCCGTCTCGGGCGCACCCCTTGCGCTCGTAGTCGGCCGCAACTTCTTCGTACATGTACGAAGTAAGCGCCACCAAGCGCGTGAGTTCTTGATAGAACAGTTCAGGATCTGAAACCGACGCCCCTTGGGTGCGGTACACTTGGGGCTCGAACTGCCCGTAGTACCACTCGGGCTGGGCGCACGCAATTACGCCTTCGAGCTTGAGCGCTTCGCGGTAAATTTTCTTCCACGGGGCTTCGAATCCTCCAGCCGGAGCCTCTCGGGCCAGCAATTTTAAGTGGAGTTCGCTCAGCATCGTCTGGTGCGACTGCAGTTTTTGCGCCGCAGTTTCGCTGCTGAAGTAGCTTTGGGCTGAAAGGGAGCTCGACCAAAGCGCAATCAAGGGTAGGATAAGGTTGCGCATTATTCAAAATTACGCGCAATTCGCCCCATAAACGTTAATAAATGACTAATTCTGAATCACCTTTAGTAACGGACTGGCCGTCAGCTATCTATACTTCATTTGCTCGGGTCCAAAACGCAGAGCAGGCCGCGGCAATGTCCGCCTACATGAAGGGCCACTTCCGGTTTTTTGGCGTTCCCAAACCCCTGCGTGCCGAAATTCAGCGCCTCCATTGGGCGGACCGCCCGCGCAAAACCCTCGCCCTGGAAGCCGTGGACGCCCTCTGGGCCTTGCCCGAGCGCGAAGCCCAATACGTAGCGTGCGACCTCATCAAATCTGAGGCGAAGTACTGGACTCCTGAAGAAGCATTGCCCGCCCTCGAGCGCTGGATCACGGCCCAGAGTTGGTGGGACAGCGTAGACACGCTGGCGGTGCACGCTGTGGGTACGCTCCTGAAGCGCCACCCCGACGCCGTTTGGCCCAGCGTTCGCAGCTGGATTTACGCAGATAACCTTTGGTTAAATCGAGCGGCCATGATTTGCCAATTGGGGTTCCGCGCCCAAACCCGCACCGAATGGCTTGACGAGGCCCTCGGCGCCCATACCCGTTCTGCGGAATTCTTCCACCGCAAGGCCATTGGCTGGGCCCTCCGCGACTACGGAAAAACCAACCCGCGGTGGGTTCAGCAGTGGGTCGACGCCCACCCTGAGCTGAGCGGACTTAGCCGGCGTGAGGCGCTGCGGCTTCTCGGTAGCCGCGAAGGAGCATAAACAGCCCGGCAAACAGCGCGATTACGGCCCCTTCGATACCAATGAGGTAGTACGGCCACGCACCTTGGACCAACGGATGGTCCACGGGGGGCGGCTGGTTCACGTACCAGTAGTTCGAACCAAGGGCCGAGTTCACGGCCATCATGGCAAAGCCGACCAGGTTCGTCACGCCGATTACGCGCCAAAAAAGGGCGCGCGGAAGGCGCGCTCCGCCCCGCACAATGAGGTAGAGCGGAATCACCACCACCGACGAGTGCGCCGTGTAAAACTGCGTCACGTACCCGATCGTGGTTGACGACTCCAGCGCGGGCGTGAGGAAGGCTTGAATTCCGCCCAAAGGACCCCAAAACGCCACGAGCGGCAGGGCCCATTTTTGCTTGAGTACCAAGTGGGCAAAAAGCAAGAACTGGCTGAAGCTGCACATGTGCAAGGGCAGCGACTCGCGGACGTTAAACGTGCCGTCGGCCAGCGCCATCCACCAGTACCACGATTGGTTGGCCAGCACGGTCCATCCCAAAATCTTCTCCCATCGGGCGAATTGGGGATGGCCGGCGCGGGGCGCTACCGTGAAAAAGACGAGAAAAAACAGGGCCAGAATTCCGTAGCCAGCCCACCAAATCGGGCCGCCGACCTCGACGACCACCATGTCCCATTCTCCCATTATGCGGTGCGGTTAATGCGCTTCCAAAAAAGCAGCGTGAGCACCCCGTAGTGAAGGGCCCCCGCCGCGAGAAAACCGAGGATGTAGAACGGCCAATCGCCCATAATGAACGGGTTTTCCACCATGGGGCGCTGGCACAAAAACATGTAGTTGGCGTCGACCAGGTAGTTGATGAGTCCCACGGGCGCCATGAGCAGCACGTTGATTCCAAGCACTTTAGCCCAGGTCCACTTGCCAATCATCCAGCCGCGGGCAAACACAAAGTAGAGCGGAATGATGATGATTCCGCCGTGGACAATGTAGTACTCGGCATACATGAACGGCGTGTCGCCGCCCGTGAGCTCCGGTGTGAGGAGGCTGTGAAACCCGCCCACTATTCCCCAGAAAAACAGGGGGTAAAAGGCCCATCGCGCCCCAAACGCGAGAAGCAGGATGCTCAGGATGCGGCTGAATCCGCATAAATGCATTTCGAGGTTGTCGTGGACGTTCCACAGCCCCGATTGGTAGAGGTAAAGGTGCTTGACGAGCAGCAGCGCCGCCAGGGCATAGCCCCACCAACGTTCAAAGACCTGGAGTTCCTCGCCCTTCCACGTGCGGGCGGCCGCGAAAACCACCGCGGCGTAGGCGGCAAAAATGCCGATTCCGCCCCACCATCCGGCAGAGCCGATGGTGTAGACGGCGTGTTCAATGACCAAAAATGACATGTGCGTTGCGTTTAGGTGCCGTCAATTTAGCACAAAGACGCTAGTCGGCGCACATTCAAAAACTTGGCTTGCGCTTTTCGAGGAAGGCCGCGGTGCCTTCGGCAAATTCTGCCGTCCCAAACCGAGTTCCGAACTCGGCGATTTCGGCGGCAAATCCCGGTCCGCCCTCGAGGGCCGCGTTGGTGCAGCGAATGATGGCAGCCTGCGCGTCGCCCGAGGCCTTGAGGAACTGACGCGCCATGGCTTCAGCGGCCTCAAGCAGCTGGTCGGGCTCGTGAACGGAATTCACCAGGCCCCAGGCCTCGGCCTTGGCGGCGTCGATCATGCTGGCGCTGAACATCATTTCCAGCGCGCGGCCCTTGCCGACGAGCTGCGCGAGGCGCTGGGTGCCGCCGTAGCCGGGAATGACCCCCAACGAGGCCTCGGGAAGGCCCATCCGCGCCGTGGTCGACGCCAGGCGCACGTGGCACGCCATCGCGAGCTCTAGACCTCCGCCCAGCGCAAACCCGTTGATCGCGGCGAGGTAGGGCTTGCGCGCTTGGGCAATGCGGTTGAACAGCAGTTCGTGGCCGCGCTGGGCCAAGGCGGTGCCTTCAGCGGGCGAATACCCCGCAAATTCGGCGATGTCGGCGCCGGCGACAAAGCTCTTGGGGCCCGCTCCCGTCAGCACAACGGCCCGCACGTCGTCGCGCGCGTCGAGGGCCACCACGTGCTCGTGGAGCGCTTGGATCGTGGGGGCGTTGAGGGCGTTGAGCGCTTCGGGGCGGTCAATCGTCAAAAATGCGATGCGGTCGCGGACGTCAAGGCGGACAGTAGGCATGCGGCGGCGTGTTGGGTTGGAGAGTTGGCGTACTTTGGCCGTTCCAAAGATACCTCCTGTGCTCAAGCGCCTTCAACGTTGGATTCAAAACAAGTCGGGCATCGGCGAAAACCGCGATGCGCTGGACGTGCTGCGCCGCCGCGTCGACGCCCTGGCCGCCGTGCAGCAGCAGCACCTCCCTGAGGAGCTGGCGCTGCCTTGGGTTCCCGAAGGGCTCGCGGGCGTTTCGCTTGCGGTTCATCGGGCCGACGCCATGTTTCGCTACCCCTTGAGCGTTTCGGGCGGAGACTGGAAGCGCGCGGCCCAAGAGTACTTCGAGACCGGGCGCGGGTTGGCCGAAACCCTCCGACGCGTTCATCCCGCCCCGCAAGACCTCCTCGAGTTTGGGTGCGGCTACGGCCGAGTGGGGCGCTTTTTGCCCGCTGCCTTCCCGAAATCGCAGCGCTGGGCCTACGACCCCAAAGCCGGGGCCGTAGCCTTTCAGCAGGCCCGCTGGGGAGCCCAACCCTGGAACGGCCAGCCGGTGGACTTGATTGTCGCGGGCTCGGTGTTCACCCACGTTCGCCCCGAACGCGTCGCGTCGGAACTCCACCTTCTAACCCAAGCCCTGAAGCCCGGCGGATCCTTGGTCGTCACCCTTCACGACTTTGCGCCCCAAACGTCCGTCCACGCCCTCACCGAAGAGTCAGCCCTCCCCGAGCTCGAGGACCAGCTGAGCGCGTCAGACTACGCAAGCGTCCACTTTGCAGAAGCCGACTGGAACCAGCGGGTCCCCCGCGGCTTCACCTGCGCCCGGATTCCCGAGCGCTTTGGCGGAACCCAGCAAATTCTCGTGCTTAAGCGCGCGGAACCCGAAGCATAACCTCGGTCCCCTGGGCCGAAGAGGCTTCGATCCAGATGCGTCCGCCCATGCCCTCCACAATGGACTTGACCATGGCAAGTCCCAGTCCGCTGCCCGTCGACTTCGTCGTAAAGTGCGGCGCAAAAATCGCCTCCCACCGCGAAGGGTCGATCCCCGTGCCGTTGTCGCGCACCGAAACCAGCACCGATCCCTCGTCGTCGCGCACCGTGACCGAAAGGGCCGGCGGCATGCCCGACTCCACCGCGTCGAGGGCGTTGTTGAGCAAGTTGTTGAAGACCCGAAGCAGGGAATCCTCCGTGCCCTTGACCACCCATTCCCCCGAGGGCAGCGCCAAATCCAGCCCCGGATACGCCAGCTGAACCCGGCGAAGCACTTGGGCAAGGTCCACCGGGCGAAGCACTCCCGTGGAAATCTTGGCCAGCTCGCTAAAGTCCCCGGCCACGGCCGCCATCGCGTCGATTTGGGCCAGCATGGCCTCGGCATAGCCCTTGACCTCTTCGGCCGTGAGCTGCCCGGCCCGGCTCGCGTGCAGCTGGGTCATCAGCCGCATCGGCGTGAGCGGATTCTTGATCTCGTGCGCCACCTGCTGCGCCATCTCGCGCCAAGCCTGCTCTTTTTCGGCATTGGCCAGGGTCTTGGCGTTTTCTTCAGTTTGGTGCACCATGCGGTTGTACGATTCCACCAGCTGGCCAATCTCGTCTTTGGAGCGCCAGGCCACCGGCCGCGGATTGCTGCTGCCGTCCTCGGGGTTCCCCTTCATCGCGTTGCCGACCACCTCGAGGCCCTGCGTGATGCTCCGCGACAGCAGGTAAGCGAAGTAGGTCGCCGCGACAAAAAGCACTAAGTGCAGCCAGGCCAAGGCCCGGTAGAACGCCATGTCCTCCATGGGGCGGTCCACCTTGTCGTTGTACGGAACCACCAAGAGCGCGACCGGCAGCCCCATTTCGTCGTCGAGCTCGGCCGTGTACAGCAGCATTTCCGATTCCGAATTGCTGGGGTCGGCAATGCTCAAAATCTGGTTGCGGCGGCTGTGCACCAGCTCGGGGAGCCGTGGCGGCAGTATCCCTTGGTCCACCAGCGCGACGTTCGACGACAGCAGCAGTTCCCCACCCATCGTGTACAGGGCGATGTCGATTTGGTGAATCTGGCTGATCGCGCACAGCTCTTCGTTGAGCACCCGCATCAGGTCCCCCTCGTCGATGTCTTTACCGATGGCGCGCTGCAGCTCGTGGGCCACGTGCGCTTCCACCGCCTGCTCCTTGCGCTTCAACCGCTCGCGGCGGTACTCGACTTCTTCGGCTTTAAAATGCAAAAAACTGACCACGCCGGTGGCCCCAAATCCAAGCACCACCAGCATGAACATGGCGATGAAGATTCGGGCGCGGAGGGTCAGTCTCATGAAGTGCTAGGCTTTAGTCTAGCGCCTTATCCAATTTTAGGGCCAAATGGGCGCGGTGGGCCTTGGTTTCGGCGTCCGTGCCTGGATAGAGGCGGACCTGCTGGCGGATGCGCTGAATTTGCGCCAACGCCGCGGATTGCGACGGACGGTCGTAGCCCGAGGCGGGCTTCTCCGAAAGCCCCGCGATGTCCAGCAGGCGGTCGACGTACTCCAGCTGCGCGTTTTGGCGGAATCCGTTGACCGAAGTGGTCCAGTCGGCGGCAAACAGCGCGTCGGTGAGGTCTGCAGTCATGGCGGCCACGCTGTACTGGTTGCCGTACAGTTTGGAATCCGTCAAGCGCTTCATCACGGCCGGGTGCAGCAGATGGGCCAGCACGTTGCGCTGGATCGCCAGGCTGCGGTCGTGCACCTTCGGGTCTTCGGTTTGGCTAAAAAACCCGAAGCCGCGGCGCTGCTGCTGAAGGTACTTCCACACTGGGGCGGCGGCATCAAAGGCCGTAGGCGCAAACACGTACGTCTTAAGGGCATTCATCGCGCGCTTTTGGTCCGCCAGCGAAACCGGCGTGAACGGATCCTTCGCGCCCGGCTGTCCGGGGAATCCGCGCTCCACGTACACTCCGCCGACGTAGCGGCTGATGGCCGACGCCGCGTTGTTCACTTCTCCGCCCAAAATGGCGTAGGCCTGCACGAGCTCTTGGTAGCTCTGGCCGTCCTTGCGGTAGTTGCTGAGCAAGGTTCCGTACAGCTTATTGACGAGCTGCATGCGCTCCACCCCGTAGGCGATGGCGTCGCCCGACATGTCGTTGACGTTCACGCGCGGATCAATGGCCTTGCCCGGCGAACGCATGTCGTCGGCGTCGTTGCCAAAGGTGAGTGCGGGCTCGGTGCTGCGCGCCAAGATTTCGTTGAGGCGGGCCTCCTCGGCGTCGGCGTCGGCATGGCCGGTGCTGTAGCCGTATTCAATGGCCCAAAGGTCGTAGGGGCCGGGCTTGGTGGTAAAGTACTGCCCCTGCTTGCTCGGGTCGAGGCTCACGTTCACCGCGGGGTAGTCCATGACCGACCCCACCAGGCCCACTTGCTCGGTCAGTGCGCGGTTGTGGATGTCCTTTGGAAGGTGCAGCTGCGAGGCCTTCATGTTGTGGTTCAAGCCAAACGTGTGGCCCATTTCGTGCAGCACGAGGTAGTACAGGGACTCTTCGAGGTAGCGCTTTTTCTGCGCTTCGCTGGCGCCCGAAGCGGCCAGGGCCTGCATGCCAAAGAGCGCGGACTGCTGCAGGTAGTGCCCCGCGCGGCAAGCGGCGTGGTCTCCGTGGTCGCTTTCGTGCTCGGGCTCTTCGGCCAGGGCGTCCACGAGGCCCAGGTTGTTGTAGAGCGCGGCCTGCTTGAGGCGGTTGGCCACGAACACGTACTCAAACATGATGTCGGCGCCCAGAATCTGGCCGGTGCGCGGGTTGGTGAAGCTCGGGCCGTATCCGCCGAAGGGGGGGAATGGGCTCGACGTCCAGCGCAGCACGTTGTAGCGTATGTCTCCGGCATCCCAGTTGGCGTCGTCGGGCTGAACCTTGACTACGACCGCGTTTTTGAAGCCCGCCTTTTCAAAGGCCTCGTTCCACGCCTCGCCAGCGCGCTGAATGACGTCCCGAAACTCCAGCGGCGTCGTGTTCTCGATCCACCACGTAATGGGCTCTACGGGCTCGCTAAGGGGCTCGTCGGGGTTTTTCTTGACGAGCTTCCAGCGGTTGATGACGTCGCGGTAGTTGGCCGCCGCCGGGCTGGTCATGTCGTTGATTTGCTGGCCAAAATATCCGACGCGGGCGTCGTCGCGGCGCGGAACGTAGTCGGCCGCCGGCATGGCTAAAATGCTGTGCTGCAGGCGCACGGTGACGTAGCGCGAGTCCGTCACGTCTGGACCGCCTCCGACTCCGTTGGGGTTGTCGTACACCAAGTCCACGACCACGTCGGTGTTTTCTGGGTAGGAGCGCACATTGGTCAAGCGCGACTTGGTCTTGCTCAGGGTGCCCAAGCCAAATTCACGGCTGCCCGGGGTCGACGGCGCCTTCACGCGGTCCAGGACTTCGCCCAAGAAGAGCCCGGTGGCGTCGATGAGGACCTCTCCCTTGGCGCGGTCTTCGGCAATTACTTTTTCGCTCAGCAGCACGGCCGGGCTGATGTTGGCTTCGGCCGACTTGCTCAGCGCGGTCGACGGGTCAAAGTAGTAGGCGGTATTCTGAATTTCAAACTGAACTTGGTCGAGGTAGCGACGAATGCGGAACACTTCGTTCGCGCGAAAGGATCCGCGGTTGAATCCGACCGAGGCCACGCCGTTCTCGGCATAGCTCCAGTAGATGAATTCGCGGTTGAATTGGTCGGCCGACAGCTTCAAGTAGAGTTTGCCGTCGGTGGTGTCCTGGTAGACCTTCATCAAGCCGTCGTAGGCGACCGCGTTTTTGAGTTTCGAGGCAATCGTTACCTTTTTGTCGGTCGGAGCGGCCGGCGCAGCGGCCGCGGCTTTGGCTTTTTTGGAATTCCCTTTAGACTGGGCTTCAGACGGTTGCGTGGCGGCCATCAGCGCGGCGGCCAGCAGAGCGGAGCGTACAAGTGCGTTCATCCGGCCAAGATAAAACCCGCTGCGCCTAATCCGGCCGGCCGGCAAAAAAACAGGCTCCCGAAGGAGCCTGAAAAAAACAAAACCGCAGGGAAGGTTAGCCGTTGAGGGCCTCTGCTCCGCCTACAATTTCCAAAATCTCGTTGGTGATCGCCGCTTGGCGCGCCTTGTTGTACTCCAGCTTGAGGCCGTCGCGCATGCCCTTGGCGTTGTCTGTGGCCTTGTGCATGGCCGTCATGCGCGAACCGTGCTCCGAGGCTTGCGAATCGAGCAGGGCCTTGAAAAACTGCATGTGAATGTGGGTCGGAATCAAGCTGTTCAGCAAGTCCGCCTTATTCGGCTCAAACAGGTAGTCGCTTGACGGCGTGGCTGAGGGCTGCGGAATCGGGAGCACCACTTCGTCGCGCACCACCTGAACGGCGGCGTTCTTGAACTGGTTGTACACCAAAATCACCTGGTCGTACGTTCCGTCGGCAAAGCGGGCCATTGCGTCGTCGGCCAGCGCGCGCGCCGCCTCAAACGTTACGTGGGCCACCGCATCAATGTCGCTGCCGGTCAAATTCTCGAGCTTGCGCAGCTGGTCCCGGCCTTTCTTGCCCAGGGCAAAGAGGTCCACCGAAACGCCGCTCGCCTCAAGGGCCTCTGAAACGGCCTTCGTGCGCTTGAGCACCGAAGAATTGAACGCTCCGCACAAGCCGCGGTTGGCCGTAACCGGAATCAAGAGCACGCGGCGCAGCGGGCGCTGAACGGCAAACGGGTTCTCTGAAGCGTCGAGCGTGGCGCTCACGTTGGCCATCAGAACGCCCAATTTTTCCGCGTAGGGACGCATCTGCACGATGGCATCTTGCGACCGCTTCAGCTTCGCCGCCGAAACCATTTTCATGGCCGACGTGATCTGCATCGTGCTCGATACCGACGAAATGCGGTTGCGGAGTTCCTTGAGGTTTGCCATGGTTTAGCGCAAACTTAGTTGGCGTATGCCGGGATGATTTCCTTAGCCGCCGCTTCGATCGCGCCGATCTCGGCGTCGCCCCAGGCTCCGCCACGAATGGCGTTGAGGACGTCGCGGTGCTTTGCCTCCATGTACTCGATGAAGGCATTTTCAAACGCCTTGACCTTGTTCACGGGGACGCTGTTGAGCATGCCCTTGGTGCCAATGTAGATGATGGCAACCTGCTTTTCTACGCTCATCGGCGTGTTGACCGACTGCTTCAATATTTCTACGTTGCGGCGACCCTTGTTGATCACGTTCATCGTGGCGGCGTCGAGGTCCGAACCGAACTTGGCGAAGGCCTCGAGTTCGCGGTACTGCGCTTGGTCCAGCTTGAGGGTACCGGCAACCTTCTTCATCGGCTTGATCTGGGCCGAGCCTCCTACGCGCGATACCGAAATACCGACGTTGATGGCCGGGCGCACGCCCGAGTTGAAGAGGTCAGCCTCCAAGAAGATCTGGCCGTCGGTGATCGAAATCACGTTGGTCGGAATGTAGGCCGATACGTCGCCCGCTTGGGTTTCGATGATCGGAAGGGCCGTCAACGAACCTCCGCCTTTTACCTTGCCCTTGAGGGACACCGGCAGGTCGTTCATCTGGGCGGCGATGGCGTCGTCCTTGATCACTTTTGCGGCGCGCTCGAGCAGGCGGCTGTGCAGGTAGAATACGTCGCCAGGGTAGGCTTCGCGGCCCGGGGGGCGGCGGAGCAGAAGCGACACCTCGCGGTACGCTACGGCCTGCTTGGACAAGTCGTCAAAAATGATGAGGGCGGGACGTCCGGTGTCGCGGAAGTACTCGCCAATGGCCGCGCCCGCAAACGGAGCGTAGAACTGCATCGGCGCGGGGTCTGCCGCGTTGGCCGCCACAATCGTGGTGTAGGCCATGGCGCCCTTGTCTTCGAGGGTCTTTGCCAAAGCGGCAACCGTTGAGCCCTTTTGACCTACGGCTACGTAGATGCAGTACACGGGCTCGCCCTTGTCGTAGTATTCCTTCTGGTTGATGATCGTGTCGATCGCCACGGTCGTTTTACCGGTTTGGCGGTCGCCGATGATCAGCTCGCGCTGTCCGCGTCCCACGGGGATCATCGCGTCAATGGCCTTAATTCCCGTTTGCAGCGGCTCGTTAACCGGCTGGCGGTAAATAACGCCCGGGGCCTTGCGCTCCAACGGCATCTCAAAGCGCTCTCCTTCAATCGGACCCTTTCCGTCGATCGGATTACCCAAGGTATCCACGACGCGGCCGACCATGCCTTCGCCCACGTTGATCGAGGCAATGACGCCGGTGCGCTTCACGGTTGAGCCTTCTTTGATGCCTTCGGCGGCACCCAGAAGTACGATACCTACGTTGTCCTCCTCGAGGTTGAGTACGATGCCGCGGAGGCCGTTCTCAAATTCCACGAGTTCGCCCGACTGGGCGTTTTGAAGTCCGTAGGCGCGGGCAATACCGTCGCCCACTTGGAGCACGGTGCCTACCTCTTGGAGTTCGGACTCTGAAGTGAATCCAGAGAGCTGCTGGCGAAGGATCGCAGAAATTTCAGCGGGTTTGACGTCTGCCATGGTTCGATTATTTAGAAATCAGCGATGTATAAATTCTTTTGGAACGAGCGGTCCAGGTTGCGCAGCGTTTGCGCAATGCTCGTGTCAATTTGCTTTCCTCCCACGCGGACCACAAGGCCGCCGATGAGGTCCGGGTTAACTTCTTCGTGAAGCTCGACCGACTTGGCCCCCGAGGCCTTGATCGCCGATTCGATTTGGGCCCGCTGGGCGTCCGACAGCGCAACCGCCGAGGTTACCCTCGCCGACACCGTGCCCTGACGGCGGCGGTACGACTCCAGGTAGCTCGTGGCAATGGCGCTCAGGTTGGCTTCGCGGCCGTGGTCGACGACCAGGTCGACAAACTTTTGGCTGAGTTCGCTCAACCCGCTGAACACTTTGGACAGCACTTTTTTCTTCTGGTACGGCTTCACCACCGGGCTTGCCAAGAACACGTGCAGTTCTCGGCTGGACGCCAGCGCTTTGCGCAGCGACTCCATGTCTGATGCCACTTCGGCTGCCCGTGTGCGCTCCTCCGAAAGGTCGAGCAGGGCTTTGGCGTAGCGGTGCGAAGAAAGACTCATCTTAATTCAGATTGAGGTCTTTAATGTCGCGGTCGATGTTTGCCTTGGCCACTTCGGGCTGGGCAAGCTCGGCACGCAAAATCTTTTCTGCCATGTCCACCGCGAGTTGGGCGACTTGGTTCTTGAGTTCCGTAACGGCGGCCATCTTCTCTTGGTGAATTTGGGCGCGGGCGGACTCGAGCATTTTTGCCGCCTCGGCTGAAGCAGCTTCTTTGGCTTCCGCAATCATGGCGTCGCGCATGGCGCGGCCTTCTTTGACGATTGCCTCGCGCTCCTCACGAGCTTCCTTGAGCAGCTGCTCATTGGAGGCCTGAAGTTTGCCCATTTCGGCGCGCGCGGCCTCAGCCTGCTTGAGCGCTTGATCAATGGCTTCTTCGCGGGATTGCACCGCATTCAAAATAGGTTTCCAAGCGAACTTGCCTAGCAAGAACACCAAAATGAGGAAGACCAGTGTCGTCCAAACAATTAGGCCTAAGCCCGGAGTAACTAAATCCATGCGATTATAGGTTTGAAGTTCGTATCACGGCCGAAAGTCCAGCACCCGCGAACGGGCGCTGAACTTCGACCGCGTAGACGATTACTTAAGGAGCGAAACCACGACGCCAAAGAGACCCACACCCTCGATAAAGGCTGCAGAAATCAGCATGGCGGTTTGGATCTTGCCCGAAGCTTCCGGCTGACGTGCGATG
>JACCDW010982308.1_pt1 | contig 23423 bp, 23 predicted proteins | sample 7449781 | NCBI WGS metagenome assembly JACCDW01 (sample SAMN15323449, study PRJNA562643) | freshwater metagenome | isolation source: river surface water | place: USA:Blue River Watershed | collected 2017-08-18
ATCACCGATACGCAGGGGAACACAAAGCATGACTTTGGGAACCACCCCATAGAGATAAATCTTCTTCTCTGCTGCTAATTGATGAATCTCATCATCGTGCAAAATCATGGGCTTATTTGCCATCAAAGCATACTCGGTTAACCCATTTCCTAGACGACGCTTCGTAAAGTGCACTCTAGAATTAAAGTATTCATCAATGTAATAAGGGAAATAGATATAACTCTTTCCCGGATCATATTGCGCAATAAAGAAGTTCTTTACATCAATCACCTCCCCTAATTGCTTGTGAATGTTCACAAACAAATCATCCAGATTCGAGGAATTAATGGCTACCTGAGAGATGGAAGAGAATAATTTATTCGCCCGCTCAGCCCGAACTTTCGCCGTGGAATTATGTAAAATACACCGATATGCGGTAGGGATCCCTCTATCGAACCGGCAAGTAGCTGATCCTGATACATACAAACGTCGACCATCTTTGCGTCTGAATACAGCCGTAAATTCTGGTATTTCTTCCCCTTTAGACAAGCTATCAAATTGCGCCTGGGTCAGGTGTGCAAATTCAGGGTGAAGTACATCCTGCATTTTCAAATCTTTTGCTTCCTCCTCTGTGTAGCCCATCGTCTCCAACCAAGCGCGGTTTACGAAAAGAAAACGGCCCGTCACACCAGTGATTTGAATCAGGTCTGTTGTATTGTTAATTAAGTCTTGTAATTGGGCATTCGAACGGGAAAGAGCTTCAGATACTTTCTTCTTTTCACTCACATCCTCCCCTATTATACTCAGAAAATTATCACTAACCACCGTAGAGGCCACCTCTACCCAAACAATTGATCCTGATTTAGTCTTGTAATTACGTTCCCGCTCCTCGAATAATCCACCTGTTTGAATGGCCTTATCAAAGGAATTTCGGCGGATTTCACTCTCACCGTCTGGAACAAGAGAAGTAAAGAAATCCTTCCCATTTAATTCACCGGGATTATAACCCAGCAATTGATGTGTATAGGCATTCGCGTGCGAGATAGTGCCATCAAGCGCCATTACGATGCCAAAAAGCTTCAGGGAATCCAATGTTTTAATCAGGGCCTGCCTATCCTCCATGCCTTAAATCGAAAATTTTGCTTAAATGTACAAAAAAGGGCTTAATTTTACTCCTTAAACCCCAGAGACCCGGTGCAAGTAAGAGCAAAAAAGAGTTTAGGACAACATTTTTTAAATGATTTAGATGCCGCAAAGCGTATCGTCGATGGCTTACAGCCGGCTGGTGCTTATACGAAAGTGTTGGAGATTGGGCCGGGAATGGGAGTATTGACACAGTTTTTGGTCAAAAAAACCGAATACGAAACCTCCCTCATCGAAATCGATCAAGAGTCCGTTGAGTACCTGCGTAAAAACTACCTTGAGTTTACGGGTCCTCGCTTAATCGATGGAGACTTTTTGCGCTATCCTTTAGAAAATATCTTTGGAGATGAAAAATTCGCCATTGTGGGCAATTTCCCCTACTTCATATCTACTCAAATCTTCTTCCGTATTTTAGAATACAAGGACCAATGCATCGAAGTGGTGGGTATGCTACAAAAAGAGGTAGCCGTTCGACTAGCAGCTAAGCCAGGAAACAAGGATTACGGTATTCTAAGCGTCTTACTTCAAGCTTTTTATGATATTGAATACCTATTTAGCTTAGGACCCGAGGTATTTACTCCTCCCCCTAAAGTAAATTCTGGTGTCATCCGCCTCGTACGAAATTGGGACAAAAAACTAGACTGTGATCCAGCTAAATTCAAGTCTTTAGTGAAGATGGCTTTCAATCAGAGACGCAAAACTTTACGTAACGCCCTCAGAGCCTTGCAATTACCTGAACACCCACTCTTAAGTAAAAGAGCGGAACAATTAGGGGTCGCCGAGTTTACTGAGTTAACGATTTTATGGAAAGATAATGGTTACCAGGGCGCTTAATCGATCTAATTTTCGTAATTTGCGCTGTTAAATTTTAAATCACCTCAAAACATGGAAGTAGTCAACCCACAACACCTTCCGTTTGAACTAACGAAAGAGTTCATAGAGGACATCCGCCTTTTGATCGAAAATCAGGCGAATGAGGAGATTTTATTGAAGCTGGATGAACTATTCCCAGCGGATATCACCAGTATTTTAATTGAATTAACGACAGAAGAGGCAAAATACCTGGTTCTGTTAATTGATACGAAACTAGCGGCAGAGATTATTTCTACCCTAGATACTGACGACCGTAAAAAATTCCTAAAGAATTTTACCTCGAAGGAAATCGCCCAATACATCAACGTAATTGATTCCGATGATGCGGTGGATATTCTTAATGAGCAACCTGTTAAGGTACGTGAGGAAGTCATCGCCCTATTAAAGGACCGCGAACAAGCGCGTTTCATTATTGATTTAATGCATTACGACGAAGACTGTGCGGGCGGTTTAATGCAGAAAGAGTTAATTAAGATTAATATCTCCCAAACCGTTACCGAGTGTGTGGAGGAAATCCGCAAACAGGCGGAGGATGTAGAGAAAGTATATTCCGTCTATGTTATTGATGATGACGGGCTTTTATTAGGCACCGTTTCTTTAAAGAAAATCATCTTAGCTAAGCGGGGTTCTAAAATTGCTGACGTATATGATGCGGATGAAATTGTGTCCGTCCAGACCTATGCCTCAGGCGAGGAAGTAGCTGATTTAATGCAGAAATACGACTTAGAGGCCATTCCTGTAGTCAATATTCAAGGCCGTCTTTTAGGCCGAATCACCATCGATGACGTGGTCGATTTTATTACCGAATCTGCGCAAGAAGATATCCAGGTCATGGCCGGTATTTCGGAGGATGTGGAGGAAGATGACTCAGTGTGGTTATTAGTTCGTTCTCGTTTACCTTGGTTAATAGGTGGCATGGTGGGTAGTTTTTTAGCTGCCAAAATCATTGATCGTTTCGACGACACCATCTCGATTTTACCTGCTATTTCTGCTTTTATTCCCTTGATTGGGTCTACCGGAGGAAATGTAGGTATTCAATCATCCTCCCTAATTGTCCAGTCTTTAGCGGATAAAAGTGGTTTAGACACGACCTTAGGAAAACGTCTCCAAAAAGTACTCCTAGTCGCTTTAATCAATGCGTTAATTGCAGCTGTTTTTGCCTTCGGATGCTCTTTATTAGTGGATTCAGGCCAAATCATGTTATCCATGACCGTTTCCCTTTCCTTATTTGCGGTGGTTATGCTGGCCAGCTTAATGGGGACGATCACTCCTCTTGTTCTTAATCAATTAAAGATTAATCCTGCTGTGGCTTCTGGTCCATTTATCACGACGACAAACGACATTTTAGGTTATGGGGTCTATTTCCTGATTGTTTACTGGCTTTTATAAATTATGATAGCTGTCATTCAACGCGTCAGCCAAGCCACTCTTCACATTGAAGGAGCCTTGCAGGCATCCATCCAACGAGGTTTTTTAGTCTTACTCGGCATTCATGTAGATGATACACCGGAAGATGTGGTCTATTTAGCTGGCAAAATCGCAGGATTGCGTGTTTTCTCCGATCAAGAAGGTAAAATGAACCTAGATCTACAGGCCATTCATGGCGAACTTTTACTTGTGAGTCAATTTACCTTGTACGCTAGCACGAAAAAAGGCAATCGCCCAAGTTTTCTAGAATCCGCAAGACCTGAACAGGCAATTCCGTTGTATCAACTAATGATTACCACATTATCTGATAAACTAGGTAAAAAGATTCAAACAGGCGTTTTCGGTGCCGATATGCAAATTAATCTCACAAATGATGGCCCCGTGACCATTATCATCGACTCTAAAAATCCTTAATTATGACTATTTCAAACGCACAACAACAAGTAGATGAGTGGATTAAGACGGTAGGCGTTCGCTATTTTAGTGAGCTGACTAATATGGCGATGCTAACAGAGGAAGTCGGTGAAGTAGCACGTATCATAGCGCGTCGATATGGCGAACAATCTGAAAAAGAATCGGATAAAAATAAGGACTTAGGAGACGAAATGGCGGATGTTTTGTTTGTATTAATTTGTCTAGCAAATCAAACGGGCATAAACCTAGAAGAGGCTCTGAAACAGAACCTCTTAAAGAAGACGGAACGCGATGCGGACCGACACAAGAATAACCCTAAATTAACCTAGCGAACAGGTATTTGACTGGATTGAATCTTCTTCGCAATCCCTTTACCCTCCTCTTTCGATGGGATATAGGGCTTCAAAATCGTGATTTGCTCTAAAGTAGGATTCATTTGTTGAATCGATGGATGACGCACATCAAACTCCGCCTCACCTGACACTTTATTGAATTCTTCAACGGAAATATTTTGGCGCTTATTACGGAAGGAAACTTGGTGAGTTAGGGTGCTATCACCTGCTAATTTACCTCCTTCCCAGGAAACGACGGAACCACCATGCGCCCAGTTAAATCCAGAAATGGTAAAATTCTTCGTATTTATTTTCTCAACCTCTTTTAATGTAAGTCCTAAATGCAAACCTGATGAAGTTTTCCAAGCTGAATTATCACCTTGAATACTAACATCAGAAATTTTCCCCTCATGAAAAAATACGTTTGCCTCTTTCGCTGTACCTGGGAAAATAATGGCACCTTTCAAGGTATCATCTCCCGAGATGATGGAAGTATCTAGAATAACCGACTTTTCGCCGTATTTCGTGATTAAACCTTTCGCATCTACACAGGCTAAAACCTCGTTTAAATTTTCAGTGGGAACACTGACTTCTGAATTAGAAGAACAAGCCCCTAGAACAGCGAAGGATAAAAGGAGTACGATTTTTTTCATGGTTACAGAATTATACTTAAAATTACCGAAGCTTGCGGTTAGAAGCAAGTTAGAAATATTCCAAATTAGCTGAGCAAAATAAATACAAGCTCTTAGCGTTTATCGATTTATGAGTATATTTGTTTTAAAGCTTAGCATTTAACTGATTATGATTCGAATACTTTTGTTGTCACTACTTTCTTTATTGCTCTATCAACCTACGAGTAGTGCACAACAAATGTGGTTTCAAAAACAAAAGCGTCAAAAAGGATATAAAGGAGCTCCTTTTCAAGCACACAATTCCATTACATTTGGTGCAGGAAGTTCGCAATATTTCTACTCCAGCGATGATTTAACCTATTTTTCTAATTGGATCAACTCTAAAACTTCATTTAATTTTGGAGCCAGTTTTACCCGACATTTTCACAAAAAATTCAGTTACCGATTTAGCGGCAATTTTATTCAAATAAAGGGAGATGAAGTTAACTTCACTAAAATTCCGACATCTAGCACATTGCAAAATATAGTTTTTTCCACTAGTAATAATATCGTTGAAATCGGGGTAAAAGGCCTCTATGAAATATTTGGAAATGATGAATATGTGCTTAAAAGAAGTCCTTTTAAACCCTATATATCACTTGGAATTTCTGTCATATCCAACAACCCAAGTATTTCAAGAACGGATGGACCAGGTTATTCTGGAGGATTGAAGAGTGCTCCTAAAACATTAAATTATTATCTTCTTCCTCCCACTCCACTACCCACGCCTGCACCTGCAGCGGTATTAAGCACTTTTTCCGAAACCATAACTAACCCAGCTGAGGTAGTTCCATCTATTGGAATAGCTATCCCCCTTCATTTAGGTATACGCTATAAATTGAATGATAAAATTGACTTAGGTTTTGAATTAGGTTACTTAACAAATTTTACTCCTAGTATTTTCCCACAACAAGCCGGTACGAATATAACTAAGGTATTCAATCCTAAATTATTAATTCCAGCTAAAAGACCCTACACAACGGATCATGTCATAACGACACAATTCCAAGTTATATTTCACATACCTTCACCCAAAGAATGCCCTCCTTTACCGAGGTAACATAAACAAACAGATTTTGACATTTGAAGAACTCGGGCTCAGCCCACAAATTTTAGACGGCATCAGTTCCATGGGATACAAAACCGCTACACCGGTTCAATCCCAAGTTATACAACCCATATTAGCGGGCCGCGACATATTAGCCTCAGCCCAAACAGGAACCGGCAAAACCGCCGCTTTTTTACTTCCCATCATCCACAAATTAATCACTGAACCTCATCCAGAGGATCACATAAATGCCTTAATCATTGTTCCTACTAGAGAACTAGCGATTCAAATTGCTGGAAATATGGAAGGCTTAGGCTATTTCACAAATGTGAGCTCCATTGCAATTTATGGAGGAGGAGATGGGAATTCCTTTACAACAGAAAAAACAGCTTTGACGAGTGGTGTTGATATCGTAGTTTGTACTCCAGGACGTATGATTGCTCATTTAAATATGGGTTATGTGAATCTGAAGCATTGTAGTTTTTTAGTTTTGGATGAGGCAGACCGTATGCTTGACATGGGATTCTCGGATGATTTGATGAAGATCATTTCATACCTTACTGAGAAACGCCAGAACTTGTTATTCTCAGCAACTTTTGCGCCTAAGATGAAGACTTTGGCCCAAAAATTATTACAGAATCCTGTTGAAATCAATATTGCAGTTTCGAAACCACCGGAGCAAATCGTACAAGAAGCTTATGTGGTATATGAAAAGCAAAAAAGCCCGCTGGTAAAGCATCTATTAAAACTTCAGGATTATACCCGCGTCATTGTTTTCTGTTCGAAAAAGCAGAATGTAAAATCCCTTACTTCAGATTTAAAACGAGCTAGATTCTCTGTTGAGGAGATTCACTCCGATTTAGAGCAAGAGGTGCGGGAGCAGGTATTACAGGATTTCAGAAATAAGAAGACAAAGATTTTGGTGGCAACGGATATTTTGAGCCGTGGAATTGATATCGATGAAATTGAACTAGTGATTAATTATGATGTGCCTAATGACGGAGAGGATTATATCCACCGCATCGGACGTACCGCACGGGCGCAGACAAAAGGAACGGCCTATACCTTTATTACAGAGTCTGAGCAACGTAAATTCAAAACCATTGAGGACTTATTAGAGAAAGAAGTAACGAAAGCGGCTGTTCCCCAGGAATTCGGAGAGACTCCTGAATATAATCCTGCTGCACAAAAGAGCTCATTCGGCGGATATAAGGGGAAGTCTGGCGGAAAGCCGGGTGGCGGTAAATTTTGGAAAAAGAAATAAATGAGAAAATTAGCTTTATTGTTGATGATTAGCCTCAGTGCCTGGGCTCAAGATACCACCCAACACATCGTATCGGGTAGATCGAATGCAAAAATTCAACAAGAAAAGCCCTATGTCATTCTGATTTCAGCGGACGGATTCCGTTCCGATTTCTCCCATAAATTTGAAGCAAAATTTCTACAATCAAAAGAGTCAACAGGTGTAAAGGCAAGCTACCTACAGGCATCATACCCTACCTTGACATTCCCAAATCACTATTCCATCGTAACAGGCTTATATCCTGCTCACCATGGTTTAGTAGATAATACCTATTTAGATGTGAATTCAGGCCAAGAATACCGCATGGCCAACAAGAAAATGGTAGGCGAAGGGAAATGGTATGGAGGAACGCCACTTTGGGTATTAGCGGAGAAACAGCAAATGATGTCTGCCAGCTTCTATTGGGTCGCATCAGAAGCTAATATTCAAGACACCTATCCCTCCTATTATTATGTATACAACGAGCTTATTGATATTAAAACGCGAATAGCTCAGGTGAAAAATTGGCTTTCCCTTCCAGCCGAAAAAAGACCTCATTTAATTACTTTTTATTTTCCAGAGGTCGACCATGATGCCCATGAATATGGTCCTGAGGATCCACGCGTTAATAATTCCGTACAATTTGTAGATAATGCCATAGCTGACTTAGAGGCAGCAGTTGCGCCTCTAGGCTTACCCATTAATTTCGTTTTTGTCTCAGACCATGGAATGAAAGAAATAGACAATGTGAACACCATTAGTAAACCTGCTCCATTGAATACAGTTGCGTTTCAGGTGCCTTGGGGTGATGCGTTGTTGCATGTGTATGCCAAAGATCCTTCAAAAATTGATTCCACCTACCAGGAATTAAAAAAGGATACGCGATTCACTACTTATAAAATGGATGAGACTCCAGCACATTGGCATTACCGTAAATCCGATGATCGCTATAATCGTTTAGGCGATCTTTTACTAGTGCCCAAACTTCCACAAGTTTTTAACCTATCCACTCGCAAAACCTCTAAAGGTAAACACGGGTTTGATCCCCAGCTGCCAGAAATGCGTGCTAGCTTTCAGGCATGGGGACCAGCAATCAAATCTGGACTAAAATTAGATGGATTTGAGAACGTAAACGTCTATCCTTTTGTGGCCAAAATCTTAGGTTTAACCTACGACCCCAATGCCATCGATGGCAACATAAATGTTCTACAAAAAGCTTTGAAATAGCGTTTAATTTGAGACAAATATTTCGTCTACGTGCTTTTTAATATTAGCAGCAATCTTCTCCGTAGGTAAATCATTTGCGTCGTTTCCAAAAGGATCCTCAATTTCTTCTGCAATTAATTCCAGACTTGCTAGTACATAAAAAATAAAAACTACCACAGGAATCACATAATAGCTCAAAATAAAGGTGTAGCTAAAAGGCAAAGTCATTACATAAAAGAAGATGAATTTCTTAATAAATGCACTGTAAGAATAAGGAATAGGTGTATTTTTGATCCGCTCACAAGCACCACATACGTCCGTAAAAGATTGTAATTCGGTATTTAAATAGAGTAACTGATGTCCTGAGATTTTACCTGATTTATATAATTCATCCGTCTTTTTATAAAGCATTTTCGCTACCTGATTAGGTTTATGTTTCATATGGTCGATATCTAAATCAAGACCCTCGAATAGGACTAATCCTGACTCATCATCTGCTAAATATTTTTGAAGAATATGAGCATACAAAGGGATAACTTTTTGATAAAAGTGACGATCTATTTCACTTTCTAAGGTGACGACTATTTTTAAGGCTAAATTTCTACTGTTATTTACCAAAGTACCCCACAATTTTCGACCTTCCCACCAACGATCATACGCCGTATTAGTCCGATAGGCTAACAATAAAGAGATAACAAATCCTAACATACTGTGCATCACAGAAATGTTTTTAACTAAACTATCCTCCCCAAGATGAAAAACTTCTTCTTCTAAAAAACAAATTATTCCTGAGTACACCCCTATTAAAACCATCAAAGGCAATAATTTCCGAAACGTATCCGATTGATGAAAACGAAAAATAAAGGTTATCCAGTCTTTTGTATCGTATTGTACCATAGATATGTAAATTAGCCAAAAAAAATCTGTAAAAAAGGTCTCAATCTATATTAATAAAAACTACCATTAGATAAATTAATACCTTCAAAATTGAAAATACTTAAAAACCAATTTAACTTAGAGAAATTATACTTCTTATTATAATTAATTCATTTCACATGAAATTACACAACTTTATTTACACCATATTACTTCTAATTTCCTTCAACGGATTATCTAAAAGTACAATTAGTTATCAAACTGAACGTATTAAATTCGACTACGAAGGAAATATAACTTTAAAAATTTGGGACTCAAAAAAAGGATCAAAATACAAATTGGATCAGGCAAGAAAAGACGCTTTACATTCAGTACTATTAGTAGGATCGAGTAATGATTCCGGTTGTCAAAATGAACCGGCTCTTTTACATAGCGATATCGAAATTGCTAACTTCAAACTAATTGAAAAAGAATCTTTCTACATAAAATATACTTGGTCAAATTTTACAAGGATTTCTTCTGTTGAAACAGCTATACCTATTAAAAAAATAAACGAATCGAAGGATTATACGAACAGTATAAATTATCTTTCTTAAAAGAAACATTTAGAAAATCAGAAAGAAATTATACCCTTAAAAACAGGCTCCTAATATGAAATTAAATAAACAAATTTTACTTTTCGGGTTAACAATAATGACACATTTTGTATTTGGTCAAGCAAAAAAACCTACCCTTATGATTCTTCCGAGTGACAATTGGTGCGAACAAAGGTTTTTTATGACTGAATTCAATAATCAAGGGATTATTCAAAAAACACCTAATTATAAACAAGCATTTCAACAGGATACAGAAATAGGACAAGTAATTTCAAAAATAGGATCTTTGATGATTGAGCGAGGGTTCCCACTAAAAGATGCGGAACAAGAGATTAAAGCTATTGAAGTTAGAAGTGCAGAAGATAACATGACTGCAAGTTCTACAAGCGGCGCTTCTCTTGCAGAAAGCCCATTGGATAAATTAAGAAATAGGGCGAAAGCGGATATCAATATTCAAATTTGGTGGAAAGTTAGCAAAACAGATAAAGGCAAAGTTGTCTCATTTATTCTCGAAGCATTTGATGCTTACTCGAATAAAAGAATTGCTGCGTCTTCTGGAAATGGAAATCCAAATAATACAGATATTGTACCCATTTTACTCCAAAATGCTATTTTGTCCAATATAGATCCATTTGTTGGTCAATTACAATCTCATTTTGACGATATGTTTATTAATGGTAGAGAAATCGTGCTAACTGTTAAAAAATGGAATAATTGGGACAAGGATTTAGAGACTGAAATTGATGGAAAAGAAATCAAAGATTATATTAATGATTGGATGAATAATCATACGGTAAAGGGACGATTTAGTGAAGCAGATGCTAGTGAAAATCTCATAAGATTTGAACAAGCAAGAATACCATTATTTGATTTAAATAATAAAGCATTAGATGCTCGTCAATTTGCAAGAGGCTTACAAAAACAATTGAAGTCACCTCCATTAAATATTGATGCTAAATTAATGACAAGAGGCCTTGGAGAAGCCATTCTTGTCTTAGGTGAAAAATAATTATGAAAAAACTACTTATCGTATTAATCCTATTAATTAAAATTAGTGTTAGTAATGCTCAAGAAAAACTTGATGATTTCGGTAGAATTATATTGAATTCTTACCTGCCAAAAACTATGGGGATTCCTGATGAAGCTAAAGCATTACTAAACACTAAATTAAACCAGATTACTAGCACCAATGGAATGGGAGGCAGTGTTATAAATCCACAATTTATAATAACATCAAATTTAAATGTTGAAAGTAAGGATATAATTGCCGGCCCACCTATGATGGTAGCTTTATCCATTGATATATCTTTTTTTGTTGGAGATGCTATTAATAACGTCGTATTTTCTACAACAAATCTTCATCTAAAAGGAGTCGGGGGTAATGAAAATAAAGCATTAATTGACGCAATAAAAAAAATAAATCCCCAAAATAAGGAAATCAAATTTTTTCTAGAAGAAGGAAAGTCAAAAATCATAAGTTATTACAATACAAGTTGCGACTTTAACTTAAAGAATGCCCAAACATTAACAAAACAAAATAAGTTTGATGAGGCTATTTTTCAACTTTCATTAATTCCTGAAATCTGCCAAGACTGTTATTTTAAAAGCTTAGACACCTTGACTAAAATACATCAAAGTAAAATCAATATGGAAGGTTTAGCAAAATTAAAGACTGCCAAATCAATATGGTCTGTTTCACAAACTAAAGAAGCTGCCAAAAAAGCGGGTTTAATTTTAAGTCAAATTGATCCATTAGCTTCCTGTCAATCTGAAATTGACGCACTTTTTAAGACTATAGAAGACAAATTAAATTCGGATGAAAAAGCGGAATTCGAATTTGTATTAAAACAATATGAAGATGAGCTAGCCATTAAAAAAGAAGAAATCAAAATAGCTGCTGATAAAGCAAAAAGGGACGATTCATTTAGAGATAAACAATCTTCTAGAAATTTCGAATTAGATAAAATCCGCATATTAACGTTTAGAAAAATTGCTGTAAAGCACTTAAATAACCAACCAAAATTAGTTTCATATTCCAACATAAACTGGAAATAAATTCTAAATATTTTTTGATTCAATAACAAATACAAAATTCTATGAAAATTTTAATTTCATTATTTTTCTTTCTAGCCGTTAATTCCTTGCTGATCGCACAATCAAATAATGACAAGATTGTAACTATTATTGCCAATGGAAAAGGAAAAACGGCGGAGGAAGCAAAGCAAAATGCATTAAGAAATGCCATTGAACAGGCATTCGGAACATTTATCTCTTCAAAAACGGAGTTGATGAATGACCAATTAGTCAAAGATGAAATCGTTTCTGTTTCAAATGGTAACATTCAAAAATTTGATATTATTTCTGAGTTGAATACACCTTCAGACGGATTTATAACATCTCTTTCAGCAACTGTATCTATATCCAAACTTACCTCGTTTGTAGAAAGCAAAGGAATTAATGCTGAATTTAAAGGCAATTTGTTCGCTTTCAATATAAAACAACAAATATTTAATGAAAAAAATGAAATCAAGGCAATTTCAGACTTATATGATATTGTACACTCAATCACATTGAAATCTTTTAACTATTCTTTGAAAGTAAATAACCCAATTGCAACAAGTAGTGATAATCAAAATTGGAAAATAGGATTAAACGTAAGTGTTGTAACTAATGAAAATGTAAATAATGTTTCATCTTACTTATTTAAAACTTTAAAAGGGATCGCTCTAATTAAGGAAGAGCAACTTAATTATCTTAATCTCGGTAAAGAACTTTATCCACTTAGTATTTCAATCAGTGATACGGAATATGATCACCTAATTTTTAGAACAGAAAAATCCTTAGCATTAATTAAAGAATTATTTCAAGAGATTACTCGGGGCGCATTAAATTTCAAAATCAATAACGGGGTAAATGAAATAAAATTAGGTTCAGATGATTTAGCGAAATTTTCAAAAAATATATATAAAAAATATATAAAAAATAACGGTTCTGACAATTTATACACTTTTGGATTACCAAAAGAAGGCACTATTACAACAGGAAATTCAGCATGGATTTCATCCATAGAAACATTATATAGTTCAAATCGATATATTAATGAACGATTTAGTTTTATTTCGAATTTAAAAGATAAAATGTTCGGAGAAAATAGAGAAGAAAAATACTGGAAATACAGTTCATATATACCATTTAGCATTTTTATTGCAGATCCAGGTTTAATTGTTGCAATAAATAACATTCCTAAAGACAAAGAAATAATCAACATTTCAATTAATGACATTAAAACCCTTCAAGAAATCAATAAAATAACAGAATATGTTATTTCTTCAATTGACGAAAAATAAAACATCTATGAAATACTTCATTCTAATTTTTATATCCTTATCAATGTCTATAAATTCATTTTCTCAAGGAATAAATGATGACAAAGTAAGTTTAACAAATTTTATAAAAAGGATGTATACTTCAACTCCGTTTGAAGGAGTTAAGATTATGGAAGATTATGATAAAATATATTTAGTATCTGTAATTAGTTTTGATAAATCAAAATATCCGGATCCATCAATTTTGAATAGGATTGCTCAGGTAAAAGCACAATCACAAGCAAATACTTACATAAATGGGGCATCTACAAATAGCGACATAATTATTAAAACTACTGAAAACAAGTCAAAGGATGAATTAACATCAGTAATTGAAACAATTGAAATCATCAAACAAAATTCAGTAGGTTTCACAAAAGGTCTTGAATTACTTACCAATTTTGAAAGTATAGATACTAAAAGATTCGTATTTATTTATTTTAGAGAAATAGAATCAGCAAGAAATAAAATGTGATTTTAATTGTTTCAATTACTTTTCTGTCATTAAAAATAAAGGTCTTTATTAGCAGTCAAATAGACTCTCAGGTATACAAAACTATTTTATATGTTAAACTTCATTATAATTTTAATATGACTTTTGATTTAAAAGCATAAATTGTAAACTAGAGCAAAATCTCTAAATTAAATGACTTGAAATTAAAATTGGATAATATAGTGGTCATCCAAAACGCTTTAAGTTAATTATTTCTTGAAACTTATTCGCCAAATACTTCCATTCAAATCATCGCACACAAACAAGGAACCATCCGGACCCTGAGCTAAACCACAAGGTCTGTGCTCAATAGGACCCGTTGGTTTTGCTAAATCCTGTCCCGAAAAATTATCTGCAAAGATCTCCCAAGGCCCCGAAGGTTTTCCATTTTTAAATGGTACAAAAGCCACAAAATAACCTTTCTTCAATTCAGAGGATTGACCATGAAAAGCGATAAATGCGCCATTTTTATAGCGTGCTGGAAAACTATTCCCAGTGTAAAACAAAATGTCGTTGGGGCCCATGTGGGCTGGGAATGCCACTACAGGATCTAACGCTTTTTCTCCACCTGTCTTCTTTCCATCTCCTCCATACTCAGGAGCTACAATTTTCTTCTTTTGGATATGGTCGTAATAGATATATGGCCAACCTGCATCATCTCCAGCCTTTTTAAATTCATACATTGCTTCAGCAGGAAGCTCCTGGCTTTGTTTTGGCGTGTAATATTGTGGATAAAAATCATGGAACTGACCGCGTCCATGGGCCATTGCAAACAAAGACTTCGTCGAATTATTCCAAGTAATACCTACCGCATTTTTTAAACCGGTCGCAAAACGAGTTCCATCCGCAAAACCTTGATTCAATTTTTGTGCATCAAAACGCCAAACACCACCAGCAGAATCTAAAATCGCACATGGATTCATCCCTTTTCCTGTCCCAGGCTCTCTGCAAGGATCATTCCATGAACCAATCGTCACATAAATGTTCTTACGTTCTTGATCAAATGTAAATGACTTAGCATTATCGCGGCCGTGATCGGGCAATCCGTTCACAATGGTTTCGAATTTATTCCAATCTGCTACCTCACCATTCGCATTCAAGGCATAACGAAAAACCCCTTTATTCGATGAAGCGTAAAAATAATCATCCTGAATCGCTATGCCTGTACCGGTATAACTACTAAACATCGCTTGCTCCTCATATACCCCATCCTTGTCCTTATCTTTTAATATGACAATCCCTTTTCCATCCTTAAGTTTGGACAGTTTAGCGTATACATCGCCTTGCTTCGACACAGCTAAATGGCGGGTAGCACCCAGCTCTTTTCCAATTTCACTCACGTGAAATCCAGCTGGAACTTTAATTTCTTGCGCAAAAATAAGGGAGGGTGCTAGTAAGCACAGGGTAAGGATTTTCTTCATCGTTTTTAAATAGGTTGTTTAAAGATAGAAGAAAAAATAAAAAAGACCTGCACTTTCGTACAGGTCTTTTTTCTGTGGTCGCGTAGGGATTCGAACCCCAAACCTTCTCATCCGTAGTGAGATGCTCTATCCAGTTGAGCTACGCAACCATTGCCCTTTCGGGATTGCAAAGGTAGAATTTCTTTGGCAAAATGAAAAACTATCTTCTAATATTTTGTAAAAATTATTTCCCTTTGAAATGAGGAGCCCTTTTCTGTATAAAGGCCATTACGCCTTCTGCGAAGTCTTCACTATGTCCCAGGATCGTTTGCTCCTCTGCTTCTGATGCAAGAGTTGCTGCTAAATCCTGATTATAAGCCCGTTGCAAACTACGCTTCATTAAAGAGATAGCTAGAGTGGCTTTCTTTGAGAAGGCAACCGCCGTTTCTTTTACCTTAGACTCCCAATCTGAGTCAGAAACCACTTCCGCCACTAATCCTATCTCTTTTGCCTCCTTCGCTCCTACTTTCCGCCCTGTCGTCGCTAAATCAAATGCGCGGTGATAACCTACAGACTGCATAAGAAAGGCGGTGGAACCAGCGTCCATGGCTAAACCGATTTGGACAAATAATTCAGAAAAATAAGCATCCTCTTTAGCGATGAGATAATCACAAGCCAAAGCTAGACTACATCCAGCTCCTGCCGCTAACCCATTAATCGCTCCTATAACTGGTTTATTTAAACCTCTTAAGGCCGAAATCATGGGGTTGTAAGTTGATCGTAAGACATTACCTAGATTAGGATCTGTCACACCTGACTTTAAATCAGCACCTGAACAGAAGGCTTTCCCTTCGCCCGTGATGACTAAAACACGGACTTCATCGTCTATTTGGGCAGCTTCCGCTACTTCTCTGATCTCATGAATTAAACCCGCATTTAAGGCATTATATACCTCAGGACGGTGTAATGTTAAGGTCCAAATGGGGCCGTTGCGGTGGAGTTTTAGGTAGTTGAATGTCATATTCTTATGCAAATTCATATTTACGTATCAAATCAAATTCATTTTTCTTTAATCTCAATTCCTCTTCAATATCAAAATCATCTTGGAGGCTCAACCAAAATTTAACTGAGTTTCCAAAAAATAAAGACAAACGTAATGCGGTGTCAGCAGTCACTCGACGACGCCCTTTTAGAATTTCAGATATACGAGTTTGAGGAATATTTAATTCCTTAGATAATCTGTATGCTGAAATACCCATTGGAAGAAGAAATTCCTCCAATAAAATCTCACCCGGATGTATATTTTTTAAATTTCCCATATTAATGATAATCTACAATTTCAACCTCTTCCGCTGATCCATTAATCCATTTAAATACAATACGCCATTGATCATTTATACGAATACTATAAAATTCTGAACCAGTGAGTTTTTCCAATCTATTTGCTGGAGGAATTCTTAGGTCATTTATAGTTTCAGATGCTTGAATCATACGCAATTTTCTACGCGCAATCTCCTGAATTTCAAATGGTAAGCGTTTAGATCTCTCTCCATTCCAAATTTTTAAAGTTTCTTTAGAACCGAAGGAATTGATCATAATGACGCATCACGTTACTAACTCCAAAGGTAAGTAAATTACATGGAATTCCTAATCATGAAACTGATTATAAATGTTTCCTTAACCTCGCCACCGGAATACCCAATTGATCGCGGTATTTAGCCACCGTTCTGCGTTTTACGACGAATCCGCGTTCGAGTAATAATTGCTCTAAATCCTCATCTGAATGAGGTTCAGCGCTCGGTTCTTGTTCGATGATCTCACGCAAGATGTTCTTCACTTCTCGAGTAGAGAAGTCCTCGCCAGATTCGTGGGTGATACCTTCAGAGAAAAAGTATTTTAGGGGATAGATGCCAAAATCAGTTTGGACTGACTTCGCCGAAACCACCCGAGAAACTGTGGAAATATCCATTTCGATCATTGCAGCGATTTCTTTCATCTTCATCGGCTTTAAAACTGCTTCGTCCCCGGTGCTAAAGAAATCATATTGTTTGGCGACAATACTCTCCATGGTCTTCATCAATGTACCATGGCGCTGCTGAATAGCAGAAATGAACCACGAAGCGGAGTCTAACTTATGCTTGATAAAAGTTACTGCCTCTTTGATGTCCTTTTGCTGCTTGTCGCCTTTGTCGTAGGTCTGCAACATTTCTTGGAAAGCGCGGGAAACGCGAAGTTCTGGGGTGTTTTTGCCGTTGATTTTGATTTCAATTTTCCCGTTTTGGTTCGTAATGATGAAATCAGGCTGCAAATACGGGGCAATAGGTGCATCGTCTCCCCCACCTGGCTTGGGATTCAAATGGGTGATGACTTGCATCGCCTTTTTGAGCTCCTCTTCTGTGATGGCTAATTTAGAGAGTAAAACACTGAAGTGCTTTTTGGAAAACTCTTCAAAAAAATCATCCACTAAACGGATGGCTGTCAAATGAGCTGGTGCATCTGACTCTTTGCGGTGCAGTTGTAAGGAAAGACACTCCTGTAAGGTACGAGCGGCAATTCCAGCAGGGTCTAAGGACTGCACTTTGAATAAGACCTGCTCTACCTCATCATAATCTGTCTCGAAGCCCTGCGTGAAAGCGAGATCGTTTACGATGCTTTCAATATTTCGGCGCAAATAACCGTCCTCCTCTAAAGAACCGATGATTTGCTGTGCCAGTATTTCTTCACGTTCCGTGCGAACGACGTAGCGGATTTGGTTTAATAGATATTCTTGGGTGCTAGATTCGGTTGCCAAAGGGCGTTCCCGCGTCTCCTCATTCGGATCATATGAATCCCCAGCCATCTTGTAGCCGGCATAATCATCTTGCAGGTAATCCCCCACTTCCATCTCCTCTCGCTCCAGATCATCTAGTGTTTCACGAGGCTCTTGTTCCTCATTATGATCTAAGCCTTCCTCTAATGCTGGATTATCCTCTAATTCCTCTTCGATCCTAGCCGCTAATTCCGCGGTAGGAATCTGCAACAACTTGATATATTGTATCTGTTGTGGCGAGAGGTTCTGTTGTTGATTCTGTTTTAAGGATAATCCTTGCATTGTCTATTTAATCTACTCCAAAGATAAGCCGATTTTTAATTACAAATAAATAAAATAAATCGGTTTTTTATACGTATTTTTGAGGGTTATTGCCTCTATTGAGGCCTTTTTATTAATAATGCCCGAGTCATTTATGCAAATTAAAGAAATACTACGTTTAACACCCACGCAGCAAAGCATCGTCGTGAAAGGTTGGGTTCGTACGAAAAGAGTTTCCTCTTCTGTCGCGTTTATTGCGATTAATGATGGGTCGACCATCCACAATATTCAAGCGGTGGTATCTGAGGGAACTATTTCAGAAGAAACGTTGAAATTAGTGACTACCGGGTCTTGTATCGCCGTCACCGGTAAATTAATTGCCTCACAAGGACAAGGCCAAAACGTAGAAGTAGAAGTGGTTTCTATCGACGTATACGGAACAGCGGATCCGGAAAAATACCCTTTACAGCCTAAGAAGCACTCATTAGAGTTCTTGCGTGAGATTGCGCATTTACGCCCACGAACGAATACTTTCTCTGCGATTTTACGTATTCGCCACGCGTTGGCTTATGCGATTCATACCTATTTTAACAATAACGGTTTCTTCTATTTGCACACGCCTATCATTACGGGATCGGATGCGGAAGGAGCTGGAGAGATGTTCCGAGTAACGACTTTGGACCCTATCAATCCTCCATTAACAGAGGAAGGCAAGGTCGATTACAAAGAAGATTTCTTCGGAAAAGAGACCAATTTGACGGTTTCAGGCCAGTTAGAAGGAGAATTAGGGGCGATGGCTTTGTCCAAAGTCTATACGTTCGGCCCTACTTTCCGTGCAGAAAATTCGAACACAACTCGTCACCTTGCTGAGTTCTGGATGATCGAGCCAGAGGTCGCATTTTATGAATTAGTTGATAATATGAATTTAGCGGAGGACTTCACTAAATTCTGTATAAAATACGCCTTAGATAACTGTGCGGATGATATCGCCTTCTTAGAGAAGCGATTAATCGAAGAAGAAAAGAATAAAAAGAAAGAGGAACAATCAGAAATGACCTTGTCTGAGAAGTTACGTTTCGTGACAGAAAATGAATTCGAACGCTTAACTTATACCGAAGCCATCGACATTTTATTGAATTCTAAAGCACATAAAAATGGTAAATTCGTATATCCAGTAGAATGGGGAATCGACCTTCAGTCAGAGCACGAGCGCTATTTAGTGGAGAAGCACTTCAAAAAACCTGTTATCTTAACAAACTACCCGAAAGACATCAAAGCCTTCTACATGAAGCTAGATGAGGACGGAAAAACGGTTCGCGCGATGGATGTTTTATTCCCGGGTATAGGTGAAATCATAGGTGGATCTCAAAGAGAGGACGATTATGCGAAGCTATTGCAACGCACGAAAGAGGTAGGTATCGAGGAAGAATCGATCTGGTGGTACTTAGAAACGCGTCAATTTGGTTCAGCGCCACACGCTGGTTTTGGGCTTGGATTTGAGCGTTTAGTGTTATTTGTGACGGGTATGAGCAATATCCGTGATGTAATTCCTTTCCCACGTACTCCTAAAACAGCAGAATTTTAAGATGTTTGGTTTAAAGCACGCAATGAATGGACTAGTAGAACTCATTAAAAATGAGCGCAATGCGCGTTTTCATTTGGTGAGCACGGCGGTCGTGATTTATGTGGGCTGGAGTGTAGGTTTTGAGGCTTCAGAGTGGCTTTGGATTTCATTAGCTGTGGCTGGAGTTTGGGTAGCGGAATTGTTAAATTCTTCTTTGGAAAGAATTACGGACATGGTTTCACCGCAACAAAGTGAGTTAGCGAAGAAGGCTAAAGATTACGCCGCAGGAGCTGTTTTAGTTATGGCGATATGGGCAATTATCGTCTTTTTACTTGTCGCAGTTCCGCGCATTTTATTGAATTTAATGCTTTAAAAGCAACAAAATATGAAAGAATACGGATCGAGTGTTCAAAAATTAGTGAATTACATTTTGACCATTGCGGATGAAGAGCAAAGGACAAAGTATGCTTATTTGATGGTCGAGGTGATGAAACAAATTCACCCGAATATGAAAGACAATAGCCAAGATTATTCGAAAAAGCTTTGGGATGATTTATATATCATGTCAAATTTTGAATTAAACGTAATAGGGCCCTTCCCTCCTCCCTCGCCTGAATCTTTGGGTAAAGCCCCACGTAAAGTGGCTTACAATCAACATAATTTGCGTTTTAAGCATTACGGCCGCAACGTTGAATTACTAATTCTACGCGCGATTGCTGAAGAAAAAGTTGAGGACAAAAAGATTTTAGTGGCCTACATTGCTCGCTTAATGAAAGGGTTCTATGTCACCTGGAATAAGGAATCAGTGGATGATACGGTGATTTGGCAAAACATCAAAGAGATGTCAGAAAACCTATTAGCTACTATTGTAGACGAACTATCTCAAGAGGGTTTAGGTCATGCAAAAGTTGCAAATAATGCCAGAAACGCCTACAACGCACCGGAATACCCGAATAGCAACAATAACAACCGGAACAATAATTACCGAAAGAACAACTTCAGAAATAATAACAACAACCGAAATAACAATTTCCGTAAAAATAAGTAATCATTTATGGCATCATTTAAAGTAACCGGTGGCCGCCGATTAAAAGGAGAAATTACTCCTCAAGGAGCAAAGAACGAAGCATTACAGATTTTGTGTGCCGTGGTTTTAACAGCAGAGCCTGTGACCATCCACAATATCCCGAACATTCGCGACGTCAATCAACTAATTGATTTATTAGGCGATATGGGCGTAAGTATGCGTCGTTTATCCGAATCAAGCATTGAATTTGATGCCTCTCAAGTTAATATTGATTACTTAGAATCAGAAACCTACAAGAAAAAAGCAGCTGCTCTACGTGGTTCAGTAATGCTTTTAGGACCTACCTTGGCTCGTTTCAAAAAAGGACGTATTCCTTCACCGGGTGGAGATAAAATTGGCCGTAGAAGATTGGATACCCACTTCTTTGGTTTCATGAAACTTGGTGCGAAGTTCAACTATAGCCCTGAAGATGGCGGAATCTATGAAGTAGATGCTTCAGAATTACAAGGTGCTTATATGCTTTTAGACGAAGCATCAGTGACAGGAACGGCAAATATTTTGATGGCCGCTGTTTTAGCGAAAGGCAAAACAACCATCTACAATGCCGCTTGTGAGCCTTATTTACAGCAATTAAGCAAGATGTTAAACCGCATGGGAGCAAAAATCTCCGGTATCGGTTCTAACATGTTGATCATCGAGGGTGTTGACGTTTTACACGGAACGGAGCACACGATGCTTCCGGACATGATCGAGATCGGTTCATTCATCGGTTTAGCAGTGATGACACAATCGGAGATAACGATTAAGAACTGCCAAATTCCTGAACTAGGCATCATTCCAGATGTATTCAAGAAATTAGGTATCAAAATGGAATTCCGTGGAGACGATATTTTCATCCCGTCTCAGGAACATTACGAATTAGAAAACTTCATCGATGGATCGATGTTAACGATTTCTGACCACCCTTGGCCAGGCTTCACACCGGATTTATTATCAATCATTTTAGTGACAGCGATTCAGGCCAAAGGAACAGTCTTAATCCACCAAAAAATGTTCGAATCACGCCTATTCTTCGTCGATCGTTTGATTGAAATGGGTGCTCAAATCATCCTTTGCGATCCACACCGTGCAACAGTGGTTGGTTTCGATCGCAAGCAAACTCTAAAAGGAATCCGTATGTCATCTCCTGATATTCGGGCGGGTGTTTCTCTTTTAATAGCTGCAATGTCTGCGAATGGCACATCAATCATCGACAACATTGAGCAAATCGACCGTGGTTACCAAAACATTGATACGCGTCTTAACGCCATCGGCGCAGAAATTGTACGTATCTAATGTCCCTTCTTTCTAAAATTAAACAGACCGTCCAATTAGCCTTACCCATCGTGGTAGGGGAATTGGGCGTTATGTTAATGGGTCTAGCCGACACGATTCAAGTAGGTCAAATGTCCACCGGTGCCGCCGAAAGTCTGGGGGCGGCTGGAATGGCGCAATCCATATTTTTCACCATCGCTATTATAGGCATTATCTGTATACAAATAGTATCTCCTATGATTTCTAAAGCTGTAGCTGAAGGAGACAAAACAGAATGCGGTAACCTGTTACGGGCTAACCTAAGGGTAGCCACATTTTTAGGCATAATCACCATCCTAATAACTTACATCGTTAGTTTGAACTACGATTTGTTCGGGCAAACAGCGGCCAACAAAGCGTTGACCCTACCCTTCTTAAGTTTAATCTCTATTTCGGTTTTACCCATATTCTGGTTTATTGCCTTGAAAAGCTTCATGGATGGGCTCCAACGGACAAAGGTAGGAATGACAATTACCATTATAGCCTTGGCTTTAAATGTATTCGGCAACCATCTATTGATCAATGGTTTATGGGGATTACCTGCCTTAGGTTTATTCGGATCAGGCATTTCCACTTTACTGTCCCGTATATTCATGGCGGGGACATTAGCCATTTATGTGTTTACAAGGGAAGAGTTTAAACCCTATCTGCGTAAAGGCCATGTGCATGTGGTGAAGAATGTATTAGAAAAAAATATACTCCGTATTGGTATTCCTTCCGGCATGCAAGGCTTCTTTGAAATCGCCACTTTTGGAATGGCGGTCGTTATGATGGGCTGGATTTCTGTGACTGCTCAAGCAGCGCACATCGTCGCCATTAATATGGCTTCCATAACCTATATGATGGCAACTGGAATTGCAGTCGCTGGCGGAATCAATGTAGGAACTGCCATCGGTGAACGAAATCGTTCTGGGATTATTCAATCTGGAAAGGCTGCTCTAGTACTCTCTATTTTATTTATGGGGGCTTGTGCTTTGGTCTTTTTCTTCGGTCGTGAATACCTAGTTCGTGGTTATACACAAGAGATCCCTGTCATTACCATTGCAGTCACCCTGGTGGTTTGGGGGGCAATTTTTCAGTTATTTGATGGCATCCAGGCCGTATCACTTGGATTATTACGCGGGCTACAAGATTATAAAATTCCTACAGCGATCACTGTGATCTCCTATTGGGCTGTCGGAATTCCACTTTGTTACTATATTGGTATTTACCAAAAAGTAGGCGCCGTAGGCATATGGGTGGGCTTAACTGCTAGTTTAGTTTGTTCGTCGGCTTTGCTTTCGTGGCGGTTTTATGTGCGGGC
>JACCDW010921738.1_pt1 | contig 23418 bp, 27 predicted proteins | sample 7449781 | NCBI WGS metagenome assembly JACCDW01 (sample SAMN15323449, study PRJNA562643) | freshwater metagenome | isolation source: river surface water | place: USA:Blue River Watershed | collected 2017-08-18
CAAGGAGTTCAAGGAACTCAAGGAGTTCAGGGTACTCAAGGAACTCAAGGAACTCAAGGTGTTCAAGGAGTCCAAGGAGTTCAAGGAGTTCAGGGTACTCAAGGAGTCCAAGGAGTTCAACATACACAAGGAACTCAAGGAACTCAAGGTCGCCAAGGAGTTCAAGGAACTCAAGGAGTTCAAGGAACTCAAGGTGTTCAAGGAACATTAAATAATTTTCAAGGAACACAAGGAACACAAGGTACTCAAGGAACACAAGGTACTCAAGGTACTCAAGGTCTTCAAAATGCTCAAGGAACTCAAGGTCTTCAGGGAGATCAAGGTACTCAAGGTCTTCAAGGTCTTCAAGGTCTTCAAGGTTTTCAAGGTCTTCAAGGTACTCAAGGTCTTCAAGGTCTTCAAGGTCTTCAAGGTCTTCAGGGTCTTCAAGGTCTTCAAGGAATTGCAGGAAGAAATGATATTACAGTCATAGATGATACAAGTAATAGAATTACATATCCAACATTTTCAACTACAACTAATGGGCAAATATCAACAGTCTTTACATCTTCAGAAAAATTAGTATTTAACCCTTATTCTGGAAGTATTGGTATTGGAACAAGTGCAATTACTAATACTTTAACTGTTGTTGGAACAGCAACTGCAACCGAATATTTTGGTGGTGGTGTTAATTTAGTTGGTATCGTAACTCAAATTGTTCCTGGAATTGGTATTGATGTCTCAGGAACTCAAAATCCAGGAAAAGGTGTAGTAACTATTGATGCATATAGACCTATAGGAAAAACAATTTATGTATCTCAAAATGGTAATGATAATAACACAGGATTAGCAGAAAATTATCCTAAGAGAACAATTAAATCTGCAGCATCAGTTGCTTTAGTTGGAGATACTATTAAAGTTTTTCCTGGAACTTATATTGAAGATAATCCTATAGTTTTAGGAAAAACAGTTTCTGTAGAAGGAACAGAACTAAGAAATTGTATTATTACCCCATTAAATCGTGATAGGGACTTATTTTATGTTAATAATGGATGCCATCTTACAGATTTGAGTTTTATTGGTGGAAATTCGACAAATGGTGCGGCAGTGGTTTCATTGCAACCATTAGAAGGTGTTGCATCTGATAGATTTTTTGATGCTGCAAGAATGATTAGATTTAATAGTGATTATATTGCCAGAGAATCTGTTGGATTTTTAACAAGTGGATTTAGTGGATTTGCAGGTAGTCATAGGGAACAAGATGCAGCAAGATTAATTGATAAGAATTTAAATTATATTTCTGCCGAAGCAGTTGGATTCTTAACTTCACCATCTGGATATAATTTCTCACTAAACAACAGTGATTATACAAATTGTAGAGAGGATGTTGTCAGCATCATGCAAGCGATTTCTTATGATTTAAAAGCAAATAGCAATCGCAAATCAATTGGAGCTGGATATTCATATTTTAGTAGTTCCGGTGGATTAATTCATATCACTGGAATTGGTGTTTCTCAGGCAACAATTGCCGCACTTGATTATGCTGCAGGTATTGCAACTCATGTTATTAATAATTTAACACCATCAACTTCATATCAAGGTGTTGGTAATAGTGTATCTCAAGTTAAAGATCCATCAGTTATTCAAGTAAATGGTGGTTGTGTTGGTGTAGGAGATACTATTCGCCAATTAGTTGGAATTATTACTAGTATGATTGGTGCTGGAACAACCTTAAATTCACCATTAGTTAGATATGGTGTAAACTTAGAAACTAAAGATTGTGCTGATGATGTCAAAGATATTTGGAAATGTATTATTCACGATATTACCCGAGGTGGAAATTCTAAATGTGTTGGTGCAGGAAAGTCTTATTATGATGAAAATTGGAATTTAATTCCCGCAATTTTAAAAAATCCTCAAGAAGTACAACAAACTATTTCAACTTTAGATTATTCTTATGAAATTGCTCGGGCAATTATTAATAATGTAACTTGGGGAGGATATCCTGTTGGTTTAGGAACAACAGTTGTAAATGCAGTTTATGATTCTAATACTGGTTTGACAACTATAACATCATATAACCATGGATTGAATAAAAATGATGCAGTGAAAATTGTTGGTTTAGGATTTACTTGCCATTCAGGATCAGGAATTGTAACCTATCCAAGTGGAAATCTTGGTTATATTTTTAATGTTAATAATGTTGTTGGTGTTAATACCTTTGAGGTGGTTGTTGGACAATCTACTTTACCCCATACTTATGTTTCTGGCGGAACAGTACAAAAATACACCAATTTTCAAAATGAGATTACTCAAATAAAAGATTTGTCTATGCAAATTGATCCAGACACGGGATTTAATAATGCAATTAATGGATGTGCAAATGTCGTTTCAGCACTGCGTTCATGTGTTGGTGTTGTTACGACAATTATTAAGTTAGGATCTCAATCTGGTATTAATACATCATATCCAGGTAACAGAGGATCTGGTTTTTCTTCTATTATCGGAATTACAAGTGCAATTTATGAAGAAACATCCGGAAAAACTACCATAAAAGCACCAGGTTTATCTGTTAAAAAAGGTGATGTGGTTGAAATTAGAGATTTATCATTTTCTTGTTCTTCTGGTGGATCAATATCTACTCAAAGATTCCCCTCTGGTTATTATGGTTATGAATTTTATATTGATAAAATTTATTCAGATAATTCTTTTGATGTGTATACTGGCGTATCGACAATTCCACATAATTATGTTTCTGGTGGATATGTGATTAATCGTGCAATAGGTGTAACCTCTGCTACATATGACCATTCAACTGGAATAACAACAATTACTGCACCCGGATTGAATGTTAAAATAGATGATGTTATTTCTTTAAGAGACTTAGAGTTTTCCTGTTTAAGTGGATCCGGAACAACTACAATTTATCCAACAGGAAATAATGGATATAACTTTAGGGTATTGGGTGTTGTCGGCACTGGATCTACATTTACTGTTAATGTTGGTACAGCACCAATGGCACATACTTATGTTACTGGTGGTATAGTTAAACCACCATACTCTAAAGGAGTTGGACCAATTACACAAGGTCCTTATGTAAGAAACTGCACTAACTTTATTGCAGACAGTATTGGAATGAAAGTAGATGGATTTGCGGCAGAACCTGGTGATAAAGATGATATTGGTGTAACTGGAACGATGAGTGTTGACTCTTACACTCAATATAATCAAGGTGGAATTGGTGTTTCTATAACTAATGGTGCTTATACACAGTTAGTTTCTATCTTTACAATTTGTGACGATATTGGAATTTTCACCAAATCTGGCGGTCAGTGTGATATTACGAACTCAAACTGTTCGTTTGGTAATTATGGATTAGTTTCTGATGGTGTTGGTGATTATACAACAAAATCAATTTACAGATATACTGGAGAAACTGTAGGAACAGCAGAAATTGAAACTGATACCGTTACAATTTCTGGATTAGGTATACAAAGACCTTATGATGGGCAAGCAATTTATTTTGGAGAATTATATTATCAAGTTAATTCAATTAATGTAACAAATGGTGGAAGTGGTTATAATCAATTAAATCCACCTATCGTAACAATTGATTTCCCGGAGGGTCCTAGTGGAATTCGAGCAGAAGCATCTGCAAATGTAAATGAAAATGGAGTTGTAACTTCAATTGATGTTATTAGTAATGGAAGTCAATATAAAAATATACCAAATATTACAATTACCGATTTTTTTGGTGGATCTGGGGTAAATGCATCTGCAGAGGCAGTTATATATCCTCTTTATTATACTATTACTAGTGCATCTTTACCCTCTAGTGGAATTTCAACCGTGGTTCTGACACAAAATCTAAATAATACTATAGGTGCTGGTACAACAGTTTATTTCTCAAGATTGAGTCTACAAATTGCAACATCAATTTCATTAGAGTGGGTTGGATCTGGAACAAATATTAATACAGCAAAGCCTGCTTTAGGTGGAGTTACAATTCAAGCAAATGAAGTTGATAAGCGTAATGGTGGGCAAGTTGTATATACCAGTACAAATCAGGCTGGAAACTTCCAAATTGGTGATGGTGTTGTAATTAATCAATTAACCGGAACAATTACTGGAAGAGCGTTCAGTCAAAGTCTGTTAAATACAGTAACCCCTCTAATTATTGCGTTAAGTTAGAAACATGGCAGCAATCGCACTTAATAAATTCAGAACAATTAGAGTTGGTATTACAACAAATAACGTTGGAATATATACCTGTCCAATTGGCGTATCATCTATTGTGATTTTATCTCAAGTTGCAAATATATCATCTGGCGTTGCCAAAAGCACTTACACCGTGACTGCAACACATTCAAGATCAAATGAATCTCCAAACGATTATATATTTGCAAATTCGGTATATATTCCACCCAATGATTCTGTAAATTTAGTTTCTGATGGAAGGATGGCATTAGAAACTAATGATGTTATTAAAATTAAATCCAATACTAATGGTGTTTTAAATCTCATTCTTAGTGTTCTTGAAACTGCAAAGCAATAATATAAATTATGAAATATAATTCAGGTAGGGTTAAAAAATTTGATCAAGTAGGTATAACCTCAGATAGATACGAATTTTTGGGATTGGAGCAGGCAGAACCAGATCTGGGAGATCCTGTAGTTGGTGTATCTTCTGTTGGGGTAAATCCTGTACCTTTGGGTGACCAGTATGTTTTAATTGCAGTTGGTGGTGAAGTAGGTAAAAGATATTGGGTAAAGTCTACAGAACAACAGGGTGCTGGGCAAGATGGCGCTCAAGGAACACAAGGTGTTCAAGGACTTCAGGGACCATTGAGTAATTTTCAAGGAACTCAAGGAAATCAAGGGACACAAGGAACTCAAGGAACTCAAGGAACACAAGGTCGTCAAGGACTCCAAGGTTCATTAAGTAACTTTCAAGGAACACAAGGAAATCAAGGAACACAAGGTCTTCAAGGAACTCAAGGAGTCCAAGGAGTTCAAGGAGTTCAAAGCACTCAAGGAACTCAAGGAACTCAAGGAACTCAAGGAGTTCAAGGTCGTCAAGGTATTCAAGGTTCATTAAGTAATTTTCAAGGAACTCAAGGAGTCCAAGGAGTTCAAAGCACTCAAGGAACTCAAGGAACTCAAGGAGTCCAGGGAGTCCAAGGAGTTCAAAGTACTCAAGGAACTCAAGGAACTCAAGGAACTCAAGGAACTCAAGGAACTCAAGGAACTCAAGGAACTCAAGGAACACAAGGTCTTCAAGGAACTCAAGGAAGACAAGGTACTCAAGGTCTTCAGGGAGCATTAAGTAATTTTCAAGGTACTCAAGGAACTCAAGGTAGTCAAGGTACTCAAGGACTTCAGGGAACATTAAGTAATTTCCAAGGTACTCAAGGTGCTCAAGGAACTCAAGGTGCTCAAGGAACTCAAGGTCTTCAAAATGCTCAAGGTGCTCAAGGAGTGCAGGGAGTACAGGGAACCCAAGGTCGTCAAGGCGTTCAAGGTTTTACTGGTGGAGTTGGGCAAGATGGCGATCAAGGTGCCCAAGGTCTTCAAGGAACTCAAAGTGCCCAAGGTCTTCAAGGAAATCAAGGTCCTCAAGGAACTCAAGGTCATCAAGGAACTCAAGGTCATCAAGGAACTCAAGGAGCTCCAGCAGCAGCAACTTTACCTTCTTCAATACAAACATACAATTTTACTTGTACTGAGGGTCAAACTCAATTTAATGCTTCTGCTAGTCCATGGTATAGTGTTGACTTTATAAATGTATATTTAAACGGATCCCATCTATCAAAAGCAGAATATACTGCTACAGATGGAATTTACATAAACTTAATAGAACCGTCAAGTATAAATGATATTGTTGACGTTGTTGTATATAATTTGGGAAATTATGTTAGTGGAACTCAAGGAATTCAAGGAGTAATAAGTAATTTTCAAGGAACTCAAGGTCCTCAAGGAACTCAAGGAACTCAAGGTCGCCAAGGAGTTCAGGGAGTAATAAGTAATTTTCAAGGAACTCAAGGTCTTCAAGGAATTCAAGGAATTCAAGGAATTCGAGGAGCCGATGGAATAACTGGATCTAATACCATAGTTATACATGATTATCTAAATAATGCACCAGATGAGACTAGATACGTTGGAATATTGTCAACAACTTCAGGAACAACCGATAAAATTTTTATCACTAGTAATAATTTATTCTTCAATCCAGCTTCAGGAACATTAACCGCAACTGATTTTAATTCTGCTTCGGATGAAAATTTAAAAAATAATATAAAAGATATTGAAAATTCAATAGAAAAAATAAAACAATTGAGAGGTGTAACTTTTAATTGGAAAAAAACTAATAATGCCTCTATGGGTGTGATAGCACAAGAAGTCGAAAAAATATTACCAGAACTTGTATTCACAACAAATAACCAAAAAACTGTCAATTATAGTGGATTAATTGCTATATTAATATCTGCCGTTAATGAATTGAATGAAAAAATAGAAAAACTAATGTAAATTTTAATATAATCCAAAGTAGACTTGACAGGTGCTGACCGATCTGCTATACTACGTGGGTAACCAAAAAATTTACCATGCCTTCAGAAACTGAAGAATTCTTGACACGATGTGTTGTGGATACTCTTTCACGAAAATTTTATCTCTATTCAAATGAGGGTGATGAAAGAGTTGTAGAATGTGAGACGGTAGAACAGTTTATGGATGTACTTGAAGTAGTACGTACCCAATTAGATAGCGATACTCTAGTTTATTCGGATCCTTTTTAATCATGGAAGTTTTTACTGCCGAAGAATTTCAAGAAAAATGGGATGAATTGATTGAGCGTGTTGAAAAAGGGGAGCACATTGGAATTGTAAATGAAGATGGAAAATGTGCTGTAATGATTCCTGCCGATGATGAACTTTTAGAAATTTATATAGATAATAATAACGAAGCACCTTAAATTAATTTTAAGACCGTGAAGTACTTCACGGTCTTATTTTTTTCCAATAAATAATAAGATATGAGAAAGATTCTGATGTCTTATAGAATCAATCATGCTTATTGTTGGTACAATAATGGCAGTATGATTGTGAAAATGTATTTCATTAATCATGTTCCTTTTACGTTTGATGAATTACCAGACGGGCATTTATATGATTTAGATCTTTGTAGAGCAGCAGACAAAGAAAGAACTTTTGAACCAGAAGATTTATATAAATCTTCATTTTATTTAATTGATGAAGAAGCACATCCATGTCTCTTTCCTGTGGATTTAGAAAATCCAGAAGACATGCCAGAGGATGAAGAATATTTTTATGATAATGATGATAACTTGTCTTCATAAATGGTATTATGTCGAAAGAAAAGAATCCTTCTTGGGGTAAAAAATGGTGGAATAATGGAGTAGAATGTAAGTTTTTGAGAGAATGTCCTGGTAAAGATTATAAATTGGGAAGAATAATAAATAAAGCATAGAAGTAATCATTGGTGCGGAAAATTGCCATTAAATAAATTAGATAACTTTATCAAAAATACAGAAGGTCGTATTCTTTATGTAAACCCAAGTGATCTTGACTCCACAGATTCGATCACAAACGAAGGAAATTCTCTTGCACAACCTTTTAAAACTGTTCAAAGAGCACTTTTAGAAGCAGCAAGATTTTCATATTTAAGAGGAAATAATAATGACTTAACGGAAAAAACAACAATTTTACTTTTTCCGGGCGAACATGTAATTGATAATAGACCTGGTTATGCAATTTACGAGGACAATAACAACATAGCAAGAGTTACTCCTATTGATGGTGGTGTAGGAACTGTTGCTTCAACAACATTGTCATTAGAATTAGATTCTAATTTTGATTTAACTCAAGAAGATAATATTTTATATAAGTTTAATAGTGTTTATGGTGGAGTTGTAGTTCCTAGAGGAACTTCTATTGTTGGTTTAGATTTAAGAAAAACAAAATTAAGACCAAAGTATGTTCCTAATCCAACAGATCCTGCAGTACCAAATTCAGCAATCTTCAGAATTACTGGAGCATGTTATTTTTGGCAATTTTCTTTATTTGATGGTGATGATAGTGGATTAGTATATACAAATCCAAGAGATTTTAGTTTAGAATTTAGTTCGACTCCAAGATTTAGTCATCACAAATTAACTTGTTTTGAATATTGTGATGGTGTAAATATTGTCAATAGAACTTCATACGGGGAACTTACTGACCTTGATATGTATTACAGTAAGGTCAGTAATGCATATAATTCTTATAGAGAAATTGAAAATGCATCTAAGTTTCCACAATCATCAACATCTTTTGCAAAGAGAGCTCCTGAATGGGAGATTGTAGGATCATTTAGATCTGACCCAATTAATATTACAAATATCTTTTCAGGAAACGGTACAACAGCATCTAATAGAATTACTGTAACAACTGATGTTCCTCACGGATTAAACTTTGGTACACCAATTAAACTTCGTGGTATTTCTGCATCAGAATATAATGTATCAACATTCGTTCAAGATATTTTAAGCGAAACACAATTTACTTACTTACTACCAACATTCCCACCAAATTTAAATGCAACTCCCCAATTAAATGATGCGTCAGTTACTGTTGAAACAGATACTGTTGGAGGAGCATCTCCATATGTGTTTAACATATCATTACGTTCAGTGTGGGGTATGAACGGTATGCACGCAGATGGTGCAAAAGCATCTGGATTCCGTTCAATGGTTGTTGCACAATTTACTGCGGTATCTCTCCAGAAAGATGATCGTGCATTTGTAAAATATAATAAAACTACAAGAACTTACGATTCTGTATCATATACACCAGTTTATGGATCCGCATTGCCATTAGGTGCAGCACAAACTAATACAGAAAAAGTTTATCACTTAGATCAGGACGCAATTTATAGACCTGAATGGGAATCAAGTCATATTAAAATTTCAAATGATTCATTTATTCAAATTGTTTCCGTTTTTGCAATTGGATTTACATATCATTTTGATGCAAACTCTGGAGCGGATGCATCAATTACAAACTCAAACTCAAACTTTGGTCAAATTGCATTAAAATCTTCAACATATAAATCAGAAGCATTTGAAAAAGATGATCATGCTTATGTAACATCAATTGTTGCACCAAGAGATATTGATACTTCAATTGCTGATGAAATTGAATGGTTATCTTTAGATGTTGTAAAAACCAGAACAGTAGCAAATTCACAGAAATTATACTTATATGGTTTTACTTCGGAAAGTGCAATACCTGTTTCAGTAACTCAAGGTTATAGAATTGGCGCAAAGTTAAATGATAAACTTTATGTCAGATTTTTAGGTGTTGATTATGAAGCCGATATCTACATGACCGGTAAAAATAATCAAACATCAAGAAACGAAAAAAGTTATACAGTATCCTTTATTAATGGAAATATATTTACAATTGGAAGTCACAATTTAAAAACTGGTGAAAAAATTATCGTTCAAAGTAAAAAAGGTGATCTTCCAGAAAACTTAACTGAACATATTGTTTATTATGCCATCACAAATGAAATTGATCCTAGTTTAAACGCCCAACAAATTAAAATTGCGGCATCATTTACATATGCATTTTTAAATGAAGAAATTCAAACATATGGTGGTGATCCTAACTCAGATATTATTATTAATAGTAGAGTTTCTGATAAAGATGCAGGAGATATTGGATCACCAATTCAATGGGACAGTGCCAATTCTCAGTGGTATATTAATGTTGGATCCGGAAACGGAGTTTATGGTTCATTCTTAGATTCTGGAATTGGATATGATCCAGATGATGAAAACAAATATTCGGAATCTACAGATCTTGCATTTGTAACCAGAAATGCAGATGAAAGAGGTCTTGATGAAAAAGTCTATAAATTAAGAGTTGTAATCCCAAAAGAATCTGTTAATGCAAAAAATCCAGAAATTGGATTTATTATGCAAGATTCTAGTTATACTGGAGCACTTAATAATACAGAAATATTTGGTTCTTTAAAGTCAACATTAACTTTAGATGATACAAGATATAAAAGAAATCAAAAATTTGTTGTAAATTGTTCTCTGTCTGGATCAACAGTAACTATTACAACAGAAACTCCTCATAAACTCAAAGTCAATGATATTATAATTGTTAGAGGAATTAAGGACAGTATTGAAACTACAGTAGGAGAATTTAATCGTGGTTTTAATGGTTCATTTGCAGTTACTGAAATTGTAAATGATATGCAATTCAGATATTCTACTACTGATATTGCAGGATTAGTTCATACACCTGGATTTTTCCAAAATGATACTAATATAAGAACTACTGATGAACTTCCAAGAATAGAAAAGAATGATATTAAATCAAATCTTTATATTTACAGAAATGATGTAATTTCAGATTATATCAAAGATGAAAGAGATGGAATTTATCATCTTTATATTTTAAATGCAAACAATGCTCCTGTAAATACTTTTACAAACTATAAATTTACCCAAACACCTGTAGATTTATATCCACAGTTAGATCGTGATAATATTGATTCTAATCCAAAATCTGCAAAAACTTATGCCAAAAGAGCACCAGTTGGTGACGTTGTAACAAATGATCTTAAAAAGAGTATTACTAGAGAAACTATTGATGTTTTCTGCAAAAACTTTGGTAGAGGATTAGAAATTCAGAGTGTTTCTGCAACACAACAACCAACTGCAACACTTACATTTTCTCAAAATCATGGTTTAGGTGGTGTTGTAAATGGTACACTAGTTGCTGGTAGTGGAGGACGCAATAATGGCACTTATTATAATGTAAAATTACATACAAATGATGCAACACTTTCACCATCAACATGGTCTGGAGCAACTGCAAAGGTAGTAGTTTCTGGTGGGGTTATAACTTCCTTTGATATTATGAACAAAGGATCTGGATATAGGAATGGAGATAATTTATACTTTGATATTGCACAAATTGGTGGATCTTCTAATGCCTATATTGCATTAGCAACTTCAGGTATTACAACTTACATCGGTGACGTTGTTCAAATTACTGGTAATGGATTTACCGATGATGGATATTATAGAATTAATTCAGTTGGTGTTAATACAATTAGTATTAACAGACACTCTAGCGATCCACTTATTTCTGCTGGTCAATATGCTTTTATTACTGGACAATCGGTTAAAGTACAATCCACACAATATGGAGTGTCTCAGACAATTATTGATGGAGAAACAGCAGTTACTGTTGGTTTAGTTACTTTTACAACTTATGATTCGCATGGATTGAGTGTCGGTAATAAATTTAGAGTCATTAATTCTTCTAATCTGAATCTTGGTGATTATATAGTTAAAGATGTTCTTTCCGTAACTTCATTTAATGTAAAAACTGAATCGAACCTACCAAGTTCTGCTGTAAATGGATATATTTTAAAGCATGGTTTATCATCCAATCAAGGAATTTCTGATGTTAGAACTGAAAGTTACTCTTCAAGAACTGTACCATTTTATGGTGGAGAGACATTTAAACTTACATCATCAATTGATGCTGGTGATGCTGGTACTTTAAACATCCAATGTTTAACTGGCATATCAACTTCAAAGAGATTAAATCTTGGTGATTTTGTTCAGGTAAATGATGAAATTATGAGAATTAGTTCTGCTCCCACAGACACTTCAATTCAAGTATTTCGTGGTTATGCAGGAACTCGCCAAGGAAGTCATCCAATTAATTCAATTCTTAAAAAAATTGATGTAGTTCCGATTGAATTTAGAAGACCTTCGATCATTCGTGCTTCTGGACATACTTTCGAATATCTTGGTTATGGACCTGGAAACTATTCGACTGCTCTTCCCCAAGTTCAAATTAAGACTCTTACTGAGAGAGAAGATTTCTTAGTTCAAGCACAAGAAAGATCTGGTGGTGCTGTAATTTATACTGGAATGAACAGCAGAGGTGATACATTTAATGGTAACACAAAAGTCTCTGCATCTAGTGGACAAACAATTTCTTATGATATTCCAAAACCAACAATTACTGGCCAAGATCCTTCAAAATTAAGTGTTGCATTTGATGAGGTCACTGTAAGAGAAAGAATCCTTGTTGAAGGTGGAACATCAGGATTTGTTCTTTCACAATTTGATGGTCCTGTTACCATGACCAGATCATTAAGAGTTAAAGGAAAAACAACTTTAAATGGTCAACTCAGAGTCACATTTAGGGATAAAGCAGTCAATGAAAATAGTGGATCTATTGTTTCTAAAGGTGGTATTGGTGTAGGAGATGACTCTTACTTTAGAACAAAAGTTGAAATTGTAGGGCAGTTGAAAACTGGAACTGGAATTGTTCCAGACGAAGACATGGGTGCTTATATTGGAAGACCAGGAATTGCATATAGCGATGCATACATTGGAAACATTAGAGTTGGTGCTGCATCATCAAATACAATTGATACTAGGTCTGGTGGTCTTACAATTAATGCAACAAGTGGTAATTTAGTTCAAACGGCAAGTGCTGGTATAGCACAAACTGCAACGACTGGAAAAGTTACAATAACTGCATCTGTAAATGATGTTGAAATCAACGCAGGAACTGGTAAATCAATTTCTCTCCAAAAATCGACTTACATTACTGGAGATTTAGAAGTTAGAGGTGCATCAAGTGTACCTCCAGGTGTAAATAGTGGTACAATTCGCGCAAATTATCTTGAAATTCCAAATATAACTCCAGTTGGTGGAATTGTAATATGGTCTGGTAATGAAAATCAACTTCCAGCAGTTACTGTTAATGGTAGTGTCGTTACGATGTGGTCAGTTTGTGATGGCCGTGCAATTAGTAGAACTACTTATAGTTCATTATTTTCACTTATTGGAACTAAATTCGGTTCTGGTGATGGTTCTTCTACTTTTAATTTGCCAGATTTGAGAAATAGATTCTTAATCGGTTCCAATTCTGATAGTGGAACTAGTATCGAAGGATCGACAACGAGAACAGGTGGAACTAAAGATGCCATAGTTGTAACACATAATCACCCATTATCTGGAGACGGTTCTCACCAACATGGAGTAACTATTGCCCAAAGTGGCACTTTAAGTATGAATGGAACTTCTGGTCCTGGAGGTGGTCATAATCATCCGGGAAGTGCAAACCCAGTTTCAATTGATCATAATCATGGTGGTAGCGCAAACCCAGCTCCTGCCGATCATAGTCATGGTGGTGGTACAAATCCTGCAGGAGGACATAGACACAGTTATGTAAGAACCAATGAAAGCAATACTCCAAAACAACCAGGGGGTGGACCACAAGCAAATAGAGGAGTAAATCCCGCAAATACTGATTTTGAGCCAGATCATAATCATGGTTTGTCAATAAATCCCGCTGCCGCCATCCATGGACATTCTGTAAATATAAACCCAGGTGGAGGTTCTCATGGACACTCAATAACATTAAATCCGGCACCAGATCATCAACACGGAACTCCAGTTTCTGGTGCAAATCATGGTCATCCAGGATCAGTTGTTACTGGACCTGGGGCACATCCTCATACTGTAGAACCCGCAGGATCTTCTGGTACCAACCAAAATCTCCCACCATATTACGCCCTTTATTATATCATGAGAATACTTTAACTAAATACTAATAAAATCCATATAAGATGGCAAATATCAAAAAATCATTTAATTTTAGAAATGGTGTTCAAGTTGATGATGATAATTTTATAGTAAATCCAAATGGATTAGTTGGGATTGGTTCAACAATTCCAACTGAATCTTTGGATGTTCAGGGTAATATAAGATTAAGAGGGACATTATATGCAGATAATATTGAAACTGGTTCAGTTGTAAATACGTCAGATACTGGATCAGTAACTTTTAATCTTGTAAATGTTGGAATAACTTCTATTACATCTGGAATTATTTCTGCATCGTCTGGAATTGTAACATATTATGGTGATGGATCAAAACTTCAAGGATTACCAACATCACAGTGGGTTGATGTTAATCCTGCATTAAATGGATATACAAGTATTTACGCGGCAGGAAATGTTGGAATTGCAACAACAAATCCAATATATACATTTCAAGTTGGTGGAAATTATAGCGTATCTCCATTTCTTAATGGTGTTGGTATTGATAGCACTGGTAATATTTTCGCAACTGGCAATATTACCATTGGAAATCATTTAAATGTAACTGGTATTACTACATCATATTCTTTTAGTGGATTTGGAACAAATATTACTGGAATTAATGCCGAAAACATAAGTAATGGTACATTAGATAATACAAGATTACCCAATAATATCAATAAAACAACCGGTATTATAACTGCCAACTCTTTTTATGGTAGTTTTGTTGGTATTGCATCAACTGCAAAAAATCTTACAACAGATGCAAATATTGATATTATTTCAATAATAAGTGATTATTCAAATCTTGGGGTAACCACATCAAATTCATTAAATGCAACTAATTTTATTGGAGTAGGGACAAATAATACTAATTCTGATATACACATAAGAAGAGTTGGATCTGATGCCGAATTGCAAGTAACATCAGATTCAAATATTGCAAAAATTATATTAGGTAAAGATGTTACGTTAACTAGCAATAATACTATATTTAAATTTAATGATACCTCGGGATCTACTCATCCACAGAGTGGTGAAAATTGTTTTGATATTATAAACTATGCACCAGGTAATTTTAATAGTTTTATTCGTCCAGAATCAACTCCAAATTTAAAATTTAATTGGATTAATCACTCTACTAATGCTATTTTGATGTCATTGACTTCTGGAGGTAATCTTGGATTAGGAAAAACAAATCCAAGTTTAACTTTTGAAGTTGTTGGTACATCTACGATTACATCAAACTCCTTCGTTGGTGGTGATTTTAGTGTATTTGGAAGTATAAGTGGTAGTTCTTTAAATATTACTGGTTCAACAACTTTAAATTCAACAAGAATTAATGCATCAGTTGGTATTTTTGCAAATTCTCCAAATTATAGTTTACAAATTGGTAATACCTTAAGTGCATCTGGAACTAGTGGAACTGGAGTTGGAATCAGTTCAAGTGGAAATGTCGTATTAAGTGGCATTATAACCGCTTCAAAGTTTGTTGGTATTGGTTCAGATTTAACTTTAATTAATCCAACAAATATAAGTTCTGGAACTATTCAAAATATCAACATTAATAGTTCTTCTGGTATTATAACCGCTTCAAAGTTTGTTGGTATTGGTTCAGATTTAACTTTAATTAATCCAACAAATATAAGTTCCGGAACACTTACTAATGTAAATATCTATTCACCAATCACAGGAATTATAACAGCAAGTTCTTTTTCTGGATCTGGATCTAACCTCACAGATCTAAATGCATCTAATATTTCTTCTGGAACTATTGGGGGATCTGTAAATGTTAATACGGGTGGAATTATAACAGCAAGTTCTTTCTCTGGATCTGGATCTAACCTCATAAGTCTAAATGCATCTAATATTTCTTCTGGAACTATTGGGGGATCTATAAATGTTAATACTAGTGGTATTGTAACAGCAAGTTCTTTCTCTGGGTTGCTAGATCCATCAAATATACAAGATGGAATTATTTCATCTGATATTACAATTAGTAATAAACTTGGAATTGGTACAACAGAGGCAAAAAATACTCTTCAAGTTTCTTTATATGGAGTAGAAACTGGAATAGGTACGTTTATTGCAAGTCCTGGAATTGGGTATACTGTCGATAATTATAATACAAATGATATTCTGTCTGCAGAATATACAATTATTCTTGGTTTGGGAACAAATTATCAATCTCAAAAAATTTCTGTCATATCTAACTCTATAAACGCATTCTCCACAGAATACGCATTATTAAAAAATAATAATACAATTGGAACTTTTAATGTAACTATTGGAACAGTTGATGAAGAAGGTTCAATCTATCCTCAAGCAAGATTAAACATTGTCCCATCAACTGGTATGAGTGGATTAACAACATACAGACTTGTAAGAACTTCTATTGCTCCATGGATACCAACACTTTTAGTGTAGTTGACATAAGACTCAAAATCCAGTAGACTACCTTTGTCCCGGTTGAAGATGAGAACTTAGCTTTCTTTAAGACACTTGAAGAACTGTCCACCACATCCCCACCAAGGGGATTTTTTATTGCTATAATATCAAGACAGACAACAATCCACCATGATTCCTCTTCTTCGTCCTCACCAGCAACGTGGTTTCAATTCCATGGAGAAGTATTCCCTTGGGCAATTGATCATGCCTACTGGTGCTGGTAAGACTCTCACAATGATCTTTGATGCGATTCGTGAGTTTTCTAATAGCATTGATAAGACCATTGTAGTCGTTGCTCCAAGGATTCTTTTGGCAGAGCAATTGTCGTCAGAGTTTCTTGAGCACATTACTAATGCTCATGTGATGCATGTACACAGCGGTGAGACTCATCACTTTAGTGCAACACGTCCTAATACTATTCGTAAGTGGTATGAAAACACTGATGGTCATAAACTGATTTTCACGACTTATAATTCTTTGATTCGTATTCAACAGTCTGATATTAAAGTTGATACAATCTATTTTGATGAAGCACATAACAGTGTAAAGAAATCATTCTTTGAATCTACTCAGTATTTTTCAGAGAATGCTAGTCGTTGCTATTTCTTCACTGCGACTCCTAAGCACTCTGCAACTATTTCTAAACCTGGAATGAATGATGGTTCGGTGTATGGGCAAGTGATTTGTTCAATTCCTGCACCTGAACTTGTAGAGAATGGTACAATTCTTCCTCCTAAAGTTTCAGTCAATAAAATTGATGTGATTCGTGACAAAGACTATGGTGCAGAGCGTGATTGTATGACTCTTTTGGATACGATTGTCAATGAGGATCATATGGAAAAGGTTCTTGTTGCTGCACCTAATACTAAGGTTCTCATGCGTATGCTTGCTGAGACAGAATTCATGACTGAGGTTCAGTCTTATGGATATGATGTTCTGTGGATTACTGCCAAGTATGGTGCATTCATTAACAACAAAAAGGTTTCCCGCGAAGTGTTCTTTGATACTCTGACTGAATGGGGTAAGGATTCTGAAAAGAAGTTTATCATTCTTCATTATAGCATTCTTTCTGAAGGCATTAACTGCCCTGGACTTACATCTTGCATTATGATGCGTAACATGGATGTGATTCAGATGTGCCAGACAATTGGCCGTGTGATTCGCGTTGATCAACGCGATGCTGCTAGGATTCGTAGTGGAGAACTCATCTCAGGAGACCTTCAGAACTACTCCAAGGCGTTTGGAATGATTCATGTGCCTGTTTATAGCAATACTGGAATCGGCACCGCCAGGCGTCTCCAGGAGGTCGTAGACACCGTTTTCGTAAATGGTGATGCTGCCATCAGCGTTGCCAAACGCTGAGTTTTCTGCTACACTATCCACGTACAAAAGGAATCCACCAATGCGCTGCAAAGTCCAACTCTACGTCGCTGGCAAGGTCTTCGATGAGATCGTTGAAGCAAGGGACTATGATGATGCAAAACGAACTGCTATTGCTCGCAATCCAAGCGCAAGGATCATTGGTGTAACTGCAGTATTTCGATGAACATTGAGAATGAACACATTTTGGATGCAGTTCCAGGTGATCCAAATGGATATGTAACTAAAGACCTGGAATGGGCAGCAGTTCCTTGGGGTAAGAAATTCATTATTGTTTACAAGGGACAGCAAGTACATACTGCAAATAACTATAAGACAGCAGTATCTTATATTCAAAAACAAGTTAAACTTCTTAAGAATAACACACCTGGACCTTTGGACAAATTTGTATGACAACTATCTTTAAACAGACTTCGGATGAACCTTATGATCGTCATGATTATGAAGTGTACTTGAAAGGTGAAAAGAAAGTTTTCTTTGATAATTGGGAAGATACTTTTAGATATTGGTGGGAAAATAAACAAGTTCCTGACTTTTTAGATTATATTGTAGTAAAAGATAAACAAAAGGTTAAGAGCAAAGGATTTGCTCAATAAATATTTGAAGAATCGGGAAACAATATGATTAGTCTGTTTCTCACAACAACAATCACTTGTAGTCAAGCAGTTCAAATTATAAACCGTATTCAAACTCACATTAATATATCTCAACAAGTTAAAATAGAACTTATTGAGACTATTCGTAAAATTATTCCTACATGTCCTGTGATAGTTAAAAAAGATGAAAAATGAATCTCAAGTTGACAAATGGAATCGAGGTTTAACTCTTTTTGAAGAGAGTGTACTAAAACCTGATGCAGAATTACGAAACTGCGCTCACAATCAAAAATGTTACAATGAACTTATGGCAGTTCGTGAAAATGTGTTAGAATATCTGAAAACTTTAAGGAAATGAGTTTTACTTACATATACTTTGTTATATTTTTTTGTATTGCTTACTTGATTGTTACTGATCAATCCGTAGCGAGGGCATTTTACATGCTTACTCAATTAGCGAGAATAGAATATGAAAAAACAAAGTGGTGGATACTTCACAATCCTGCGAATCCTATTGTAAAGTATCTTATCTGGAGAAGGGCAATGAAACTTGCGATGGAAATTGAAAAAGAAATTAAGAATAGAAAATGAATCAACTATTAGAAAAAAATGGATTTTTTGTAATTAAAAATTTTATTACAAAAAAGAGAGCAAAACAATTATCCAAGGAATTTATAAAATTTTGTAAAACTAATCCTGATGAATGTTGTGCAGACAACCAAATTCCAGGAACTCCAGCAAAATATAATTACGAATCTTTTTTAGAACTTTTATGTGAAAAAACACCTGATGTTTCTAAAGTTATTGGGGAATATGTTCTTCCAACATATTCATATTCCAGGGTTTATAAAAGTGGAGATACTTTAGAAAAACACACTGACAGAGATTCTTGTGAGGTTTCTTTGACAGTCCATCTTGATAGTGATCATGAATGGGAAATATGCTTAGAAACACCAGAAAAAGAAAAAAAGTCAGTTATTTTGTGTAATGGTGATGCATTAGTTTATTATGGATGCACAATTCCTCACTGGAGGGAATGTTATAATGGAGAATATTATTCGCAAGTATTTTTGCATTATGTAAAAAGTAAAGGATCTAGAAAAAAATTTTATTTTGATAAACTTAAAGATTTAAATAAAAATATAAAAAATTATATTGAAGTATTTGAAAATATTATTCCTGATGAATTATGTGATAGGATTATAAATGAATATAATACTTCTGAAGAATGGAGTAATTCTCTTACAATTAGTGGTCTGAATAAAAATGTCAGAAATTGTCAATTAATTGATATTTCAACAAAACAATCCATAGATAAAAACGAAATTATAAGAAAAAAAATAGATGATGACATATATGCTGTTGTCTCAAGTATCTTTTCTAAAATGAATAATAAGTATAATAATTTATCTGCAAGTAAAGATTCTGGATACGGATTATTGAAATATGAAGAGGGAGGATTTTATGTACAACATACCGATAATCATACAGAATACCCAAGAACTTTATCATGCTCTCTTTGTTTAAATGATGATTATGAAGGTGGTGAATTTGGTTTTTTTGATAGGGAATTGAAGTATAAACTTAAAAAAGGATCTGCGATTGTATTTCCATCAAACTTTATGTATCCTCATGAAATTATGCCTATAACAAAGGGAACAAGATACTCTATTATTACATGGTTCAACTAAATATAAAAAAAATCAATAAATTATGCTCTCCACACAATATCGTCTTCGTCTTGAATTTATTTGTGACCGAATTGCAAAACATAAAGAAGTTAAATTGGAAGATATGATTTGGGCAGAGAAACTTGCAAAAGCAAATCGTAGTGCAGGTACAATGCTCCGTCAGGCAAGGAGAAAAGCAGAAAATCCTAATATGCAAGAAGGAGATTTGGATGATTTTTTAAATCAACTTGATATTGGTGGTACTGGACACGAAAGTAAGGGAATCTCTAGATTTAATAGTGTTGATGAAATTGTAGATTTCTTTACAGAAGATAAACCAGAGGATTGGAGACAACGTGACTGATCTGATACAGTTTACGTCTCATGAACTTTACTTATTTGTTGCGTTCATGAGTGGTCTTGTGCTAGGATACATCATAGGTAAACTTGAGGGTAATGACTGAAAAACAACCTAATGATCTTGGAAAAGCACTCCAAGAATGGTGGGACTCTGATGCCTGCAAAAAAATGCAGAAGGAAAATGAAGAAGCAAAGCAACGTGCAATAGGAAAGTATCATATGCTTTCTGAAGAAGATAAGGTTGATATGGTTCAGGCAATCTGCTATATTATGTGTAAAGCAGAAAGTGAGGGAACCTCACATCGAGGATTGCAAGATGCACTAGGAATTTATCCTGTTGGATTTTGGGTAGATCATCTTATGGAGGTTCATAATGCTTTGTGGTCTTATTATCACGATAAAAAGCAAGAGCAAGATTTAAAAGATGATCTTGATGCACTTGAAAATTTTATGAGTAAAAAAGATGAAACCGAACTTTCGTAAAGTATTAGAAATGGCTCTTGAGGAAGGTGTCCGCTTTGGTTATAATAGAGCACATAAACACGTAGAAAAACCACACCCAGATGCTGTGGTTGATTGTATTGTAAATGATGCTATGAACTCTTTATATGAATGGTTTGAATTCCCAGAGGAGAATGTTCAATGAAAATCTTTCAAATTGCAAAATGGTATGTGAGAGAAGATTACGGTAAAGAATATTGCTTGACTCTTTTGTTTAATGAAAGACAAGCACTTCTTCAAGTTGCAGTTGATATTGGTGAATATGGTTCTTGGTTTGATTGGCCTTATCTACAAATCTCTATGGGATATGGAAGGTTGTTTTCATTCCTATTTTCTCTTGGTAAGATAGGTTTTACTTTTGATATTGCTGGTCGCAACTGGCGTGATGAATTGTTTTATGTTCAAGAGGTAAAAGAATGAGCATGACACAAGGTTTAGTAATGGAAGAGAGTGAAGAACCTGGATTTGAGATTATTCATTTATCTTTTCGTAAGAAACTATCTGAAAGCATGTATGGTGGTCCAGTAAACTACTACATCGGTAACATTGTATTCCGTCTAACAGACCCAGATGCAATCAACCGCATGAAGTATTGCATGGAGGAGAATGAAGAACTTCGTGTAGCACCAGACCTAGAGTTGATGGAGAAGTATTACGAAGATCTTCACTTCAAATTTGAAGATATGGATGAAGAAGATGAAAATGGTGAAAAATATAAAAAATGTGAAATTATAAACAAACATGGTATCAAACATGAAGATGTATTCATTTATGCCCATCGTCGTAACATGGCACCACTTCATGATTTTATTCAATATAATGAAAAGTTTGATTGTTATCGAATGCACGAATACTTCCAAGACACTCCAGTAGTTCGTGGTATTATCCAGTATCTACAAGATATGAAAGATGGTAAACCAAATCCAAGCCGTACTGTTTATCATGAACAGTTTATTAACACACTCGAAAACCTTTGTTGGTGGTGGGACTGATGAAAGAACTTCCAGATAAACTACAACTTGATATAATGTGGACTGTTGCTACATCGACCAGTATTGAAACTGGCACAAGACCTCAGTACGGGTTCGCCCAGATGTTGTATGATTACCTTGCAGACACAAAACCCCGCGTTCAACTTGGTGATGACAAACTTTTACACTAAACTTCCTGGCACAGATGTGCTTCGCAGCAAGATTGATGTCTTTACGATGTCCGACCCCGATGATGAAAAGGTTTTTCATCGGGTAGAACTCACGGTAGATAATTCTGGTATCTTTATTACTTCTTGTGAAGGAGGTGCTCGTGAGGATATGAGTATTGCCCATAAGGATTTGGCAATTGCCGTTGCCCGTGCTATTCTTGAAGCATACGGAGAAGTCTGATGAATCTCACACAAAAACGCAAACTCCTTAAGAAACTTGAAACTGCCTACAAAACCTGTATGGATTGTGGACGAACCTACGGTGTTTATTCTGTAGGTTGTTCTTCTGTTTATACATCAACCTGTGATGTGTGTGGTGAAACCAAACCTATTACAGAAACTCGTGACTTTGCTTACTTTATTACTGGAATCCGCAAATTGAAACTGGAAATTGAAAATGAAAAGAGTAACCGTAAAACCCAAAAGCAGCAAGGCGAAGAACCGTCTTGCTAACATGATGGGGAACAATCCAATTTGTATTGTGGAACAAGACAAAGGTGATGGCATGATGTTTCTGGCATCTGAGAACCAGAAATACTTTTTCTGGGTGAATGTGAGCAACGATTGTCACTGGGAGTGTGACTGGGAGGTATTATGACTTACAATGTTTTGGTTACAGAAACACAAACTTGTCTTTTGTCATTTGATACAAAAGAAGAAGCACTTGCAGTAAGTGAACGAATCAATGGTGTTCTTGAACTAGAAGACTCTGAATTTGACAAACACATGGAATGGATGTGTGAAATTATACCAGGATGGGATGTTGAAACTATTGCAAAGGTAATTGAATGAACTACTTGTGCCTCGTTGATGGTGTGGTAGAATATGGGAGCACTGATCCTGCTGCCTTTGCACATTACCATCTGATGTACGCTGAAGAACATCGTGATGCTGATGTTCAGTATCTTACTCTGACTGATGAAGAGTATGATCAAATGTTCCCTGTAGATGAAGAACTGGAGGCAAAATGAGTTTCACCAAGACCATTTCAACTGTTGCTGCCCTTGCAAGTATTTTCGGTGCTGCTGCTGCTGGATGGAAACTTGCAGAGTCTAACTCACCACAACCACCAACGGTATTAGATCAAAAACTGAATGAACTGGACAAAAAACTGGAAGATCTCTCTAAACCAGCATTAGAACCAGCACCTGTAGTGGTGCCAGAGACTCCTCCAACGGCAACCACGTTACCTCCAGCACCCCAACAAACAATGCTACCTCCTGTAGCACCTCCCCCACCACCCCAAGTAACAACGGAGACACAACCATGAGCGGCGGACATTTTGGTGACTGCGGTTACGATTACTACAAGGTAGCACAGTTTGCTGATGAGTTGGAAGTAGAAATTCAAAACAACAACAAAAAATTAGATGAGTATGAGTATGCTCCCAATTTTTCACCAGAAACTCTCAAGTATTTGAGGAAACAACTTCTCAAGATGCGTAAAATGGCAGAAATCATGAGGCACGTGGACTATTTGTATAGTGGAGACCACGGAGAGGATAGTTTCATGTATCGTGTAAAAGAAGTAGAGAAACACTGGAAAGAGTGTGAAGACCTTGCTACTCGTATGGATAAATGGAATGAGGAAGACGTAGTTTAGTGAATAAATAAAAATGTCTGTTTGGACGGCAATC
>JACCDW011513165.1_pt1 | contig 23409 bp, 23 predicted proteins | sample 7449781 | NCBI WGS metagenome assembly JACCDW01 (sample SAMN15323449, study PRJNA562643) | freshwater metagenome | isolation source: river surface water | place: USA:Blue River Watershed | collected 2017-08-18
GCGCGACCGACCTGGTCGCGCCTGCATCCGAGGCGGCAGCAGCCAGCCGCAGCGAGGGCAGTGGGGCCTGGTCAGCGTTGCAGGGCTATTTCACCTATGGCGTGCGCGTTGCCCGCAATGAGCAGGAACTCGCGCTAGCCCGGGTGCGGTTGGCTGAAGCGGAGGCCCTGAAAGAAGAGAATCGCCGACTTAAGGCGCTGCTTGACCTAAAGGACAGTGAGCCGCAGGCTGTCGCCGTGGCCCGACTGATCGGTTCGACAGCGGCCAGCACCCGCCGCTTTGCCTTCTTGGGCGCTGGTCGGAACCAAGGCGTTGCCGTCGGCATGCCGGTTCGATCCCCGCTTGGTCTGATTGGCCGGGTGCTCGAAACCGGCGAACGCAGCGCCCGTGTGCTGCTTATTACAGACACAGAAAGCGTCGTGCCGGTGCGCCGGGCGAGCGATGGCATACCCGCGTTTGCGACCGGTCTTGGCGACGGCACCCTACAATTACGGCTGATCAACCTCGGAACAAACCCACTCAAGGTGGGCGATGCCTTTGTTACTTCGGGTTCGGGTGGGCTTTATTGGCCAGGAACCGCCATAGCGGTCGTTACCCGTCTCACCCGCGATGGGGCGATCGCCCGTGCACTGGGCGATCCGGGCAATACCGAATTTGTCCAGGTACAGCCGCTTTGGGACGAAGGTGCCGCAGCGCAGCAGCTTCCCGCGCCCGCCAGCACTGGAGCGCAGTGATGCCGGTTCCGATCCCGGAACAGCTTAAAAACTTGGCCCGTCCGCGGATCAACCGCGCTCCCTCGCCTGTACTCGCTCTCTCGCTGCCTTGGTTGCTGGTCATGCTAGGCAGCCTTACGCCCGCATTGCCTGTGATCGCTTCCGCACCAATCATGCCTCCCCTTGGCTTCCTGTTCCTGCTTGGCTGGTTGCATTTGCGCCCGGGGATTATGCCGGTTTGGGCGGGTCTGCCATTAGGGCTGCTAGATGACCTATTCAGCGGCCAGCCCTTGGGCTCGGCGATGACGCTTTGGTCGCTGGCGACGATCGGCATGGATTTTGTTGAAACACGGTTCCCCTGGCGCGGATTCATGCAGAACTGGCTGGTGGCATCAACAGTGATCGCGGGATACCTACTGATGGCCGCCTGGTTCGCTGCGGTTCACCGCCAGCCAGGTCTCTTACTGGCCATGTTGCCACAAATTGCCCTTTCAATCCTGATTTACCCCATTGCGGTGCAGGTTGTTGGCCTGATTGACCGCCTGCGTCTTATCCCTGTGCGGGTTGTCTGATGCTGTTGGGATCGAGCAAGCACGTTAGCTCAGGCACGCTCAAGAATGCCTATGATCGCCGGGCCATGCTCATCGGCGGTTTGCAAGCGGCCGTTGGCATCCTCCTGGCTGGAAGGGTCGCCTGGATCAGCCTTGCGCAAAATAAGAAATACACGCTCGCCTCAGAGAGCAACCGGGTCAACTTAACGCTGATCTCGCCCCGCCGCGGCGCCATCCTTGATCGAAACGGTGCACCGATTGCCGCCAACCGGGCCGACTTCCGCGTTGACCTGATACCGGACCGACTGGTCGATACGGACCGCACCCTTGGCGAGCTGGGCCGTTTGCTCAAGCTGAGCGACGTTCGGATCAAGGATCTTAGAGACAAGCTGGACAAGGCGCGGGGTTTTCAGCCTGTCGAGGTCGCCGCTGGCCTTGACTGGGACAGCTTTGCTGCAATTTCCGTACGCCTGCCAGACCTTCCCGGGGTGCTTGCCCAACGCAGCTTTTCGCGGTGGTATCCAACTGGCCCCTCGGTGGGTCACCTGATCGGCTATGTCGGCCCGGCCTCGGCAGAAGACTACGAAAAGGAACGCAACCCGCTGCTTGTTACGCCGGGGTTCAAGATCGGCAAAGACGGCCTGGAAAAGCGATTTGAAAAGGTCTTGCGCGGCACGCCCGGGGCACGACGTGTGGAAGTAACCGCCAGCGGCAAGGTCGTCCGCGATCTCGACATGCGCGAGGATTCCCCGGGTCAGCCGCTTCACCTGGCGATCAATGCGCCCCTGCAGGATTATGCCGCCCGCCGGCTTGGCGTCGAATCCGGCTCGGTCGTGGTAATGGATTGCCTGACGGGTGATATCCTGGCGATGGCTTCGATGCCAAGCTACGACCCCAACAGTTTCTCTGATGGCATCGGTCGGATCGAGTGGAAAATGCTGTCAGAGGACGATCACGTCCCGCTGCGCAACAAGGTGCTGCGCGGGCTCTATCCGCCTGGCTCGACGGTCAAGCCGATGGTTGCCCTGTCCTTCCTTGAGGCCGGTCTTGATCCCGATGAAAGTGTCTTCTGCGGCGGCGGCCTTCGCGTCGGCAACCGCGTGTTCGGTTGCTGGAACCGAAAGGGCCACGGCCAAGTCAACATGGCTAAGGGCATTTACCAAAGCTGCGACGTCTACTTCTATCATTTCGCCCAGCGGATCGGGATGGACCCTATTGCAGCGATGGCGCGCCGCCTCGGCCTTGGTCAGAAATTTGACTTGCCTGTGGTCGGGCAATCCTATGGCACAGTTCCAGACGCCGCGTGGAAGATGCGCAAGTACAACAAACCCTGGGCAGTGTTCGACACGGTCAACGCCACAATCGGCCAGGGTTACATGCTGGTGAACCCGCTGCAGCAGGCGGTAATGGCCGCACGGATTGCCAGCGGCAAGCAGCTTCAGCCCCGGCTTTTGCTGGACCGCAAAGCCCCCAGCACACCCTCGATGGGTTTCAACCCCGAGCACTTGGCCTATGTCCACAAGGCGATGTTCGACGTGGTCAACGGCCCTGGCACGGCCGGCAAGGCCCGCCTGCCCTTCCCCGACATCCAGATCTCCGGGAAAACGGGAACGGCGCAGGTTGTCGGCTTGCACTTATCAAACGGCAAGTCGGGCCCTTGGAAATACCGTGACCATGGGCACTTCATCTCCTTCGCTCCGTTTGATAACCCGCGCTATGCCTGCGCAGTGGTGATTGAACACGGCGGCGGATCATCGGCCGCCTACCCCATCGCGCGCGACGTCATGACTTTTCTGTTTGATCCGGCCAAGGCCATGCAGGTCCTGCTTGAAATGGAAGCCGGCTGGGGCGGGACGCCGCAGCAGCGGATGACTACCCGATATAGCGTCTACGAAGCACGCTATGGCAGCAGCGCGCCAAAACCTGCGGAAGAAAACCCGGTGCAAAGCGCCGATGCGGCGGCGGAGGCTGCGAGCGCTCGTCCCCAACCAGAGCAAACAGAGGCCGCCGCACCACGAACAGAAGATTCCGATCCTGCTCCGGCGCCATCCAGCACGGCCGCGCCAGCACCATCAGCGAATGCGCCACAATGAGGGCCGGCATTATCCCCGCCGCCATTGCGAGGCAGCCTTGGGGCATAATTCTACCGCTAATTGTTCTGACCACATTTGGGGCAGCGGTTCTCTATTCGGCGGCAGGTGGCAGCTTCCAGCCCTGGGCCTTGCAGCATCTGATCCGCTTTGGCGTCTTCCTGACGATGGCAATGATCATCATGCGGCTGCCGCGATCGCTGTTCAGATTAACCGCATATCCAGCGTATGGAGTGTTGGTTTTTCTGCTGATGCTGGTTGATCTGATTGGCGCCGTCGGCGGTGGTAGCCAACGATGGCTGAACCTTGGATTCATGCAGTTGCAGCCCTCCGAGCTGATGAAACCGGCGATCGTTCTGGCCTACGCGAGGTTCTACGACACGCTGCCACCAGCGATGACCCAGAACTGGCGCTCGCTTATCCCCGCATTGGGGCTGCTGGCGCTACCCGCTTTGCTGGTAATGCTCCAGCCTGACCTCGGAACCGGCCTCGCCATTACGTTTGGCGCCGTTGCGGTGATGTTTATGGCGGGTCTACCGATGAAGTGGTTTGTAGGCGCCGGCGCTGCTGCGGTGGTTGCGGCGCCCGTCGCATTCTTCACCCTACTCCATGATTACCAGCGCAAGCGTGTGCTGGTCTTTTTGGATCCGGAAGGTGACCCGCTTGGATCGGGCTACCACATTTCGCAATCCAAGATCGCCATTGGATCAGGTGGCTTCTTCGGCAAGGGATTTGGCAATGGCTCGCAAAGCCACCTCGAATATCTGCCGGAAGCCCACACGGACTTCGTCTTCGCAACCATGGGCGAGGAATGGGGACTAGTCGGCGCGCTGTTCGTGCTGTTCATCTTCATGCTGATCCTGCGTTGGGGATGGCGCGTTGCCCAGAATGCTCCGGACCGCTTTTCCCGCCTGCTAGCCGCAGGTATGACTTGCACCGTATTCTTCTATGTCGCGATCAATCTGTTGATGGTGGTTGGGCTTGCCCCGGTGGTGGGGATACCCCTTCCCTTCATGAGCCACGGCGGCTCATCCATGATGACCAACATGATCTGCCTGGGCACGATTATGGCCGTAGATCGTTGGAGCCGGCGTAGTTCTGGCATCGCTGGATAGAAAAACCTCAATCTCCCCCTTTTCACCGGCGAAACACCCGCTATAGGGAGCGCTCCCGACGATTCGGGACCTCGCGGAGTACCGCCCGTGTGGACGCATAGCTCAGTTGGTAGAGCAGCTGACTCTTAATCAGCGGGTCCTAGGTTCGAGCCCTAGTGCGTCCACCACCCTCTTCGTCAAACTTTTAAAATACCGGAATTTTTTCCGGCGGGACAATTGGCATCTGGTGCGGATGGATCAGGTCGGCTCCGTTTGCTGCCGACCGTAATCTCCACCCAGCAGAGCATCAAATCGAGCGCGGGCCGAATCCTTTGTGAGGTCGCTTGAGAATATCACACGTTCACCCGCCGCAAGCCGATCAAAGGCTATTTGAGAAAGTCGCTGGGCGCTAATTCCGTGGCTTTGCATACGCAGCTGCAGTCTGGCCAGCAGCGGAGTGTCACCATCTGCAATTCCGGTTTGAACGGCCGCCGGACATAGAACAGCAGTGCGTACAGAGGCGTTGGCCAGAGCCAGTTCTGCATCCAGAGCCTCCGCCATTGCCAGCAGTCCGTGCTTACTGGCGGCATATCCAGCGTACCCCGGGCTCGCCAGGAGCATCGAACTCGACCCGGTAAACACAAAAATCGACGGATCTATCTGACTGAGCATAAGCGGCACCAGCGCCCGTGCTGTCCGAATTGCGCCAACAAGATTGATCGCAAGCATCTGCTCGATATCTGCGATCGGCTGATCTAAAACCTTACCCGCTCGCAGAACCCCTGCATTGGCAAAAGCAAGCCGCAGCGGCCGGCCAAAAGCCATAACAGTATCGCTGAATCGTTCGAGATCCGCGTCGCTTGTGACATCGCCGTGACATATCCGGCATCGATCTGGTCCCAACTTTGCTTGAAGCGACGCCAACGCAGGCTGATTTTGGTCAAACGCGGCGACACTATACCCGCGCTCAATCGCTTCACACGCTAAGGCCAGACCAATCCCGCTAGCTGCTCCAGTGACCGCGACCACACCGATTGTCATAACCCGCGCTCCGATGCCCTATTCCGCAACAAGCGTCAGGAACGCAGCTCAATCTTCAGAACCTTGCCGGACGCGTTGCGTGGGAGATCATCTACCACGACCACTCGCCGCGGCACCTTGTAATTGGCCATGTTATCGCGCGACCAGGCTATAATCTCACCTGGAACCAACTTGGCATCGGGCCGCGGAACAATGTAAGCTACGCCCACTTCGCCCATCCGCTCGTCAGGCGCCCCAACCACGGCGACCATACCGACCCCCGGATGCGCAGCCAGGATCTTCTCCACTTCTGCCGGATAGACGTTGAATCCGCCGGAAATGAACATGTCCTTCTTGCGATCGGTAATCCGAACATAGCCATTGGCATCCATCGTCCCGACATCGCCAGTGTGCAACCAACCTTCGGCGTCGATCGCATCAGCTGTTGCAGCTGGATCATCAAGGTAACCCAGCATCACCCCGGTGCCGCGGACCAGGATCTCACCAGTCTGCCCCCGAGCGACCTCGCGCCCCGCTTCATCGGCGATAATCACTTCGTTGCCGGGGATTGCCGCGCCGCAAGTCTGCGCAATGAGATCAACAGGATCCCCGGGCCGACACGAGGTAATGTTAACACATTCGGTCATGCCATAGGCGGTAATGATATCTGCCATGCCCAGTTCGCTGCGGATCCGTTCGATCAGCACCGGGGGAACAGTGGCCGCCCCCGTAGTACCTCCACGCAGCGATGAGCAATCAAACGGTCGCTGCTCACGCTCCGCCAGCAGCATTTGGAAGATCGTTGGCGGACCGGGTAGAAAGGCAATGCGCTCCTGCTCAATCAGACGGATCGCCTCGGCCACATCAAACTGGGGCATCGGCACCATCACGGCCCCGGCCAGCAGGCAGGCTACCCAGCCCACCTTCATCCCGAAGGAATGGAAGAACGGGTTGGCAATCAGATAGCGCTCGCCCTGCGCTAACCCGGTGTTGCCGATCCACACACTAACCTGCGGCAGGATCCGACCGTGCGTCATCAGCACGCCTTTGGGCACACCGGTCGTACCGCTGGTGAACATGATATCGGATACGTGGTCAAGCGTTAGTCCAGCTAGCGCCTGATCCACCCGGGGATCGGTCGGCCCGCTGCCGCTTGAAACAAAGGCGGCGAAATCGCGATCGAGCATTACGGTTTCGGCCAAGGCCGGCAGGTCTTCAGCCTCCAGTAAGGCTGGATAATCAATACCCAGGAAGCCGGTCACAGTGAACAGCATCCTCGCACCGGTCCGGCGCAAGATATCGCCCGCCTCGCGCCCTTTGAGCCGGGTGTTGAGTGGCACGATCGCCGCACCGCAGGTCTGTGCCGCAATCGCCGCGATCACCCACTGCCGGCAATTCGGAGCCCAAATGGCAATCCGGTCACCATCCCCAACCCCGCGCGCAATCAGCGCGGAAGCCACCGCGCGACAATCGTCCCACAGGGCCGCAAAGGTCCAGGTATCTGCACCTTCGATCAGGGCCACCGCAGCGGGCCAACGTCGCGCGGCGGCGGCAGCCACATGGGGGATCGTGAGGGGCAGCGCGTCAGCCATGCATGTTGCCAGGGCCGAAATAGGCCTGCATCAGCTTGACCTTGCCGGCCTCGTCGAATGCAAAGGTATCTATTACGTCGATGGCCATATCCTTGCCATCCCAGTGCAGGCGGACCTGCATGGCAAAGGCAGCGTGAGCGGCAGCCAGCCGGACCGGGCCTTGCAGATGCAGCGTAGCCCCGGTTGCCATCGACTGGGTGTAGAATTCCAGGATCGCGGCATGGCCGATACGCGGGGCAGCGCCGATCGGATCTTCAACCACGGCATCCTCGGCAAAAATCGCCGCAGCCATCGCGGGGTCGCCTTTGGCAAAGGCCGCGACATAGGTGTGAACGGCAGCTTCCATCTGTTCAGGTGTGGGCACGGCATTCACTCCGGGAAATAACGGCTGATCGTATCGACCACACAGGCCGGCTTGTCGCTGCCTTCGATCTCTACCGTCACACGCACAACCGACTGGATCGCACCCTTGATCTCTTCAACCCCGACAATCTCACCCCGGCCGCGGATCCGGCTGCCAACCTTGACCGGAGCCAGGAACCGTAGCCGATCAGCGCCCACGTTCACCGCATGGGTAAATCCGCGCACCTCAATCAGATCGGGCAGGAAAAAGTTAACCAGGCTCATCGTCAGATAGCCATGGGCGATGGTCCCGCCAAACGGCCCTGCCTGGGCCCGCTCCACATCGACATGGATCCACTGGTTATCGCCGGTAACCGCGGCAAAGCCGTTGACCCGATCCTGATCGATGGCCAGCCACCCGGTCGGACCCAGCGGCGCGCCTTCCTGACCGATCAGATCGCGGGGATTGGCATAAATCTTTGCCATGGTCAGGCCCGCTGGCTGGAAACCGAGAGCACTTCCCCGGTCATGTAAGAGGACAGGTCAGAGGCCAGGAACATCATCACATTGGCCACTTCCCAGACTTCGGCCGGGCGCCCAAAGGCCTCTTTGGCTGAGAGTTCAGCCAAAAGTTCATCGCTGGTCACCTTGGCCAGAAAGGCGTGCATTGCAATCGAGGGGGCAACAGCGTTGATCCGAACGTTGTGTTCGGCCGCTTCCACCGCCGCGCACCGGGTAAAGGCCATGACCCCGGCCTTGGCCGCGGCATAATGGGCCTGCCCGTGCTGCGCGCGCCAACCCAGCACCGAAGCATTGTTGACCACCACCCCGGCCTTGCGGGCATACATGGCCGGCAAGAAGGCCCGGCTCATCCGGAATACGCTGTTGAGCGTGACATCGAGCACGCGAAACCATTGGTCATCGGTCATATCAACAACCGCAACTTCGCCGCCCAGGCCGGCATTGTTGATCAGCACGTCCACCTGCCCCAGCTGCGCCAACGCGGCGGCGTGCAGGGCATCAACCTGTTCCTGGTTGGTCACATCGCAAACAAAGGTGGCGGGGCGCTGGCCGCATTCTGCTGCGATCCGATCCGCCGCTTCACCCAGCCGGCGCTCGTGAAAATCGCTCATCAAGACACTTGCACCTTCTTCAACCGCGCGCTTGGCGGCGGAAAAGCCAATGCCAGTGCCCGCCGCTGCCGTAACCACCACGGTCTTTCCTGCCAACAGATTGCGGCCCTGCGGATAGGGGGGAATCGGCGGCGCCATCAGACGTCTCCCCGCGGTTCTCGCGGCATGCCCAGCCCTCGTTCGGCAATCAGGTTGCGCTGGATCTGGTTGGTCCCGCCGTAGATCGTATCGGCGCGCGAATAGAGGAACAGATTGGGTAACGTATCCCATTCATATTCGCTGCCATCCGCCACTTCGCCATTCTGGCCAAGGACGTCCATTGCCAATTCGCCCAGGCCACGGCGCCAGGTGGCCCACTGGATCTTGTAAGTAAGCGCGGCCCCGTCGATCTTGGAATGATCGGTCTGCGAGAGCATCCGCAGCGCGCCGTAGCGCATCAGGTTAAGGCCAATCTCCGCCTTGGCGATCCGCTGGCGGATCAACGGATCACGCGCCGCGCCGTTGACCTTTGCCGCAGCGATGATTTCGTCCAGCTCGTTGCGGAAGCCCATCTGCTGGCCCAAGGTGGAAACGCCGCGTTCAAAGGCCAGCAGACCCATGGCGATCTTCCACCCATCTCCCGGTGCGCCGATCAGGCTGTCAGCCGGGCAGCGCGCATCGGTAAAGAAGGTTTCGTTGAATTCGGCATCGCCGTTGATCTGCTTGATCCCGCGGATTTCGATCCCCGGCTGATCGATTTCCATCATCAGGAAGGTCAACCCCTTGGGCCCCTTCGATCCTTCCTCTGACCGCGAAACGACAAAGATCCAGTCGGAGATATGGGCCAGGCTGGTCCAGATCTTCTGGCCGTTGACCACCCATTCGCCGCCGTCCAGCTTCGCCTTGGTCCGAACCGAAGCAAGGTCTGATCCCGCCCCCGGCTCAGAAAAGCCCTGACAAAAGATCGTTTTGCCCGCCGCAATATCGGGCAGGAACCGCTGCTTCTGCGCTTCGGTGCCAAAGGCGAGCAAGGTCGGCCCGGCCAACTCGACCCCGATATGGTTCACCCGGCCCGGCACCCCGGCACGAGCATACTCCTCGGCAAAGATCACCTGATGGGCCAGGCTGGCATTTCGGCCACCCCATTCCTCCGGCCAGCCAATACACGACCATTTGTGGGCCGCGAGCTGCTGTTCCCATTCCTTGCGCCGCTCGGGGCTGGCGGTGAGCTTGGTGATGCCCTTGATGTCGCGAAATTCGCCAGCCATCTGGTCATTCAGCCAGTCGGCGCATTCCTGACGGAACAGTTCATCCGCCGGTGAGAAACCAAGCTTCATGCTGCTTCTCCTAGGATCATCGTGGCGATCTTTTCGCGGTGCCAGTTACCGCTGCCCAGCATGGACTGGATTGCCCGCGCGCGCTTGAAAAAGAGATGCGCATCGTGCTCCCAGGTAAAGCCGATCCCGCCGTGCAGCTGGATCATGTTACCCGCGCACATGAAATAGGTGTCGGCGGCAAAACTTTTCGCGGAATGGACTGCAAGCTCGGCTTCGTCGGATCCTTCGTCGACCGCACAAGCCGCCCAATAGACTGCCGAACGGGCCTGTTCGATCTCGATCATCATGTCGGCCAACCGGTGCTTGTAGGCCTGGAACGAGCCGATTGGCCGCCCGAACTGCACCCGCTCGCGGGCATAGGCCACGGTCCGATCAAGCGCAGCCTGGGCGCCGCCCAAGGCTTCTGCGGCAACCGATACAAACCCCGCGCGGTGCGCAGCCTCAATCGCCGCAGCAGGATCGGCCAGCGGCACGCCCTTGGCACCCGCAAGCACGACCCGGGCATAGGGGCGGGTCTGATCCATGGTCGTCTGTGCGGTAATGGTCACCCCGGCGGCATCAGCCGGTACGATCCAGGCCCCGGCGTTGCTGGTCACCACCAACACGCCAGCAGCCGCGCCGTGGGCCACGAAATGGTCCGCTCCGCTCAGCAGATCGCCATCGACGACCAGCGCCGCATCGTGGACATAGCCCGCGATCAGTTCACCCGACAGTAGGGCCGGCAACCATTCAGCCTGCTGAGCAGCGCTTCCGCCCGCGGCGATTGCCTGGGCTGCCAGGGCCAGCGAACCCAGCATTGGCAGCGCGGCAACCTGCGCGCCAGCCGCCTCGGCGATGATCGCCAGTTCAACCAGCCCCAGCCCGGCCCCGCCGGCGCTTTCGGCGATGCCAATGCCCGACAGGCCCAGGTCCTGACAAAAGGCGGTCCACAGTGCGTGGTCGATCCCGTCGGCGGCCATGGCCGCGCGGGTCCGTTCGCTGGTGGCATTTTCGGCAAAGAAGGCACGGGCCGTCTCGCCAATCATCACCTGCTCTTCCGTGAAGACGAATTCCATTATGCAGTCCCCCAGACCTTGCGCGGCGGCACGCGGCCAACCAGCAGCTTGTCAACGGCGGCCCCGACCTCGGCCGGATCCCACTTGGCGCCCTTGTCCACGACCGGCCCTTCGCGCCAACCGTCTTCCAGCATGATCTTGCCGCCTTCGAGTTCGAAGACGCAGCCAGTCACCTCGGCGCTTTCGCTGCTGCCCAGCCAGACAACGGTGGGGGCGATATTGGCCGGATCCATCACATCAAAGGCCTGGCCGGCGGTTGCCATCTTGTCGGCAAAGGCCTGTTCGGTCATCCGGGTGCGGGCCGATGGCGCAAGGGCATTGGCGGTAATGCCATAACGCCCCAGCTCAGCCGCCTGGACCAGGGTCAGGGCCGCGATCCCGCCCTTGGCGGTTGAATAGGCCGCCTGGGCAATCGAGCCCTGCAGCCCGGCGCCAGACGAAGTGTTGATGATCCGCGCATCGGGATTGCCGCCAGCCTTCTGCTTGGCGCGCCAGTAATCGACAGCGTGGCGCGACAGGCAGAAATGCCCGCGCAGGTGGACGTGCATGGTCGCATCCCATTCGTCCAGCGTGGCGGAAACGAACATCCGATCGCGCACGATGCCGGCATTGTTGACCACCACATGCAGATCACCAAAGGCGGCCACAGCAGCATCGACGATGCGCTTAGCCGCATCCCAATCGGTAATGTCCTCGTAATTGGCGATCGCCTTGCCGCCCGCGGCCACAATTTCGGCCACCACGCCATCGGCAGCGCTGGTATCGCGCCCCTCACCGTTCAGCGAGGTACCGATATCATTGACGACGACATTGGCGCCCTCGGCAGCAAAGGCCAGCGCATAGGCCCGGCCGAGGCCGCGCGCAGCGCCGGTGATGATGACGGTGCGGTTTTCGCAGATACCCATTACAGCCTCTCGATAATCGTGACGTTGGCCTGACCGCCGCCTTCGCACATGGTCTGCAAGCCATAGCGGCCGCCGGTGGCCTCAAGCGCGTTGAGCAAGGTCGTCATCAGCCGCGCGCCCGTGCCGCCCAGCGGATGGCCCAGAGCGATCGCCCCACCGCGTACATTGACCTTCTCATGCGGGATGCCGAGTTCCTTCATCCAGGCCATCGGCACCGAAGCAAAGGCCTCATTGCATTCGAACAGGTCAATATCGCTGACCGTCATCCCGGCCTTCTTCAGCGCGTGCTGGGTGGCCGGGATCGGCGCGGTCAGCATCCAGACCGGATCGTCAGCGCGGACCGAGATGTGGTGAATGCGCGCGCGCGGCTTGAGCCCGTGATCCTTGACCGCCTGCTCGCTGGCAATCAACAGCGCCGCCGCGCCATCACAGTTCTGGCTGGCGACCCCGGCGGTAATCACCCCGCCCTCCTGAACGGTCTTGAGGCTGGCCAGGCCATCCAGCGTCGTGCCGGGACGGATCGTCTCGTCAGCGTCCAGCCCTTCGAGCGGCGCAATTTCGTTCTTGAACAGACCGCCTTCGCTGGCCGCTTGGGCGCGCTGGTGGCTGGCAAGGGCGAATTCTTCCATCGCGGCGCGGCTGATTTGCCACTTTTGCGCAATCATTTCGGCCGAGTTGATCTGGTTAAGAATGCCATCGCCAAACCGGTCCACCCAGCCGCGCGAGGTATTGAACGGATTGTCAAAGCCATAGGGCTGACCCGCAAACATCGCCGCGGAAATCGGGATCGCGTTCATCGCCTGGCTGCCGCCCGCGACGACCAGATCCTGGGTTCCGCTCATCACCCCCTGGGCGGCGAAATGGACAGCCTGCTGGCTTGACCCGCACTGCCGGTCGATCGTGGTGCCAGGCACGTGCATCGGCAGACCGGCCACCAGCCACACGGTGCGGCCGATATCGCCGGCTTGCGGCCCGATCGTATCGCAGCAGCCCCAGACCACATCATCGACCGCATTGGCATCAATCCCGGTGCGCTGCACCAGCGCCTTGATCGGGTGCGCGCCCAGATCGGCCGGGTGGAGGTGGGCCAGGCTGCCCTTCTTGCGCCCGATCGGGGTGCGGACGGCATCAATGATATAGGCTTCGGCCATGGTGTTCCTCAGGCAAAGGTGTGTTCAGGGCCGATGGCGAGACCGCCATCGAACACGGCAGCATCGATCCGCTTCACATGGAACGAGCGGTCGCCCCAGGCACCAGCCAGCGCCCAGGACCGCTTCATCCAGAAATGGAGATCGGCTTCATAGGTATAGCCCATCGCTCCGTGGACCTGGATCGCGGTTTCAGCGGTCTGGATCGCGGCGTCGGTCGCGGCGAGTTTGGCATGACTGATATGGACCGACGCCGAGGCCAGCCCATCCTGCGCTGCCTGGGCGGCGCGCCAGATCACCGGCTTGGCGAACTCGATCGCAACGGCGCAGCTGGCCAGTTGGTGCTTCAACCCTTGAAAGGCGCCAACCGGCTGGCCGAACTGGGTACGCACCTTGGCATATTCAACCGCCTGGTGCAGCATGGCATCGGCCAGGCCAACCAGCTGGGCCGCGCTCATCAAGGCACCCAGATTAAGCAGATCGGGATCGGCACTGCCGCTGGCCGGGAACATCACCAGGTTGCGCAAGGGATCGACACTTTGCAGGGCCGGACCATCCCCATCGGCAACCCAGGGGTTGAGCACGTGCGGCAAGGCCACCTTGCGCTCACCCGCGGCAATCGCCGCCAACGCGTCGAGCTCACCCCGAGCCAGCAGCCAGGGAACCGCCACAAAGGCCGTATCGACCAAGGGTTCGGCCAGGCAGGCCCGCCCGCATTCGGCCGCGATCAGCGCGGCTTCGACCAGCCCCAGGCCCAGTCCACCGTGGTCCTCGGGCACCAGCAGCGCAGTCAGGCCCATTTCGACCAGGCCTTGCCAGATCGCCGGATCACGGTTGCCCTCGGCATCGAGGCGGCGCAGCACTTCGGGACCGTGGGTTCCGGCCAGATAATCCCGGACGCTTTCGGCCAGAGTCAGCTGATCATCGCTGAAACGAAAATCCATCAGCCTGCTCCCACCCTTGGAAGGCCCAGCAGTCGCTCGGCAATGATATTGCGCTGCACTTCGTTCGAGCCGGCGTAGATCGGCCCCGACAACGAGAAGATATAGCCTTCAAGCCATTGGTTGATCTGCCCGTTGCCAAACCGCTTGAGCTCAGCATGGGCGCCCAAGATCTGCATCGCAGTGCGGTGCATGGCGCGATCCAGTTCCGACCAGAAGATTTTGTTGAGACTGGCTTCAGCCCCGATTTTGCCCCCGGCCATGATCTTCGAGGCAACGGCATAGGTGTTATAGGCATAGGCCTGGGCCGCGCCCCAGGCCAGGATCACCGCCTCACGCGCGGCCGGCGATGCTTCCGCCTCGTGCGCGCGGTACAGTTCAACCAGCCGTTTCGCCGTCGCCTGAAACCGGCCCGGAGAGCGCAGCATCAACCCGCGCTCGAACCCGGCGGTGGCCATGGCGACATTCCAGCCCTCGCCCTCTCCGGCCAGGCAGTTTTCAACCGGCACCCGCACTTCATCAAAGAACAGCTCGGCAAAGCCGGTATCGCCGTGCAATTGGCGGATTGGGCGGCGGGTGATCCCCGGGCTGTTCAGATCGAACAGGATGAAAGTCAGCCCTTTGTGACGCTTGCTGTCGGGATCGGTCCGGAACATACCAAAGCCCCAATCGGCAAAGGCGGCGCGGCTGGACCAGGTTTTTTGCCCGGTGATCACATAATGATCGCCATCGCGCACCGCCTTGGACTGGATCGCGGCCATATCGCTGCCCGCACCGGGTTCTGACCAGGCCTGAGCCCAGATCACTTCGCCCCGAGCCATCGGCGGCAGGAACCGCGCCTTCTGCTCGGCCGTGCCAAATTCCATAATGGTCGGGCCCAGCAGGAAGATGCCGTTCTGATTGGCCCGGTTGGGACCACCGGCGCGGAAGTATTCTTCCTCGAAGATCAGCCACTGGATCAGGTCCAGCCCGCGTCCGCCGAACTGTTCGGGCCAGGTGACCATGCCCCAGTTGCCACTGGCCAAAGTGCGTTCCCATGCCACGTGCTGGTCATAGCCTTCGCGGCATTCCAACGTGATGAGCGGCTCCTTGGGCACATGGGCGGCCATCCAGGCGCGCACTTCGGCCCGGAAGGCCTGCTGTTCAGGGGTATATTCCAGGTTCATGATCAGAACTTCGCCGCCTTGCCGGTTTCAACGAAAGCGTCACGGCTCTTCTGGCTGTCTTCGTGCATGTACATTTCGAGCGTGAAGCCCTGTTCCCAGCGGTAGCCCCGATCGACATCGCGCGGTTCAAGACCGTTGAGGGCTTCTTTGGCGATGACCAGGGCCTTGCGGCTCTTGCCGGCGATCACGGCGCAGAAGGCGCGGGCCTCGGTCACCAGATCGGCCCGCGGCACAACCTTTTCCACCGCGCCCAGCCGATAGGCTTCGGCCACCGGAATATTGCCGCCAGTAAAGAAGGCCGCGCGGACCTTGTGCAGCGGCAGCATCCGCGACAGATGGCTGGCCCCACCCATGGCGCCACGATCCACTTCGGGCAGGCTGAAAAAGGCATCGTCAGCGGCAATGATCGTATCGCTGGCGCCGCAGATCCCGATCCCGCCGCCGATCACGAACCGATGCACGGCCACGACCACCGGCACTTCCGCATCGCGGATCGCCTTGAAGGTCAGGTAATTGCCGCGGTTAAGCACGGTAATCCGTTCCGGATGGGCCTGCATTTCCTTGATATCGACCCCGCCGCAAAAGCCGCGTGCTTCCTCGGCGGCGCGGATCAGCACGCAGTTGACTTCGGGATTGCTGGCCGCGGCGGTGATGATCGCGGGCAGCGCCATCCAGGTCTCGCTGTCAAAGGCATTGACCGGGGGCACGTCGAACACGATTTCGGCAATGCGATCCTGGATCGTGGTGGTGATCGGCATGACGTTCAGTCCTTCGCGCAGAGCGCGGCAATATGGGCCCGCGCCTCGGTTTCGATCGATTGGAGCAGGTCGGCACAAGTCGGCAGATCGGTCAGCCGTCCAGCGACGAGGCCCGTGGCCATCAGTCCTTGATCGGCATCGCCCGAAACGACCGCACGCTGGATCATGATCGGTGCCGCCGCCGCCATCATGGCTGCGCTGAGCGGCATATCGCCGTGGCTGGTCATGCCGCGCGCCGCCCCGATCACCTCGCCCCAGCGCATCCCGGACTGGCGCTTCATCACCAAGCCCGCCTCGATCGCGCGCAGCCACATGGCGATCCGGCCCGATCCCTCGATCCGGCGCAGCAGCGGGTTCAGGATCATCCGCTGCGGTATGCCGTCAACCTTGGTCGAGACGATGATGTCCCCGGTCGCCGCCTTGACATAGGCAGACTTTGGCCCGACCGGCACGGGGCTGTCCGCGGTCATCATGAACCGGGTGCCCATGGCGATCCCGCAGGCGCCATAGGCCAGCGCAGCGGCCAGTCCGCGGCCATCGCCAAAGCCGCCGGCGGCAACCACCGGCACGTCAACCGTATCAAGCACCTGGGGCAGCAGCACGGTGGTCGGCACCGATCCGGTATGCCCGCCGCCCTCGCCGCCCTGGACCGTGATCATCTCGCAGCCCAGCTGAACCATCTTTTCCGCATGCTTCACCGCGCCGACGGTCGGCATGCAGAGGATTCCAGCATCGCGGAACCGGCCGATCATCTTGGCATCGGGTCCGCGCCCGAAACTGACGGCCTTCACCCGATCGGCATTGGCCAGGATGATCTCAACGATTTCCGCCGCACCGGCCTGAAACGAATGGAAGTTCACGCCAAAACCGTGGGGCGTGAGGTCGCGCAGCCGGGCGATTGCCTCGGCCAGCTCGGCTGGTTTCATCACCGCCCCGGCCAGAAAGCCGAACGCGCCGGCATTGCTGGTCGCGGCGACCAGCTGCGGCGTCGCGATCCAGCCCATCGCGGTCTGGATCACGGGCAAGCGGCAGCCAAGCCGCCGGGTCAGGGCCGTGGCAAGCGGATCGCGCAAGGTCTATTCCCCGCCGTCGCGCTGCTTGTTGCTGGCTGCCGCCGACTTGCCCGAAACGCCGGCAATCGAATTGCCGTAGACCAGATCGTTCTGGGCGTGGGCAAAGTGGTGCATGTGGAACACCGCATCCATGGCGCTGCGCTTGCCGCGTAGCTCCTCAACGTGATTGACGGCCTGCTTGGTCAGCCAGTTGCCCAGCCGCGGCGCGGCCGCCAGCTTGGCCGCCCAGGCCGCGGTCGCTTCGCGCAGCTCGTCACGCGGGACCACCTTGTTGACCATGCCAAACCGTTCGGCCCGGGCGGCCGGCATCCGTTCGCCAAGCAGCAGGAATTCCTTGGCCACCCGTGGCGGCAGTTCATAAGCGTGGGCAAAGTATTCCACCCCCGGAATGCCCATCATCGGCACCACCGGATCCTGGAAGAACGCATCCTCGCTGGCCACGATCAGATCGCAGACCCAGGCCAGCATCAGGCCACCGGCAATGCAGGCCCCCTGAACCATGGCAATGGTCGGCTTGGGAATATCGCGCCACCGGCGGCACATGCCGAGATACTGCTCCTGTTCACGGGTGTAGAGCAGTTCCGCCGCCGGTTTGTTGGTGTGCGGCGGCAGCATCAGCCGCTTGTCAAATTCGTGGTGCAGATCGCGCCCCGGCGTGCCGATGTCATGCCCGGCCGAGAAATGCTTGCCTTCGCCCGCCAGGACAATGCAGCCCACGGCATCATCCTGCACCGCCCGATTGAAGCAATCGTCCAGGGCATAGGTCATCTGCCCGTTCTGGGCATTGTTGAAGCCGGGGCGGTTCATGGTGATCCATGCCACCCCATCGACAACCTGATAGAGTACCGGTTCGGCGGTCTCGTACTCAGGGTTGACCGGCAACGGTTCAACCAGCTCGCGGCCCTTGCTCATGCAGTCCTCCTGGCGGACGGATTGTCCTTGATCACGCTGGCGCGGATGTTGTGTGGGTCGAGCCCGGCAATGATCGCCAACGCGGCGGCATCGGGCAGCGGCGTTTCACCGGCCACGGCATCGATCAGATCGAACCCGGTGGCTTCCTGCACTTCGGCAAAGGTTACCCCAGGGTGCAGCGAGACCACGCGAACGGCATGATCCGGGCCGCCAAAGTCCATGACGCACAGGTTGGTGACGATGGTGCGCAGATCGACGGCCGCATAATTGCCGCCCGGTACCCGCTTGGCCGGGTTATAGCCCACGCCCGAAACCATATCGACTTCACCAGGCACAAAAACCCGGGCGGTGTGGCTGGGGAAGAAGAAGCTGTTGGGGTGATAGATCGTATTCCCCGGGAACCCGCGCACGCCCAACATTTGGGTTTTGGGCTGGTGGTGGGTGCCACCCAGTTGCGACAGGTTGATCTGGCCAAACCGGTCAATCTGGGTCGGCGTGACCATCGCATGGCGCCGCCCCGTCCAGACCGCCGCATCGAAAAAGCGGCTAAACGGCAGATAGCCGGCCGGTTTGCGATCATCATAGCCGCGCGGGCCCAACGGCACCGGCTGCTCAACCAGATAGGCTTCGCCATCGGTCATCATCAGTTCGGGGCTATGGGTCAGCTTGGCCAGACTGGCCGCCAGCCGCGGGACCGGACCAACACCAGTGGCGATGATCTCGCCATTGTTCCGGAAGGCTTCCGAACAGGCAAAGATGCAGAGCTCTGCAAGGGAGATATCGGTCATCAGAAAATTGGCAGCGGCAGCGCCGCCACTCCCTCCTTGCCGCCAAAGCCGGCGAGGTATGATTCCTCGCTCGCTCCAACGAAACGGTCACGCACCACCGCCCAGTCACCCGGGTCCTTCGCGGCATCGGCATAGGCCTTGAAGGCCTTCATGTCCCAACCATAGGCCGGGGGCATTGAACTGGGGTGCGCCCCGCCAACAATCTCAGTCACGCCGCTGATAAAGGCGCGCTCGACGATATTGGCCTGGGCCTGGTCGGGATAGTGATCCTCCATCCGGTCAACCAGCTCCTCGCACGAGACATAGGTCTTGGCCGCAGCACGGGCGAACCATTCGTCATAATAGACGTCGGGGCCAAAGGCCTGGATATTGCCGCGCCAATCGCTGCGGTTGACGTGAAGCAGCGCGGCATCAAGCCGCAGGGCCGGCATGGCAATCAGCGTTTCGCCATCGGCATAGGGCGATTGCACGGTCTTGAGGCCACCAAGCGCGGCCAGATCGGTGCCCAGCCCGACACGGGTCGGCAGGAAGGGCAGGCCAAAGGCCGCGGCCTTGAGCCCCCACTGGAACATCCCTTCGTCCAGTTCGAGCACTTCGATCTGGCCCGCCTCGCGCGCTTTGCGGAACCAGGGTTCAAGCGGAATCGCATCCAGACTGACGAAGGCAAAGACCAGCTTTTTGACCTTACCCGCCGCGCAGAGCATGCCAACATCGGCCCCGCCATAGGCGACGATAGTCAGGTCCCGCAGATCGGACCGCAGGATTTCACGGATCAGCGCCATCGGCTTGCGCCGCGGCCCCCAGCCGCCGATCCCCAGCGTCATGCCATCGCTTAACTGCCCGACGATTTCAGCCGGGGTCATCCGTTTGTCCAACATGGTCATTCCGCTGCCGCCTGCTGTTCCTTCATCGCCTTCTGCCAGGCCCATTCGTGGCCCCAGATGCTGATGCCCTTGTGGCGGGTTACTTCCCAGCTGGCCGGGTCAATCACCAGGCTGTCGCAGCCGATCTCAAGATCAAACCCGCCCGGGGTCTGAACATAGAAGCCAACCGTCTGATCGTTGATATGCTGCCCCAGAGACGCGCTCTCGGCATAGTCGTGGGCCTTCATCCGGTCATAGGCTTTGCCCACTTCGACCAGGTTGGGCATTTCCAGCATCAGATGGACGCAGCCCGACGGTGGCACCGGGCCCTCACCCAGGGCGATCGAGTGGTGGCGGCCATTGTCGGCATGCATGAAGGCAAAGCCCATGCCCGGATCATCCGGCCCGCCGCCGCCAAAGAAGAAGCGCGGCATATCGGTCTCGTGGAAGCCCACCACGTCGCGATAGAATGCAACGCATTCATCAAAGTTCGGCGCGGAAAACACGGCATGGCCCATGCCCATCGCCCCGGTGACAAAGCTGGGCACATCCAGCGGCGAGACGAACGGTTCGCTCGTCACGCTATCACCGCAATAGAATTCAAGCCCGTTACCTGCCGGGTCGGTGGTGGCGAAGAAGCGGTCAACTCCGCGCAGCGCCGCGGCCGCAGCCGAACCCGGCGATACCGGACGGCCACTTTCGGCAATGGCTGCCGCCAGCGCATCCAGCGTGGCCCCGCCATCAACTTCATAACCGGCCGCGACGAAGCGGTCCTGAGCGCCGGTTTCGATCCGGAACCGGAATGGCCGCTGGTCAATTCGATAGAGCTGGGCACCATCGCTGGCGTCGGGCGCGCGCATCACGCCCGCCACCTGCGTCAGGAAATGGTCCCACCGATGGGGCTGTGTTGTCTGAATGACGACATAGCCAAGTGCCTTGATGCCCATGGCCATCAATGTCCTTTCACGAGGTCGAGAAAATAGGGGCGTTCCCCCCCACCATCGACGTTGATTCTTGCGCCGCTGACCCAGCTGGCGAGCGAAGAGCATAGCCACAGCACGGCCCCGGCGAGATCATCACCGGTGCCCATGCGCTGGAGCGGCATGGAGCGGCCAACCGCAGCCTGCGCCGCGGCATCGCCATAAGTGGCTTCGGAACTTTCGGTCTGCATCAGGCCAGCGATGATCGCATTGACGCGGATGCCCGCGGGGCCCCATTCCTGGGCCAGGCTTTGGGTCAGGTTGAGCAGCCCGGCCTTGGCCGCACCATAGACCGCCGTGCCGGGTGACGGGCGGATGCCCGAAACGCTGGCAATGTTGACGATCGACCCGCCACCAGCCGCAACCATGTGCGGGTGGGCAGCTTGGGCGAGATAGAGTGGCGCCAGCAGATTGAGCCGGGTAATCGCATCGATGAACCGCGGGCTGGCCTGCTCAGCCGCGACCGCCGGGGAACCGCCGGCATTGTTGATCAGGATGTCGAACCGGCCATGCTGCGCGGCGATGCGATCAACCAGCGCCTGGGCCGCATCCGGATCGCGGATATCAGCCGCAGCAAAGGCCACGCCATCGGGCAGGCTATCGGGCGCATTACGGGCGCAAGCAACGACAGTGCATCCCGCCGCGGCCAACTGGGCCGAGATCGACCGACCCAACCCACGGGTTCCGCCGGTGACCAAGGCCACTTTCCCTGCAAGATCGATCGCACTGCCCTGCGTCAAGCCGGTAAATCTCCCAAATGGTCCGCTTCAGTGAATCGCGGCACCAACCCCGTGGTAAAACCGCAATATCGGAAGTCAAACGGCTTTTCAATTGACGATTTGCGTATCAAACGTTACAAAATTTTACGAAGCCCGCTTTTCGCGGGACCGAGTCGAAGCAAGCAAGAGGAATCCGGGAGATGGCCACCGCAGCCCTGCAGACCGAGTATGCAACCTCGACCCCGACCAGCGAGGAATTGATCGCCCGCGCCCGGGCCATGATCCCCACTTTAAAAGCGCGCGCGCGCCAGTGTGTACGCGATCGCAACGTGCCGGCTGAAACCATCGCCGAAATGCAGGCCGCCGGCTTCTTCAAGATCGTTCAGCCCAAGCGCTGGGGCGGCTTTGAAATGCACCCCAACGTATTCTTTGAAGTGCAGAAGGCTCTGGCCGAAGGCTGCATGTCGACCGGCTGGATGTTTGGGGTGGTCGGCTGCCATCCCTATGAGCTGGCCCTGTTCCACGACAAGGCCCAGGAAGAGGTGTGGGGCGAAAATCCCGACATGCTGGTTTCCTCGACCTATCAGCCTGTCGGCAAGGTAACCCATGTCGATGGCGGTTTCCGCCTATCGGGCCGCTGGGGTTTCTCGACGGGATCGACCCATTCTGGCTGGGTGCTGCTTGGCGCGTTTTGCCCGCCCAAGGACGATGGCACCCCGGCCGAGATGCGCACCTTCCTGTTGCCGCGCAGCGACTATGCGATCGATGAAGACGCCTGGCACGTGTTTGGCCTGCAGGGCACCGGCAGCCACGACATTATCGTCGATGACGTGTTCGTGCCGGATTATCGCACCCACCGGTCGATTGATGGGTTCCTCTGCAAGAACCCGGGCCAGGAAGTGAACACCGGCCCGCTTTATCGCCTCCCTTGGGCGCAGGTCTTTGTCCGTTCGGTCTCCACCGCGGCTTTTGGCGGGGCGCAGGCGGCGATCAACGCGGCGCTAGACATCATGCAGAGCCGGATTTCGACCAACACCGGCAAGGCATCGAAGGACGATCCGATCCTGCACGCCGCGATTGCACGCGCGATTGCCGAAAAGGGTGAGATGGAAACCACCCTCCGGCTGACCTTTGAAGATCTGATGGGTTATGCTGAACGGGGTGAGGACATCCCGATGGAAAAGCGGGCGTTCTATACCTATCAGTCGGCCACCGTGGTGCGCCGTCTGGCCAGTCTGGTCGACGACATTGTCCAGCTGTTTGGCGGCCGCGCGATCTATACCAGCAGCGAGATCATCCAGCCTTGGCTTGATCTTCATGCCGGGCGGGCCCACGTGGCCAATGATCCAGGCAACCGCACCAGCGATGCGATCAACGCCATGCTGGGTCAGGCGCCCCTGAACCCCTTCCTGTAAGGAGCACGGCATGACGGCCCTTGCGGAAGCGACTTACGACGTCGCCGGCGGTTATCGCATCCACCTTAAATCCGCGGGTCAGGGACCGGTGGTGGTGTTCATCCACGGCAGCGGCCCGGGGGCTTCGGGCGCATCGAACTTTCGCCAGAACTGGCCGGCCTTTGTGGCGGCCGGCTATCAGGTGATCCTGCCTGATCTGATTGGCTATGGCGTGTCATCGCAACCCGAAGGGATCGATTACACGCTGCAGCTGTTCACTGACACGCTGTATGACGCCTTGCGCCAGCACGGGATCGAGCGGGCCACGCTGGTGGGCAATTCGCTGGGCGGCGGCGTGGCCATCCAGCTGACGCTTGACCATCCGGAGTTTACCGAGCGGCTGATCCTGATGGCGCCGGGCTGCATTGAAGAGCAGGCCGACTATTTCAAGATGCCCGGGATCACCAAGATGGTCTCGAACTTTGGCGGGCCGGACTTCAACCTGGCTGAACAGCGCCGCCTGATCAGCAATCTGGTCCACCCCGACTTTGCCCCCCACATTCCCGACGCCCTGGTTGAAGAGCGGTTTGCCGTGGCCCGTAACCAGCCCAAGGACGTGCTGATGCGGATGCGCACCCCCAATCTGGGGCCGCGGGTGGGCGAATTGCAGGTGCCGATCTTTGTGTTGTGGGGACTGAACGACGAGTTTTGCCCCGAAAGCGGCGCCCGGCATTTCCTGGATCGCTGCGCCGATGCCCGTTGCATGACCTTCACCCGCACCGGTCATTGGGTTCAGGTTGAGCGGGCAGAAGAATTCAACCGCTATAGCCTGGAATTCCTGCGTGGCTGATGGCTA
>JACCDW010338430.1_pt1 | contig 23394 bp, 15 predicted proteins | sample 7449781 | NCBI WGS metagenome assembly JACCDW01 (sample SAMN15323449, study PRJNA562643) | freshwater metagenome | isolation source: river surface water | place: USA:Blue River Watershed | collected 2017-08-18
ACGGCACGCAGCGGCTGCCGGTGCCTCTGGTGACGGTGGTGGGTGCCAGCAACGAGACGCCCGAAGACGAGGCGTTGCAGGCCTTTCACGACCGCTTCTTGCTGCGGGTGCCGGTGCAGCCGGTGGGTGATGCCTCGTTTGAGGCCCTGGTGGCCTCCGATTTGGCGCGCCCCCCCCGGCGCCCCACCGCGCACACAGCGGCCGACGAAGCACCGCTGGCTGAGCGATTGAGTGCCGCCAGCCGTCAGGCCGTCGAGGACGCCGCAGCCTCGGTGGTGCTCACCCCCGACACACTGCAGGCCCTGCACGCGCTGCGCACCCTGCTGAAGGCGGGGAACGTGGTGGTATCCGACCGGCGATGGCGGGCCCTGGCACGCCTGCTGCGGGTGGCCGCCGCGGCCGAAGGGCGCCCCACGGTGGAGCCCTGCGACCTTTGGCTGGCCGCCTACGTCACCGCCCCCAACCCACAGGCGCTGGATCAGGTGATGCGGTGGTGGCAGCAAGACGTGCTGCGGGTGGGGCCCGCTGATGCCCCAGGCTGGCGCCACAGCGCTCAGGCCTTCGAAAAACAGCTGGAAATCGAAACCCAGGCCCTGGCCGAAGAGGGTGCGGAGTCCGCCGGCAAGATGGCCCTGGCGCGCAGCCTGGGCGGCGCCCAAGCCACGGAAGGCACTGGAGGCAACAGCGAGATGCTGCGCCTGTATTCGGAGCGCGCACAGGCGCACCTGCGCAAGCGCTGGAGCCCCCTGCACATTCGTGCCCGGGTGGCCCAGGTGCAAGACCTTCGGGCATCGGTACAGGCCGCGCATGCGCAGGCCCAGGCCGACTGGTCCGAGCTTCAGGGCAGGCTGCTGGGCCGGCTGTGGCTGCCACCGTCCTGGGCCCACGAGACCTTGGCGCCCTTGGGCGAGCGGGTGGCCTTGCTGGCCGCGTTGGTGCAACGGCTGCAAGCCGCCGAGCAGGGTTTCGCAGCCTTGCCGGTCAACGAAGACCTGGCCGACGTGCCGGCACCCATCACCGTCACCAGCTGATGGGTGCCGACCCAAGCCCGCTGCTCGAAGCACTGGCGCGCGAGCTGTGGCTGCCGGGCTTGGTGTGCAGCAGCGGCCAGCCAGGGCCGCGGCTGGCCCATCTGGCGCATTGGTGGGACCGGCTCTTGGCCGGTGAGATGCCCGACCACAACGCCGACCTGGGCGACCCGCCCGTGGCGGCTGCCCTGCGCCAAGCCGTGGCAGACCTGCAGCTGAGCGCACTCACACGGGGCAGCCCCGAAACGACCTTGCAGCTGCTGCGCACGGCCCTGTGGCACGCTGACCGCCTGATCGACCGGCACGAGGCACAAGCGCGCAGCGAGGCGATTCTGGAGATGGCCCAAGCCTTTCGCGCCGAGTGGGCGGTGGAGCGGGCTGACTGGGAGGAAGCGCAGGCCTTGCTGCAAAGCATGGGCGAAGGTGAGCATCTGCACTGGGATGCGCTCAAGGGCCACCTGCGCAGCCGGGCATGGCACGAAGCCCGGCGCCTGGCCGCTCTGATGGCGCACCGCACCGAACTGGCCGCGCTGCTGCGCCGCGTGGGCCGCATGCAACGCCCGCTGACCGCGGTCCACCACCCGCCGGCGCCGCGCGACGCCGTGTCGGGCCCGCAGCCTGCGGCGGGCTTGAAGCCGGTGGAAACCGTGCTGCCCGACGCGCCCGGTGAACTGCGCGGCATCCGACTGGGAGACCGGCTGGAGCGGCTCTTGGGCAGCGAGCTCCAGCAACTGCGCCACCCCGTGCTGCACAAGTGGTGGCGCGCGCGCAAGGCCGAGGCGCGGCTGCTGACCTACGACAGCCAGGCCCTGCTGGTGGACTGGCGGCCTGACCCCCAGGCCACCCCACGCCACCGCACCCATCCCACGGCGAACCCACCGCTGGAGCGCGGCCCCCTGCTCATCTGCCTGGATACATCGGGCTCCATGCAGGGCGCACCAGAGTCCATCGCCAAGGCGGTGGTGCTGGAAGCAACCCGGGTGGCCCAGCAGGAGCGCCGCGGGTGCGTCGTCATGGCCTTCGGTGGGCCTGACGAGGTGATCGAACGCGAACTGGACTTCAGCCCCGAAGGTTTCCATCGCCTGATGGAGCTGATCGGCCAGGGCTTTGACGGCGGCACCGATGTGCAGACACCCATCGAGCGGGCCATCGCCCGCGTGCACGAGCGGCGGTGGGCCAGCGCCGATGTCCTCATCGTCAGCGACGGCGAATTCGGCTGCACGCCCGCCACCCTGGAGCAGCTGGACGCGGCACGGACCGAACTGGGCCTGCGGGTCTTCGGTCTGCTGATCGGAGACCGCGAGACCATGGGCCTGCTGGAAGTGGCCGACGAGATCCATTGGGTGCGCGACTGGCGGCGCGACGCCCCGCCGGGGGTGTCGCACGGGTCGGGCGGGGCGGGTTTTTCGCCGGTTCACAGCAAGAGCCTGACGGCCTTGTTCTTTCCCAACGCCTTGAGTGAGCGCGCGGCTCGCCATGCCCGGGGCCTGGGCCCACCCGAGTCCTGAACGGTGACCCCCAGCCCTGCAGCGCCGTTCGCCCAGGATGCAGCCTGTCGCCCGCCACGACACTTCGTCGCTTCGGTGCTGCCTGCGCTGGCTCAGCACCGTAGAGTGCCATCACCTTGCATGATGGAACCAAGATGAGCACTTCCACCCCCAAAGCCCCTGCCAAAACCCCCTGGGCCCAGCGCCTTCAGCCCCTGGTGCGGGGCTTTCACAACTACGCCACCTGGCTGGTGGGCATCAGTTGGAAGCGCTTCTTCGTGCTGTCGATCCTGCTGCTGATACTGGCCGGCATCCTGCAATCCATGCCCCCGTTCAGCTGGACGATGCACGAGGTGACCGAGGAACACGAGACCCCGACGCCGCCCAAGCCACCAGCGCCCCCCAAGGCATGGGAGCCGGTCATCCGCATCGAGACCACACCCAAAGGCACGGCCGAAGCCGAGGTCAAGGGCGTGGACATCCGCATCGACGAGAACGGCGTTCGCGTCCTCAAGCGCGCGGCAGAACCGTCACCGGCCACCCCCGGTGCGGAAAGCTCAGCGCCTCAAGCCCATGGCACCGAGCCGGGCAAGGAGCGCGAAATCCGGGTGGATGTGCGGCGCAACGGTCAGGGGCAGGACGAGGCCTCCATACGCGTGACCCTGCCCGAAGGAGCCGATACCGCGGCCATTCGTGAAGCGATCGAGGAGGCCAAGCGGGCCGTCCAAGAGGCCCTGAAGGAGCCGGTGATCGAGGCCGTGGAAGGCCCGCGCAACCCCGGCAAGACCGTGCGGGTGAGCCGGGTGCACGCCGAAAACGTCCTCACCGATTTGGCCTTCTTGTGGATCTTGGCCTCCATCATCATCAAGCTCACCTACAAGGGACAGCTGCAGGCCCGCGCCGAAGCGGCACAAGCCAACGAAATGGCTGAAGCCGAGTCGCTCAAGCGCCAGTTGGCCGAGGCCCGCATGGCCACCATGCAGGCCCAGGTGGAGCCCCATTTCCTGTTCAACACCCTGGCCTCCATCGAGCACCTGATCGAAACCGATCCGCCGCGCGCCAGCCGGATGCAGCGTGCCCTGATCGATCTGCTTCGGGCCACCATGCCTTCGCTGCGGGATGGGGGTGTGGCGGAATCGCGAACCCTGGGTCAGGAGCAGGCCGTGATCGAGCCCTACTTGGCCATCCTGAAAATGCGCATGGAGGAACGGCTGGAAACGGCCATCGACATTCCGGCCGGCCTGCTGTCGGCGGAGTGCCCACCGATGATGCTGCAGATGCTGGTGGAAAACGCCATCAAGCACGGCCTGGAGCCACAGGCCCAAGGCGGCCGTCTGGTGATTCAGGCCAGCGTGGTGGATGGTCAATTGCAACTGGCGGTGAGCGACTCCGGCGTAGGCTTGAGCCCCACCTGGCAAGCCTCACCGGGCACCGGCCTGAAGAACATTCGAGAGCGGCTGTCCTTGCGCTATGGTGATGCAGCACAGTTGACCGTAGAGCCGATGGCCAGCGGTGGCACCAGCGTGGTGGTCCGCCTGCCCTACCGGGTGGTCAGCGCCGCCAAGGCCACCGGTGAGGCCACGCCCGCCACCTGATCTGAACGACCTTCCCACCATCTGGCGTTTACGTTTGAACTGCAACACTGGAGAGGCGACCATGCGACTGTTTTGGAAAATCACACTGACGGTGATGCTGCTGATCGTGCTGCTGGGCACCCTGGCCGTGGCGGGTATCTTGAGCTGGGCTGGCGAGCAAGACGCCGTGCGCATCGTCGTGGACGGTGAGCCCTGGTCCTTGAACGTGCCCTCGGGATGGGGCTTGGTGGGGGTGCTGGCGGCCGTGGCAGCCGCTCTGCTGATCCTGCTGACCGTGGTGCCCGTGCTCTTGGTGCTGGCCCTGGTGATCGGGCTGATCGGAACCGTGTTGGGCGGGCTGGTGGCCCTGGCGCCGGTGCTGGTGGTGGCGGCCCTGATTTGGTGGCTCGTACAACGCTCACGCCCGCAGCCCTGAGGCCAAGGCCATGAACAACACCCTGCCTTCAATCCGCGCGGTCTTGGCCGATGATGAGCGGCTGATGCGGGAGCAGTTGCGCCTGCGCTTGTCACAGGCCTGGCCGACATTGGAAATCGTCGCGGAGGCTCGTAACGGCTTGGAGGCCGTGGAGCTGGTGGCCCAACACCGCCCCGATGTGGTGTTTCTGGACATCCGCATGCCAGGCCTGACCGGTGTCGAGGCCGCACGCGAAATCCTGCAGATGGAAACAGCCGAGGACGAGTGGTTGCCCGAGATGGTGTTCATCACCGCTTATGACGAGTATGCGGTCCAGGCCTTTGAACACGGCGCGGTGGACTATGTGCTCAAGCCGGCCTCCCTGGAGCGGCTGGCCAAGACCGTTGATCGGCTGAGCCAGCGGCTGAAGCAGCGCCAACAGTACCCGGCCATCGGGGGCGATGTCGATGCGGCTTCACCTGCATCGATGCAGGCCCTGCTTCAAGCCCTGAGCGCTCAGTTGCGCGGGCCATTGCAGCCCGGCACACGCCTGACCGAGCCGCAGCACCTGGAGGTGCTGCAAGCCACCAGCGGCAGCACGGTACACCTGATTCCGGTGCGCGACGTGCTCTTCTTCATCAGCGATGAGAAGTACACCCGTGTACAGACCGCCACCACCGAAGCCTTGATCCGCAAGCCGATCAAGGAACTGGTCAACGAACTCGACCCGCGTCAGTTTTGGCAAATCCACCGCAGCAGCATCGTCAATGTTCAGGCGGTGGCGCAGGTGATCCGCGACGAGCGCGGCCGGCAGATCGTCAAGCTGCGGGACCATCCCCAATCGCTGGAGGTCAGCCGCAGCTTCGCGGGTGTCTTCAAGGGGATGTAAGGCCTGGCGTGGCCACGCGGCCTGACTCCCGTCGAACCGCCCAGACATACAGGGTGGGCAGAACCAACAGGGTCAGCAGGGTGGCCGATACCAAGCCCCCGATCACCACCACGGCCAAGGGGCGCTGGGTTTCCGCGCCAATGGCATGCGACAGCGCCATCGGCAACAAACCCAGCATGGCCAGCAACGCCGTCATCAACACGGTGCGCAAGCGCGTCAAGCTGCCCTGCATCACGGCTTCCATGAGGCCCATCCCCTCCTGCATCAGCTGGTTGTAGTAGGTCACCATCACCACCCCGTTGAGCACGGCCTGACCAAACAGCGCTATGAAGCCAATGGCCGCCGATACCGATAAGGGAATGTCCGTCACCGCCAAGGCCACGATCCCTCCGATCATGGCAAACGGGATGTTGGCGATGATCAGCAGTGCGCTGCGCAGGCTCTTGAAGGCGTCAAACAGCAGCAGGAAGATGACCAGGATCGACAGGGGCACGACCCAGGACAGGCGTTTCATCGCGCGCTGCTGGTTCTCGAACTCGCCCGACCAGATGATTTCGTAGCCGGCGGGTAACTTCACATCACGCGCTGCAGCCGCCTGGAGATCGGCCACCACCGACCCCATGTCGCGGTCTTTGATGAAGATGCCCACTGAGGCCACGCGACGGCCGTTCTCGCGCGCGATGTTCATGGCGCCGCTCGTTTGGCTCACCTGCGCCAACTGGGACAGCGGTACCTGAGCACCCGATGGCGCCGTCACCAATAGGCGCTGCAGCGCATCCAGGTTGCGCTGGGACGGGTGCAGACGCACCATCACCGAAAAGTGTCGCTCGCCCTCCCAAAGCTCACTCGTGGCGCGGCCGGCCAAGGCCGTCTCGATCACGTCCTGGACATCGCCCACATTCAGCCCAAAACGCGCTGCGGCATCACGGTCGATGTCCAGACGAACCTGGGGCAGCTGGCCATCTCGGTCGATGAAGGCACGCGTGACCCCTTGGGTGCTGCGCGCGATGGACACCACCTTGTTGGCCATGCGGTTGAGCTCACCCAGGTCGTCACCCTTGACCTTCACCACGATCTGGCCATCGATCTGCGAGATGCTTTCCAACACGTTGTCGCGGATGGGCTGTGAGAAGGCGACGTCGATGCCCGGCAGCTCGGAGCAGGCCTCGTCCATCAGGTCTACGAGCTTGCGTTTGCTCATGCCCGGGCGCCACTGGTCTTCAGGTTTGAGCTCTACGAAGGCCTCGAAGGCATTGAAGATCTTGGGGTCGGTGCCGTCGTCCGGGCGCCCCACCTTGCTGACCACGGTGTTGACTTCGGGCACGGTGCGCAGCTTGGCCCGGATGGCCGATGCTGTTTGCTTGGCCTCCTCAGGCGACACCGACGGCGGCAAGATGGCGTTCACCCAAATCGTGCCTTCGTCCAATTCGGGCAGGAACTCCGAGCCCAGGAAGGAGCCGACCACCAAGGAAGCGGCCAGGGCACTCAGGGCCAGGGCGATGACCTTGCGCGGTCGGTGGATCGCCCACTCCAGGGCCGGGGTGTACAGGCGCTTGCAGGCCTTGACCAGGGCGTTGTCCTCGTGGGGCACGTTCTTCTTCAGCAGGATCAGGCACAGCAGGGGCACCAAGGACAGGGCCAACAGCAGCGATCCCACCAGGGCCGAAGTGACGCTCCAGGCCATGGGTGAAAAGATCCGTCCCTCATGCCGCTGAAGGGTGAAGATCGGCACGTGCGCGGCGATGATGATGATCATGGAGAAGAGGGTGGGCCGCCCCACCTCCACCGTGGCCTTCATCACGGCCTTCATCCGTGTGGCGCGGCTCTTCATCTGGGTTTGGTTCAATTCGCCCAGTCGTCGGAAGATGTTCTCCACCACGATCACAGCCCCGTCGACGATGATGCCGAAGTCCATCGCGCCCAAGGACAAGAGGTTGGCCGGGATACCGACAAAGGTCAGACCCAGAAAGGTGGCCAGCAGGCTCAACGGGATCACGGCCGCCACGATGAGCGCCGCACGGATGTTCTGCAGAAAGACGAACAAGACCAAGCTCACCAGCATGGCGCCTTCGGTGAGGTTCTTGAAGACCGTGGCCAAGGTCTTGTCGATCAGCCAAGACCGGTCGTAGTAGGGGACGATCTTCACGCCGTTGGGCAAGCCCTTCTCATTGAGCTGCGCGATGCGGTCCTTCAAACGGTCCAGCACCTCGCTGGGGTTCTCGCCTTTGCGCATGACCACAATGCCGTTGACGATGTCGTCCGTGTCGTCCTGCCCCACCAAGCCCTGCGGCGGGAAGCTGCCGATGCGCACCTGCGCCACATCGCGCACGAGCACCGGGGTGCCTTTGTGTTCGGCCACGACCACCCGCTCCACATCAGCGGAAGTGCGAAATGCACCCAGCGAACGCACCAGCACCTGCTGCCGCCCCTGGGTCATGGCACCACCGCCCACATTGGCATTGGCGCGCTGCAGCGCCTCAAACAGTTGGTTCAGCGAGATCTTGTAGTCGCGCAGTCGCTCCAGATCGGGGTTGACCTCGATTTCCTTGATCGTGCCCCCCATCGTGACCAGGTCGGCCACACCAGGCACCTGGCGCAGGGCCTTTTCCACGACCCAGTCCTGAATCTCGCGCAGCTCACGCGAGGAGTGGCTGTCGCCCTTGAGGCGAAAGCGCATGATCTCCCCGATGGCGGTGGATGGAGGCGGAACGGTGGTCTGGACACCAGGCGGCAACTCCACCGCACGCAGGCGCTCCAGCACCTGTTGGCGAGCCTGCTGCACGGTGGACTTGTCGTCGAAGGTCACCATCGCATACGTCAGGCCATATTGCGTGTGGGTGAACAGCCGTACCGTGTTGGGGATACCGGTCAGCGAGATCTCCAGCGGGATGGTGACCTGCTTTTCCACCTCTTCGGCCGCACGGCCGGGGTACAGCGCAATGACGTTGACTTGGGTGTCCGACACATCGGGGAAGGCCTCCACCGGCAGGTTCTGAAAGGCCAGCGTGCCGGCACCCACGAACAGGGTCAGGGCCAACCAAATGAACAGCGGCTGGCGCAGTGAGAACTGGACAACGCGGTTGATCATTGGGCGGCGTCCAGCAGTTGGTTGAGGAACAGCGTGCCGCCGATGACCACCTTCTCACCGGGTTTGAGGCCCTGAACCACATGCCACCATTGGGGGCCCGCCGTGCGCAGTTGCGCAAAGCGACGCTCGTAGCGACCCTGGCCCAAGGACACGAACACCCCGAGCTGGTCGCCGCGGACGAACACCGCGTCGGCCGGCACCAGGGGCAGGCCATCATGGGCCTCGATTCGGCCTTTGACGAACATTTCGGCTCGCAGCTGGCCGCGGGGGTTGTCCACCCGCGCGCGAACCTTCACGGTCCGTGATGAGGCGTCCACCCACTCGCCCACATGCAGCACGGTGGCTGCAAACACCGCATCGGGCCATGCAGCCGTGCGCAGCTCAATGGCTGCGCCAGGCTTCACCCGGGCCAACAGCGTCTCGTCCAGGTCCAGCAGCACCCACAGGGTGCGCGGGTCGCTCACCACGAACAGGGGTGGGCCTGCGGCGTCGGGCCGCACCTCCAAGCCAGGGTTGAGGTTGCGCTCCACAACCACCCCCGACACCGGGCTGACCAGGGCCAGTGATTGATGCACCGAACCGCCGGCGTCCAGCGCTGCGGCATAGGGGCTCAGCCTCGCGCGGGCCCGCTGCAGCTCGGCCATGGCCCGGGCATGGTCGGCCTCGGCCGATTCGAGGTCCTTGCGCGACACCGCACCCACCTCCACCAGGCTGCGGGCGCGTTCGAACTGCCGCTGTGCTTGGCGTTCATCGGCCTGGGCCCGTTGCACATCAGCCTGTGCCTGCCCCAACTCCGCGGCACTTAAGGTGGCCAAGGTGCTGCCCTTGGCCACCGATTGGCCGACTTGTGCGGACAAACGCTCCACGCGACCCGCAAACGGTGGGTACACACGGGCGGTGGCGTCTTCGTTCCACACCAGACGGCCAGCCAACTCCACCGGCCGCTCAGCTGCGGAAACCACCTCGGCCAGACGCAGTTCAGGTGGATCCTTCTGGCCGGGGAAGGCCACCACCGCACCGTTGACCGTGGGCTGAGGGGGCGCCGCTTCAGTCGTCGGTTTGCTGCAGGCGCTCAGCAGGCCCAGGAGCGTCAGCGCACAGGCCAGTGCGCCGGCACGTGCTGCGTGGGTCAGTCGGGGTGTCTTCATGATCAAGGTGTATCCAGTGATTGCCAGCGCCAGGTGGCCTTGGCCGCTTCGGCACGTGCGTTGAGCACTTCCAACCGCGCCGCACGCAAGGCGCGACGCGCTTCAATCAACTCCAGCAGGCTGCTGCCGCCTCGGGCCCAAGCAGCCTCTGCGGCCTGGGCCAAGCGCTCGGCAGCGGGCAACAGCTCCAACTCCGCCAGGCGCAGGCGGCTGAGCGATGAGCGGCGTTCGGCTCGGCTTTGTTCGATCAGGGCGCCAGCGGCTTCGCGCACCAGGGCCTCCTGGTCTTGGGCCCATTGCCAGTCGGCTTGGGCGCGCGCAATTTCGCCCTCAAAGGCATGCGCCAGGAACAGCGGCACCGAGGCGCCGAACGACACCGTGTTGCCGTTGCCACTGGGATTGGCCGGCGTGGAGGGATAGCGATCGGCCTGCACGCCAATCGTCACGTCACGGGTGCGTTGGGCCTGGGCCAGCCGAACGAGCCGCTCGGCGGCTTGCGTGCGCGCTACGGCGGCCCGTACGTCTGCGCGGCGGCCCAGCAACACATCCGTTGGGGTATCGGCATCCAGCCGGCTCAAGTCCACCCCATCCAGGGTGCCCGCCACGGTCGGGACCGGGCCGCTCAGGCCCATGGCCACGGCCAGGCGGGCGCGGGCGGCGGCCGTCTCCGCCTGGGCACGGGCTTCTTCGGCCTGCAAGCGGGCATGTTCAGTGCGCCAACGCGCAGCCTCGATGGCAGGCGCATCGCCGGCCCTCACGCGGGCGTCCAGCAGCACAAGCGTCTGCGTGCTGGCCACGACGAATGCCCGCAAGGCTTCACTGCGGGCCAGGGCCGACTGCACGTCCAGAAATGCCGCGGCCAGGTCGAACTGCGCGTCGGCACGCGCCTGTGCCAGCTCGCGGTCGGCTGAACGGACCTGTCCGGCTGCCGCCTCTTGACGCAGGGCCCGCTTGCCACCGCGTTCGATGAGCTGGTCCACCCGCAGCTGGTGGTCGAAGGGCTTGTCCATGAAGCGGCCCGCAGCCATGCCGGTCCGCGGGATCGAGTACGCGCCCACCGCGAGGTTGGGGTTGGGGCGCTGGCCCGCCGTCGTCTGATCGGCGCGCGCGGCCTGAAGTTGCGCCGCAGCGCGGCGCACCAAGGGGTGGCAATCCACACGGGCCAGGGCGTCCTGCAGGCCCAGCCCCGCACCGCCAGGCACCACCGGTACGGCACAGCCTGATGGCGTCTGGGCGAAGACAGGCGCGGCGGCCAGCAGGCCGCCAGCCCACATCAGCAAGCCGTAGGCCAGGGCCTGGCGGGTCCAGGGTCGTGGGTTTGGGGCTTGCTTTGCCCCAGGCTTGTGCAGTCGGCAAGCGGGCGCGCAGCGGCCAGTTCGGCTGGGTCGGCAGAAAGCCATAGAGTCCAGAAAGGTCGGTATGGGGTGGGCGACTCTAGGCAGGCAACCTTGCAGCCAGCCAAACACCTGGGCAGATCGGTGTAGCCTTCGGTTGTGGAAACCTTGCTGATCGAGGACGACAACACCATTGCGAGCGAACTCGCATGGCGGTGGCGGCAGCGGCGTTGGCCGCTGACCCATGCGCCCGACCTGGGGACCGCGCGCCAGATGTTGGCCACCACCGGCCGCTTTGACCTCGTGCTGCTGGACCGGGGCTTGCCCGACGGCGATGGCCTGGGGCTGCTGGCCGAGTTGCGCCAGCGCGACGCGCAACTGCCGGTGCTGCTGCTCACCGCACGCGACCAGGTGTCCGACCGCGTGGAAGGGCTGCGCCTGGGTGCTGACGACTACCTGGTCAAGCCCTTTGCGGTTGACGAACTCGAGGCGCGATCCGAAGCGCTGATGCGCCGGCGCGAGAGCCAGAAAGCCCATCGCCTGAGCTTGGGCCCCTTGGTGTGGGTGGAGTCCGAGCGGGTGGCCAGCCTGCAGGGCGTGCCGCTGGAGCTCAGCCCACGCGAATTCGAAGTGCTGGGCCTGCTGCTGCAGCGCGCGCCAAGGCTCACACCCAAGGGCACCTTGGTCGACGCTCTGGCGCAAAGCAACCGCGATGTGGACGACAGTGTGGTGGAGGTCTACATCTCGCGTCTGCGCCGCAAGCTCAACGGCAGTGGCCTCTCCATCCGCACCCTGAGAGGCTTTGGCTATGTGCTGGAGCGGGATGCGGCTACATGAAAGCTGCGGCCGCTCCATCCCTGGTTGGTGCGCTGCTGCTGCGCCTGACCGTCCCCCTGCTGGTGATCGTGGCGGCCACCGCTGCCTTGGGCGGGTGGTGGGCGCACCGCTTGGCCGAACAAACCTTCGACCGATGGTTGCTTGACTCAGCGCGCTCCTTGGCCCAACAGGTGGGCTTCAGCGGCCCAAGCGCGCGCCTGAGTCTGGGGGGTGAAGCCGAGTCGATCCTCGCCTTCGATGTGCTCGACCGCACCTACTACAGCGTACGCCAGGGCGGACGACTGGTGGCTGGGCACCGAGACCTGCCGGCCTCTTCAGAAGCGGGCGACCCCCTGTACTACGATGCGCAGATGCACGGCCAAGCGGTTCGGGTGGTGCGCATGTCGGTGCCCCTGGGCTCACCAACCGGTGCCGAGGATGTTCATGTCTACATCGCCGAAACCCGGCTCAAGCGGGAAGAGGTACGCCAAGACATCCAGTTGATGCTGATTCCCTCTGGCTTGTTGCTGCTGGTGACCGCTGCGGCGATCATGGCCGCCGTACGGGGCACCCTGGCGCCGGTCGAAGCCCTGGCCAACCGTTGGCTGGCGCAGTCGCACCAGGCCCTGGATGAGGTTGATCCGCGCGGCGTTCCCCGGGAACTGCAACCCCTGGCCTCGGCCTTGAATGGCCTGTTTGCGCGCTTGCGCGAGGTCTTGGCGCGCGAGCGCCGCTTCACCGCCAACGCGGCGCACCAAATCCGCACACCCTTGGCAGGCCTGCAGCTGGGCCTGGCCCGGGCCGCCGAAGCACCAGACCTGGGCACCAGCCAGGCCACCATTGGCGAGCTCAAAGCCCTCACGCAAAGGACCGCCCGATTGGTGCAGCAGCTCTTGGCCCTGAGCCGGCTGGAGCCCGAGGCCACGGCCCGCTTGGCCTGGCGAACGGTGGACCTGCGCGACGTGGTGCGGGATGTGGGCCAGGCCTATGTACAGACCGCGCTGGACGGGCGCGTGCAGTTTGACCTGCTGCTGCCGGCCACCGCCATTCCCATACGGGCCGAGCCGGACCTGCTCAGCGAATGCCTGGGCAACCTGGTGGACAACGCCCTGCGCTACGCCTCACATGGCGGTGTGCTGCGCCTGGAAGTGGGCAGCAGCCCTCAGCAACCATGGGTACAGGTGGACGATGCGGGACCCGGCATCGAGGCCCACCTGCGCACGGCCATGCTCGAACGCTTTGCGCGCGGTGGGTCTGGCGGGTCTGCGGGCTCCAGCGCCCCAGACGGCAGCGGACTGGGCCTGTCGATCGCACAGGACATTGCGCACCTACACGGCAGCGCACTGGAGCTCGGCCGCTCCGATCTCGGCGGCCTCAGGGTACGGCTGTCCTTCGCCGCCGCTCAGGCCTGAGGGCGTGCCGCTGCGGCCGCAGCCGCCGCCGCAGACTTGGCGGCCAGTTCGTCACGCATGCGCCGCAGCCGCTCCCGCGGGTCTTCGCGGTTGGGGCTCTCGTGAAGCTTCATCTCCGCAATGAACCGGCTGGGGATGGCCGCCACCTGCTCACGCCCCCGCTTGCGCCGGCGCAGGGTGCTCACCGCCAGGGTTTGGCGCGCACGCGTGATGCCCACATACATCAGGCGGCGCTCCTCCTCCAGGCGCTCAGGGCTCATGTCCTCGTCTTCGCTCTTGAAGGGCAGCAGGCCCTCGTTCACGCCGGCCAAGACCACGTGCGGCCACTCCAGCCCCTTGGCCGCGTGCAGGGTGGACAGGGTCACCACGTCCTGCTCGTCACCCCGCTCGGCCAGGCTGATGATCACGCTGATGGTCTGGGCCACCTCCAAGACACTGCGCTTGGGGGTCTCGGTGGTCATGCCGCCCAGGTTGTCGATCTCCCCACCGCAGCGCCGTGCAATCCAATCGACAAAGTCCAGCACGTTGGACCAGCGGGCGGCGGCCAGCTTTTCGTTGTCTTCACCATCGAAAAGGTGCTGCTCGTAGGCGATGTCCCGCAGCCAGTCCATCAACAGGGCCTTGGCGTCCTCAGACCCCGAGGTTTGGCTGGCCTTGTGCGAAAAGTCGTTGATGTAGCGGCCGAACTCGAGCAACGAGCCCTGTGCCTTGGCCGGCAGCACCGTGCCCAGGCTGGCGGAGAACACCGATTCGAACAGGCTCTTCTTCCACGCCGCGCCGAACTCGCCGAGCTTGCCCAGGGTCTGGTGGCCAATGCCACGCTTGGGCGTGGTGATGGCGCGCAAGAAAGCCGGGTCGTCATCCTGGTTGACCAACAGGCGCAACCAGGCACACAGGTCCTTGATCTCGGCGCGGTCGAAGAAGCTCTGCCCCCCGGAGACCTTGTAGGGAATCTGGGCCGCGCGCAGCTTTTGCTCAAACACCTTGGCCTGGTGGTTGGCACGGTACAGGATGGCGAAATCCGACAGCTTGATCGAGGGCCCGCCGTTGCCGCGGATGGCTTGGATGAAGGCCACCGCACGCTCGGCCTCGTGCTCCTCACCGTCACACTCCACCAGCTTGACCGGCTCGCCTTCGCCCAGCTCGCTCCACAGTTTCTTTTCGAACAGCTTGGGGTTGGCCGCAATGACGTGGTTGGCTGCGCGCAGGATGGCCGCGGTGGAGCGGTAGTTCTGCTCCAAGGCGATCACGCGCAGCTGCGGGAAGTCCTGCGGAAGGCGCTTGAGGTTGTCGATGGTGGCGCCGCGCCAACCGTAGATGCTTTGGTCATCGTCACCCACAGCGGTGAAGCGTGCCGCGCGGCGCGGATCGGGGTGCAACACGAGCTGCTTCATCAGCTCGTATTGCACAGCATTGGTGTCCTGGTATTCGTCCACCAACACATGGTGGAAGCGCTCCTGCCACTTCAGGCGCACCGCCTCGTCGCGCTGCAGCAGGCGCAGCGGCAAACCGATCAAGTCGTCGAAGTCCACGGCCTGGTACGCCATCAAACGCTCTTCGTAGCGCCGCATCACCTGGGCGGCCACCCGCTCGTGGTCGTTTTGGGCGATTGCGGCAGCACCCTCGCTGTTCAGACCCTGGTTCTTCCACAGGCTGATGGCCCACTGCCACTGGCGCGCCAGCTTGGCATCGGTGGTGGCGCCGGCGTCGCGCAGCAGGCTCAGCACGTCATCGCTGTCCAAAATGCTGAAGGCCTGTTTCAGCCCCAAGGCTGTGCCGTCCTCGCGCAAGAGCCGAACCCCCAGGCTGTGGAAGGTGCTGATCACGAGTTGTCCGGCCGCGCGCGGCCCCACCAGGGCCTTGGCGCGTTCCCGCATCTCTTGCGCGGCCTTGTTGGTGAAGGTGATGGCGGCCAGCTGCCCAGGCTCCAGGCCGCTTTGCAGCAGCCGCGCCAATTTGTGCGTGATCACCCGCGTCTTGCCTGAACCTGCCCCGGCCACCACCAGGCAAGGGCCGTCCAGGTGATGCACCGCCTGAAGCTGTGCTGGGTTCAATCCGACGGGCGGTGCGGCGGGGGGGGGCATACGATCCTTGAAAGCGGGCCGCGGATCATAGCCAAGTGGGCAGACGGGGTGCCGTCGTCACGGCCCCCCGCCATGGCGGCGGCTATCGCTCGCTGCCGCAGAAGCAGTGCACCACCGCCGCAAAGGGCTGGCGGGCCTGCACCACGTCGTTGAGCCACCACAGGTCCGGGGCCAAGCCTGTGGCGGGCAGCCAAGCCGCTGCCGCTGCAGCCCCCATGGGCACCGCCGGCACGCCGGCTTCCTTCGCCAGGCCCAGGGCTTGGGCCAGCGCCACCCATTGATGGGCCGTGGCCTCTCCCACCCCCAAGCGCTCCAGCACCGCCATCAAGGGGCTGGGAGACTTCTCCACGTAACGCACGGCCGCATCCTCGGCCAACTTGGCGCGCTCACGGGCCGCCTTGAGTGCATCGGCCAGGGTGCCGGTGCGGTCGATCAGCCCATGTCCACGCGCCTGTTCACCGGTCCAAATGCGGCCTTGCGCCACCGCATCAATGGCCTCGCGGGTGGTGCTGCGCGCGGCGGCCGCCTTGGTGGTGAAGTCGGTGTAGATGTGGCCAATGCTGGCCTGCACCAGTTGCGCGAAGCGGGGGTCCAGGTCACGCCGGAAGTCGTAGGCGCCCACCAACCAGGTGGTGCGATACCCCCCCGTGCGCACACCGGCCTTGTCCATCAGGCCTTGGGCGGTGGGCAAGATGCCGAACACCCCAATCGATCCTGTGATGGTGGCCGGCTCGGCAATCACCTCGTCGGCGGCCATCGCCATCCAGTAGCCACCCGAAGCCGCCACGTCCCCCATCGAGACCACCACCGGCTTGCCAGCGGCGCGGGTCAGCTCCAACTCGCGGCGGATCTGCTCTGAGGCAAAGGCGCTGCCGCCGGGCGAGTTCACCCGCAGCACCAAGGCCTTGACCTTCTCATCCTCGCGGGCCTTGCGGATAAGGGCCGAGGTGCTGTCGCCACCCACACGCCCGGCCGGGGCCTGTCCGTCGCCGATCTCGCCCTCGGCCACCACGATGGCCACCGGCGCGTCGGCCGCGCGGCGTGGCACCTGCTTGAGGTACTCCTGCAGCGACACCTGGCGAAACGTCTTTCTTTCCTCGTCAACGGCACCCGCGTCCATCATCGCCTTGCGCATCTCGTCATGGGTCTTGAGCGCATCCACCCACTTTTGCTGCAGGGCCCAGGCGGCCGGATTCCCGCCAACGGCCACCAGCGACGCGGGCAGGCTGTCGATGGCCTGCTGAACCGCGCCATCCGGCAACTGGCGCGCCTTTTCAACACCACGGCGGTACAGCGCCCAGATGGCCTCGTACACATGCGCTTCGCTCTCGAGAGTCTCTTTCGAAGGGCCGTTGGTGAAGTAGGGCTCGCCGGCGTTCTTGTACTTGCCCACGCGGATCACATTGGCCTGCACGCCCCACTTGTCCAGGGCGTCCTTGTAGTAGTTGCGCTGTCGCCCGTAGCCCTCAACCAAGACGCCGCCCATGGGGTGCAGCCACACCTCGTTGGCGTGGGCGGCCAGGTAGTAGGCACGTTGATCCCAGTCGTAGCCCCAGGCGGTCACCGGCTTGCCAGAGGCCTTGAAGCGCTCGAGGGCCGCCGCCACCTCTCGCAGCGAAGACAGGCCCGTGCCGCCGAAGTCATCCAGCTTCAGCATCACGGCACGGATCTTGGGGTCGCGCTGCGCATGGTCCAGCGCAGCCAGCACATCGCGCAGGCGCAGCTTCTGGGTTTCCTCCCCTTGGGCCTGGGCCAGAAGGCTTTGCCGTGCGCCGCCGGCAGCCTGCTCGCGCAAAGGGCCCTTGAGGTCCAGCACCAGCACGGTCTGGTCCTGCAGTGTCGGCGGGCGGCTCATCTGGACCCCGGTGATGATGCCGGCGGTCATGCCGCCAATGGCCAGGATCAAGACCAGGCGCTTGACGCCCGTCTGCAGGGCATCCAGCATTCGGCCCACACCCGACAAGACCCGGCGCCAGCGTGCGGGGGCGGGGGTGGTGCTGGGTGATGAGGGGTTTTCGTCGGACATGATCGAGGGCTTTCAAACAGAGACAGAGACGACGGCCGGATTTTGAGGCCAGCGCATGGGGGCGGTACAGCCTATGCGATGAATGGCCGCCGCGGGATGATGGGCCGCACGCCGCTGCGACAAACGGTCTCCCGGCGATACTGCACGCCCATGCAGGCCATCCTGTCGGTCACCGTCCCCTTCTTCGCGCTCATCCTGGCCGGGTATTGGGCAGCACAGCGCGGCTGGCTGCCCTTGGCGGCCATTCCGGGTCTGAACACCTTTGTCTTGTTCTTTGCCCTGCCCTGCATGCTGCTGCGCTTCGGCATGAACACCCCTTTGGCGCAGCTGCTGGACCCGGTGATCAGCAGCCTGTACCTGGTGGTGGCCGCCCTGGTGGTGACGGGCGTGCTCATCCTGGGTCGGGTGCTGGGCACGCCACGCAAAGACGCCGCGTTTGCGGCCCTCGTGGCGGCCTTTCCGAACTCGGGCTTCATCGGGGTGCCCCTGCTGGTGGCGCTGCTGGGCCCTGCTGCGGCAGGTCCGGTCATCTGCACCATGCTGCTGGACATGATGTTGACCACCTCGGCTTGCCTGGCGCTGGCCCAGGGTGGTGGCCCAATCCGGTCTGCGAACACGGCGCCCGGGGTGCACGCCAACACCACCGCGCCCGGCGCAGGAACGGGCGCGGCCTTCTTGGCTGCACTGAAAGCGCCGTTGATGAACCCCTTGCCCTGGTCCATCGGCTTGGGGGGCGCGATGTCGGCACTGGACCTGGCCCTGTGGGGTCCGGTGGACAAGGCTGTGGGCATGCTGGCTGATGCGGCCAGCCCGGTGGCCTTGTTCACCATCGGAGCGGTGTTGTTCCGTTCGCGCGCGGCGTCGGCCGAACCCACACACACCACCCCGTCTTCGCCCGCCCTGCTGCTGGGCGTGGTGGGCATCAAGCTGCTGCTGCACCCCTTGCTGGTGTGGACCGGATGCCTGGCGGCTCGGGCGCTGGGCGCCCCCCTGTCCGATCTCCAGGTGGCGGCCATCACGCTCATGGCGGCCCTGCCCAGCGCCAGCAATGTGTCGATGCTGGCCGAGCGCTACGGCGCCAACAACGGCCTGGTGGCGCGCATCATCATGGGATCCACGACACTGGCCTTCATCACCTTCACGCTGTGGGCCTGGGGCTTTGGCGTGCAGCCGCTGCACTGATCCCGGGCTACAGGCTCAGCGGGTCCACATCCAAGGCCCAACGCACCACCGCGCGGTGCCGCTCCCGCAGGGTCAGCAAGGCCTCAGACCAAGCGCGCAACAGGGCCTGCAAGGTGGGCCGTGAGGCCGACTCCAGCAACATCTGCCACCGCTCCAGATCGGCCACACGGGCCACTGGTGCGGGCACAGCCGGGTAGAGCGTCACCTCTGCCGAAGGACCGGATCCACCCTCTTGTGCGGCTTGCAGGGCCATCAAGGCTTCGTGTGCTGCGGCGCCCGCCTCGGCCATGAAGGCCTGCGCGGCCTGCACCGTGCGGGCTTCCACCCGCAGCACCACCAAGTGGCTGAAGGGGGGCAAGCCCACGGCCTGGCGCTCCTCCAACTGCGAAGCTGCAAAGGCCTCGTAATCGTGATGGCGCAGGGCCTGAATCAGCGGGTGCAGGGGGTAGGCCGTCTGCACCAACATGCGGCTGCGCTCGGCCTGGGTTGCGTCTCGCCCAGCGCGGCCCGCAGCCTGCATCAACAAGGCAAACAACCGCTCGGGTGCCCGGAAGTCGCTGCTGAACAGGGCACCATCCGGGTTGACGGCCGCCACCAAGGTGACCCTGCGGAAGTCATGCCCCTTGGCCACCATTTGTGTGCCCACCAGCACGTCCACGTCGCCCTCGTGCACCTGGGCCAGCTGGCTTTGCAGCGAACCGGCGCGCCGCGTGGTGTCGGCGTCGATGCGCAGGATGCGCGGGGTTCCTCCGTCGCGGCCCCGCAGCAGGGGCTGCAGCTGTTCCTCGAGCCGCTCGGTGCCGCGCCCGATGGCCGACAGGTCCAGGTTGCCGCAGGCCGGGCAGGCGCGCGGCACGCGCTCGGCGGCCCCGCAATGGTGGCAACGCAGGCTGCGGTCCACCTTGTGAAACACGCGCCACGCGCTGCAGTGCGGACACTCGCTCTTCCAACTGCAGGCGCCGCAGTGCAGCACCGGCGCATAGCCTCGACGGTTGAGCAGCAGCAGGCTTTGCTCGCCGCGGTCGATGCGCTCCTGCACCGCCGCCACCAGCGCTGTCGACAGAAGGCTGCCCCCGGCCCCTGAGGCCACGCTGCGGGGCTGCAGGTTCAGGTCAATCAGCTCCACTTGGGGCAAGGCCCCATCTCCCACGCGGCTGGGCATGCGCAGCAAGCGGTAGCGGCCTTGCTGGGCATGGCGCCACGACTCCAGCGAAGGGGTGGCCGACCCCAGCACCACGGGCACACCTTCCAGACGCGCCCGGTAGACGGCCAGATCGCGGGCGGAATAGCGTGCGCCCTCCTGCTGCTTGTAGGAGGGGTCGTGCTCTTCGTCGACCACGATCAGCCCCAGCCGGGGTAGAGACGCCATCACCGACAGTCGCGTACCCAACACGAGGTCGGCTTGCCCCAGGTGGGCCTGCAGCCAATGGTTCACCCGCTGCGCCGGGGTCAGTCCGCTGTGCAAGGTGGCCACGGTGTGGCCGGCAAAGCGCGCGCGCAGGCGGGCTTCCAGCTGGGGCGTGAGGTTGATCTCAGGCACCATCACCAAGACCTGTCGGCCTTGCGCCAAGGTCTGTTGCGCCAGGCGCAGGTACACCTCGGTCTTGCCGCTGCCGGTCACGCCATGCAGCAGCACCGGCGCGGTTGGGGCAGTTGACGCACGCCCCGTGGGGCTTGTGGCCTCTTGCAGCGCCTGCAGCACGGCTGCCTGCTCGGGCGTCAAGGGCGGAGGGTTTGGCGTGGCGTCGGCCTGGTCGCCAGGCAGCTGTGAAGAGGCAGGATCGATGGCCGTGCGCGGTGGCGCGCCCTTTCGGGCTTGCGCCTTTGCCAAGCGCGCCCCGCGGCGCGCCAAGGCTGCTGGCGTGGCCTTGCGCAACTCGGGTGGCAGCACCGACAAGGCCAGTTCACCCAGGCCCCTGCGGTAGTAGTCTGCGGCGAAGGTGAGCAGCGAGCGCCACGGTGCGCCCAGGGGGGGCACGTCCAGGACTGCGGTCACCGGCTTGCAGGTACCAGGGTCGGCCGGCGCGTCCTGCAAGGCAGACGCTTCCCACACGATCCCCAGAACCTCCCGGCGGCCCAGCGGTACCTGCACCAGCGTGCCCGGCTCCAGCGGTGTGGCGTGCCGGTAGCTCAAGGCCCCACCCAGGCCACTGTGGTGGGGCAGGTCCACCACCACAGCCACGCCCGCCGAATACGAATCCATCTCCTGAGCCACGGCTAGTAAGGTCTTGATTCGGTTCGGGTTTCAGGGCTTACCCACGAATTCTGTGGACAAGTTTGGGGACAAGCTGCCGACGGAAGCGCCAAGTGCCTGATTTTGCTTTGCGCTGCTTGAGCTGCCTCATCTGGAGGCAGTCGATTTATTTTCGAAGAATCAAGGACTTGGAAAAAATTTTTGATGTTTTTCAAGCCGAGTGGGGTGGCAAGTGGTGGTGTCCACCGCTTGCACCGCTTTGGGGATAAGTCCCCCACGGCGCAGCTGTGCACCGGTCAAATGTCACGGGAGACCGGCCTGCGAATCGGTCGTATTCTCGGCGCGAGTGAGTGCACACATGAGGCTTCAGGTCAACGCAGACGGCGCGAATAGGCATGGGCTTCATCGACCAAGGCCGCCACGGCATCGGGCGGCGTGTGCTGGTTCAAACCGTGCCCCAGGTTCAACACATGCCCGCCCCATTGGCCATCCGGCCCCCGCGGCGCCCCGAAGCGGTCCAAGGTGCGGCGCACCTCGGCGCGCACGGCGGCCTCGCCCCCGAACAGCACCATCGGGTCGATGTTGCCCTGCAAGGCCACCTGGTGGCCCACGCGGGTGCGGGCACTGCCCAGGTCGGTGGTCCAGTCCAGCCCCACGACATCGGCGCCGCAGGCGGCGATGCCTTCCAGCCACTGCCCACCTCCCTTGGTGAACACGATGCAGGGGATGCGCTGGCCTGCATGCTCTCGCTTGAGGCCCTCCACCACGCGGCGCGTGTAGGCCAGGCTGAAGGCCTGGAAGGCACCATCGGCCAAGACGCCGCCCCAGCTGTCAAAGACCATCACCGCCTGTGCGCCGGCCTCGATCTGCGCGTTGAGGTAGGCCGTGACGGCCTGTGCATTGACCTCCAAGACCCGGTGCATCAGGTCCGGGCGGCGGTACATCAGGCTCTTCACGTGGCGGTAGTCGTCGCTGCCCGCACCTTCGACCATGTAGCAGGCCAAGGTCCAGGGGCTGCCCGAAAACCCAATCAAGGGCACGCGGCTGCGCCCATCGGGCAAAGTCAGGGCCTTGCGGATGGAAGCCACCGCGTCGAACACGTAGCGCAGCTTGTTCAGGTCGGGCACCTGCAGCGCGGCCACATCGGCCTCTTCGCGCACCGTCTTGGCAAAGCGCGGCCCCTCTCCCGCCGCAAAGCTCAGCCCCAGGCCCATGGCGTCGGGCACCGTCAAGATGTCCGAGAACAGAATGGCCGCGTCCAGCGGGTAACGGTCCAAGGGCTGCAGCGTCACCTCGGTGGCGAAATCGGGGCTGGTGGCCAGGCCCATGAAGCTGCCGGCCCGCGCTCGGGTGGCGTTGTACTCCGGCAGGTAGCGGCCAGCTTGGCGCATCAGCCACACCGGGGTGTGGTCGGTGGGTTGGCGCAGGCAGGCGCGCAGGAACTGGTCGTTGGCGTAGGCCGTTGGGCTCATGGACTTCTCTCCTCGCCGCGCATTATCGACTGCAGCGCCGTGTTCGCCAGAGTTGACACCCCGGATTGACGTGCAAAAAGAACAACGCCCACCGGGCCAGGGCCGGGTGGGCGCGGTTCGCTGGGGCCCAGGGCTTACTTCTTGCGGAACTTGCGGATGGCCGCCAGTTGGGCCGCCATGGCCGCGAATTCGCTCTGAGCGGCCGCGAAGTCGATGTCGCTCTTGGCGCTCTTCATCATTTCCTCGGCGTGCTTCTGCGCCTCATTGGCCTTGGCCTCGTCGAGGTCATGGCCACGGATGGCGGTGTCGGCCAGCACCGTGACGCGGTTGGGTTGCACCTCCAGGATGCCGCCGGCCACAAAGACGAACTCTTCTTCGCCGTTGTCCGCCCGCTCGATGCGCACCGCGCCGGGCTTGATCCGGGTGATCAGCGGCGTGTGCTTGGGCATGATGCCCAGCTCGCCGTTCTCGCCCGGCAGCGCGACGAACTTCGCCTCGCCCGAAAAGATGTTCTCTTCAGCTGAGACGACATCCACATGTATCGTGGCCATAAAAACGTTCCTTAAACGTGTGAAGAAGCTTCAAGAAGCAAGCAGACGGGTGTCAGGCTAGGCGCCGCGCACAGCCGGGTTGCATACCCTGGCGAGCACGGCAACGACGCATGGCGCCCGTATGCGCCGCTTATTGCAGCTTCTTCGCCTTTTCGAAGGCTTCGTCGATCGTTCCCACCATGTAGAAGGCCTGCTCGGGCAGCGAATCGCACTCGCCAGCCACGATCATCTTGAAGCCGCGGATGGTTTCCTTCAGCGGCACGTACTTGCCCGGCGAACCCGTGAACACTTCGGCCACGTGGAAGGGCTGGGACAGGAAACGCTGGATCTTGCGGGCGCGGGCCACGGCCAGCTTGTCTTCCGGCGAGAGTTCGTCCATGCCCAGAATGGCGATGATGTCGCGCAGTTCCTTGTAGCGCTGCAGGGTGGCCTGCACCGCACGGGTGGTGCTGTAGTGCTCCTCGCCCACCACGTTCGGGTCGATCTGGCGGCTGGTGGAGTCCAGGGGGTCCACAGCGGGGTAGATGCCCAGGGCGGCGATGTCACGCGACAACACCACGGTGGCGTCCAGGTGGGCGAAGGTGGTGGCCGGCGAGGGGTCGGTCAAGTCGTCCGCGGGCACGTACACGGCCTGGATCGAGGTGATCGAGCCCACCTTGGTGGAGGTGATGCGCTCCTGCAGGCGGCCCATTTC
>JACCDW012024721.1_pt1 | contig 23393 bp, 19 predicted proteins | sample 7449781 | NCBI WGS metagenome assembly JACCDW01 (sample SAMN15323449, study PRJNA562643) | freshwater metagenome | isolation source: river surface water | place: USA:Blue River Watershed | collected 2017-08-18
CCACGACTAGTTCCATGGGGAGCCATGATTGGCGCGTTATAGACAGTATCGCCTTCCGGAGAAAATCCGGTCGGTTGTAGCTTGGAATTACAACGCTAACGGAATACATAAATAGCTTTACCGAATCACTGACACAGATAATCAGTATCTAGTACGGGCTGTGACCCTCTAAAGGGGTCCGTTAATTGATCTGAGTAGTCACCAAGTATTTGGCGGTGCTTTGGCAACAGGTGTCGCCGGAACCATCGGCTAGCTTGGGCAATCCATTGACCCTTTTCTGTTAACTTCACACAACCAGCTTGAATTCGAATGGTTCCAGACTCCAACTGCTCTGTTAACCGAATATCGACCAACCGATGTTCAATCATGTATTCATTTCGGAAGACATCTGCTAGGGCAGTTTGTCGGATCCCGCCTCCGCGCTGATCAATTTTCTCCAGAATATAAAAAGACAGTGATCGGTCAATCACCGTTGGTCCTGATATGGCAATGGCATACCCCAGTAGAAGCCAAATAACACACAGCAGTAATTTTTCACTCAGAGGCCAACCAAATTTGCAGGCTGGAGAGAGCAACAGAAGTCCTAATAAACAGGCGGCTAGGGTCATATCAACCAATGCTGCATAGAAAACAACGTTGACCCTAAAATACCATGCGTGAACAAGGTAGATGCCCATGAAGACGACCAAGTACAGTGTGGTCAGTCCCAAGACAAGGCTCAATTTCCTCATTGGGAAGCTTTCTCTGCTGTGTAAAAAACCTCTTTGATCAGCGCCAGATTCTGATCAGTAGGATCTTTTTGGTTTGCCTTTAAGTTCCCGGTCATCAATAAAGTCAGAAGCACCAAAGTTCCCGTCTGGATGAAGATCAACACTAACAGCCCAAGGGCGACGGAAAACCAGCCGGGAGTCGCGATACCAGCTGCCTTTAATGCAACCGCAGCCAGGATCATCAGCACTGACATCGATGCGACTAGTCCACATGCAATTCCCACTCTGACCAAAACGTCCTCGGCAAAGACCATCATCCCGCGGAATCCATGTAACACCAGGCCCACAAAATTCATCTTTGACTGCCCGGCGTAACGCGGCGCGCGATGGACAGCGACCCGACGGACCCTCAAACGAGCATTTAGAACTGATGCCGCTAGGTGGATGGGGCTTTCGGCCATCGAGGAGAGCCTCGCCGCAGCCGCGGGTGTCATAGCCATGAAGTTTCCAAACGAAATCACTCGGCCGGTAAGTCCCTTGAATATGGCTTTGTAAATTTGGTAGAAAACTTTGAACTGCCAAGTCTCCACCCGGCTGGCGCGCTGAGCAACAACGATGTCAACATCTGAGTTGTCTAGCTCAGATAACAACGTAGAAATTGATGCTGGTGAATCTTCCCCATCCGAGTCCATGATTACAATTGAACGTGCCTCGGGAACGTTCGTTATGACGTGAGCAAGCCCTGCCGAGATCGCACGCTGGTGCCCAACGTTTCTGCACAATCGCAAGATAGATCCATCTGTTTGACTCGCCAGAAAGTCCGTCAGATCTATCGGTTCCATGACGGATCCATCGTCTACCGCAACCAAGATAAAACTCTGACCAGTATGTAGTCTCAAGTCCTGCAACAAGGCTCGGAAGGCAGTCCGATCTTCGTAGACTGGCGTTACCACAACAATAGGGGGCTCTGTTGGCATCACCGGTGCTCTTTCATAGACTTGCGTTTCTAAGTAGGCAGTCTTTTTTTACCTCATATACCCAGACCTGATAGCTAGTTCCCCTGTTCCAAGGGTTTCTAGTCGCTGCTTCGGTGCGAAGGGGCCCAGCAAAGATTTCGCCTAAACATTCCTTTGTTACCGAGTCTGGGGTGACATTAGTGGTCATCAAGTACAAAGGAGCGTCAGGCCAGTCGATCTTTGAAAAATAGATGTTCCGGTCTGAGCTATTGACAGCAGTAAAATTTCTAAAGTCTGTGGAATACGCCTTTCTCGGAATCAAAGCGATCGACCTAAGTTCAGACAATACGACACCATTTGATGGAATTACCCTGTCTAACCACAACATGGCGCGGTAATCGTTTGCGGCTACTCGCATGACCGCCGTTCGAAGCTCAGGGGAAAGCGACCCCAACGAGAGCGTGATGATCCCGAACAGTATCATGACGGCGACACCTAGTGCTTGTAGGGTGACGACAGCTTGGGGCACTTTAAGACTCAAGGGTCCCGAATTTGCCGCCGAGCCTGACATCAAGACTCCAAGAATGCACCAATAGTAGGGCTCTAAAAAGAATCGAGATGTCACCTGCCCTAACGTCATCCCCAAGACGGTCACCACTCCGGCCAGTATGATCAAGTGATTCTTCCACATACGATTATTAAGGACCAAGATGATGGTCAAGGGCAGGCCCACGCCCAGGACCGTGGTTAGATTCCCAAGGCCGTTCGGCACCACAAGCGAAAAGGGGGGCGGCAGGCTCGAGTCACGATAGTTTTTGAGATAACTGAGAAATTCAGATGTCCCGGGCCACGCGCCTGGTAAAGGTGTGACCAACAGGTCGAAAAAATTTCCACCAAAGAAGACCCATTTCCAGAGAAGAAAGGGAACATAACAAAGCAGTGTGCAGGTGATCAAAACCAATAAGGTCAGAGACAGTTGGTTCTTTCTTCTCTGATACAAAAGTGTCAGTCCAGTAATGAGTCCTGCAGAGAGTAAAAAGCTGAACTTGATGCATACGGCCACAAGCAAGAGACTGAAAATAAGAACACAACAGATAACCGTCAGTCGAGCTGACTGCTGCTGCTGTTTCGTAAACATGTAATAACTGATGCACAAGGCAAGCGTTGTCAGGGCCCCCGGGAGCAGCATTGGCTTGGGCGATGCAACCCAAGCAACAAAGACGGGAGTTGACAGCAATAACAACAACAGCCAACCCCGCTCATTAGTTATGGCACTCTGGGGCTTTTCTGAAAAGGCCGGTCGGAAAGTCAAAGCGAGCGTGACGATCGATGACAGGCCCATCCACTGCAGCAATGCGCCGAATTGCTCCGCGCCGACAGCTAAGCCAAGCGCTATGAGCGCTTCTCCTGCACCGGCTAGGCGGCTATGAAACCACGCTGGTTTGGCTGGAAGCGAGCCCGTATTTAAGATTTCCAGTGCGACACCGACATGATAATCAAGTGAATCAGCATCTGTTATCGGGGCCAGAGACAAGAGAAAATAGCCTCCAAGCATGCCCATACAGACTCTGGACAAGGTCCTTGATACCCCCGCATCTGACCACTTGGCAAACCAAATTCGAGCCGATTGAAGCGCCGATGCGACTCCAAATAGTCCCAGAATGGCTAAAAGACTCGCTAAAGATAATGCTGTCGTTCTGCTGAGCATTCCCACCAAGGTCAATGGAAAAACGACGCAAGACAAAATGGTTACACCAACCAGCCCGGAGTGATAAGCCAAGACCGACCAAGTGCTTCCTAAGAACCGCCTCAGAACTGAAAGGACTAGATTTCCCAGTCTCCAAACACCGATCAGAAGCAGTAAGGACAAGAGAGCGCCCCAGGGCGCGGTCAAGATAGCGGCATCTAACCCATAGATGGGCTGGCCTAGATAGTGGTCTGTGCTCAAAGTCTAGTTTAAAAAATATTCAAGGAGCTTGCGAGGATATTTCGAGAGGATCATCCACCAGTTTGTATAGACTCCATTCTGTCTACAGGCGCGTAGAACCTCACGATTCAACGTCCATGTCGAAGATAACCCCCGAGTGCTGACGCCACCTGTCTGCATATTGACCAATACCTGCGGGAGATGCTTGTACCGTAAGGTGTTATCTCTAAACGCACGAACGATCCACTCGTAGTCGCCGGCGATTCTGAATGAGGTATCAAAGCTTCCAACCTTTTCGTAGACCGACCTTTTAGCAAACAGCGCCGGATGGGCTGGCATCCATCCCCATGCAAGCCGCTTGGGCTTAAAGCGTCGTGCCTGATAACGGCGTACTTGGTTGTGAGGTTCAATTGGTCTAAAAAAAGCAACATCTGCTAAAAAAACATCCAGTTGAAAATCATGGATTTGATTTGCAACAAATGCTAGTGCGTCGCTCGATGTGTAGTAATCATCCGAATTCAGAAAGCAGATAATCTCCCCACTGGCTAGTTGCAAGCCCCTGTTCATTGCGTCGTAAATACCCTCGTCGGGTTCACTCACCAACGTAAGGGAGGGGCGCTCGTACTTGGAGATAATTGCTAATGTTTCGTCTGCGGAGCCCCCGTCCACCAATACATGCTCAACGTTCGGATAGGACTGCTCTTGGACGGATTGCAAAGTCTTCTCGATGCTGCCTGCGCTGTTAAAGCATACGGTGATCACTGACAATTTCAAGCAGCAGAGGCCCTGTGGATATAGTAATCCCCCAATACCAAGACATCCATCTTGGTCCGGAGGAAACAGTTCAAAGCCTCTTCTGGCTTGCAGACCACCGGTTCATTTTCGTTGAAAGAGGTGTTTAGCAGCATTGGGACCCCGGTCAAATCTCTGAACGCCGATATCAGACCGTAGTAACGCTCGTTTTGATCGACGGTGACCGTTTGCAGGCGCCCTGATCCGTTGACATGCGTCACCGCAGGAATTAGAGCCCTTTTATGCTCCATGATTTGAAAGACCTGCAACATAAAGGGAACGTCGTAGTCTGTCTCAAACCAGTCCTTTACGTTCTCTCGCAGTATTGACGGTGCGAATGGCCTGAATGACTCCCTACGCTTGATCTTAAGGTTCAAAATGTCCTTCATATCCGCACGCCTCGGATCCCCCAATATGCTTCGGTTTCCCAAGGCCCTGGGTCCCCACTCCATCCGACCTTGAAACCAACCGATCACTAAACCGTCGGAGATCGCCTTAGCCGTCTTAACATAAAGTTCTGAAATGTTCTCAATCTTTTCAACCGAACAGTGCTCGGAAAATAACTGTCCAGAAGCCGTATCGATCACTGTTTTAATCTGTTCGTCCGTGAAGGACGGGCCCCAGTACGCATGTTTCATGTGGAAGCGCTGGCTCATCTTCAAGGAGTCATGCCACACTGAATAGGCCGCTCCAATTGCCCCACCCGCGTCGCCAGCTGCAGATTGCACGTAGACATCTTTAAATTTAGTGTTGGCAAAAATTTTTCCGTTCGCCACAGAGTTCATGGCGCAGCCTCCCGCGAGGGCCAAATGCTTTTGGCCGGTCACCCGCTGGACGTGATTAAGAATATGAAAAAAGGCCTCTTCGTACATGGCTTGAGCAGACGCAGCAATATCCCTATGACGCTGAGTCAAGGGTTCATCTCTGTCTCTTGCCGGACCGAGAAGATTCACAAGCCCATTTGAATAAACGCACCCAACAACAGGCTCACCTGAACTCCACGTCATCGGCACACCCTCTGAGTGATGCGTGAAATACTGCAAGCCAAGTTCGAATCTACCTCCACTCCTCAGTCGCACCAATGACCTCATCTCTTTCATAAATGACGGGCTACCGTAGGGTGCGAGTCCCATGACCTTGTATTCATCGCCATAGTGAGGGAATCCCAAATACTGCGTTACAGCCGTGTAAAACAGACCAAGGCTATGTGGGAAACAAATTCTCTCAAGGACAGTTATGTTCGAACCTTGCCCCAATCCCCACATCGAACTTGCAAAATCTCCGAATCCATCGACAGAGACAACTGCAGCAGCTTCGAATCCAGATACGTGGTAAGCACTCGATAAATGCGCTCTATGGTGCTCCACATTCACAACCCTCGGAAATTTAGATTTCCGACTCGGTCTATGTCCAAGAGCATCATTCAAATGGCGCTCCAATTCTCCTAACTTACTCGCATTTCTCAAACGGTCAATAAGCGCGCCAGTTTTGAATCGAGTCATGACTACATGAACCATCTTACGAAGAAAATTGACCGATGGATCTCTGTTTACCGCGACGACGTCAACATCCTCAATTGATAGCCCAGCTTGATTCAAACATAGGGCTACTGCCTTTGAGGGGAATCCAGCTTCATGCTTCACTCGGGAGAGCCTCTCCTCTTCCACTGCGCACACCAAATCGCCATTGATTATTAATGCCGCCGAAGCGTCCCCATGAAATGCATTTAATCCGAGAATTATCATAGATTTTAGAATTCTTTTCTTACTTGATAGTGTGCTCTTAATTCTTCCATTAAAAGCACACCCCTTCACCGACAAGACGATAATATCGGCCACCCATTCCCAATTTAAATGCAGCTATCCCGGGTGTGAGATTCCAGTCAACGCCCCCCAAGTCAAAATACCGAATGGATCGAGATTTTAATTCATGAACCGCGTTCCACAAGAGGAGATGATGTGCACGCATTAACCTGCCATCTTCACTGTTCCAACCCAACAAATATGTTGCGGTGCGCCCGTGGGTCACTACATAAATCGAGGCAACAACGATCTTGTGGCAATAAGCCACAAGGAGCAAATTTCGATCTCGAGTCCTCGAGAGGGTCTTATAGTATTGAAGGTAAAGATGCTGAGGAAGTGCAGCATCTCTCCTTCCCAATAAATCTGCACAATTAGCTACTAAGGTACTAAAGTCAGCATCGGACTCTGAGACCCGAAATTCCAAAGGTTTCCGTTCAGCATCTCTCAGCGAGTTTCTCCATTTCCCAGACGTGCCGCCTAAGAGAGACTCCCCACTAACTGTTATATCAATAAAGGATGAAGACCAGACTTTCTTCTGCCGAAGACGGAAGCCCGTCGAATAAAGCATTGCGTGATTGGCGCCAGTGAATTCAAGTTCGGGTGCCCATAACAATAGATGCCCACGGCATAAGTTTCCGAAGGTCTTACTGATGATTCGAATTGAGGCTTTTTGAATCTCGACTGAAGTATCCTCGAAAAATAATGGACCACGGTTCAACCGATGAACACTCAAAAAACCGAGCATAGAACGCGTAAGAATTTGAAAAAGGCCGACGACGCGACCTTGATACAAAATGCAAAACCTATCGACACTCCACCCTTCTGAATCACGCTTGGCAGATCCAAATTCCCAAGACTGTAATAAGTTTGAAAAACGAACATTTTTTAAAAGGCTATTCCATTCGTCGGCAGATCCGTAGTGTTTTTGCAGGTCGACACCCTGTACTCCAGACTTGGGCAATGAAATATGACGTAGCAAATCTCGTGCATTCAATGACTGATGGACCGGCAAAAATATATATTTTTTCCATAGTAATATTGCCTCTCGGTGTCTTTCTGGCTGCAACTCAACCTCGGGTGGGAGATCAGGCCACTTTGTTACCGGGTACCCCGCAGCCTTCAAGTGGTCAAAAACGTTCTCACCCGTTTCGATATAGAAACGGGCCATGTAGGGCATTTCATACCAACTCCCCGGGGCCTCGCATGGTCTGAGGCATGCTGCCCATTCTGAATTAGAAAATACATAGTCCCACAATAGTTTATTTCGTATGCGAACGTCTCTAGTCCGCGTTAGGTAGGCCGACTCCTCCAAAATAAACTGACGGCCAATGGCCGTTGACTTCGGGTGAGGAAGTCTTATCTGGTGGGAATTTGAGCCGTCCTGATTGAGTGGGATTCGCCGCCGAATGCCAAGTTTCTGTAGTAGACGCTTAAATATCCATGTCGTGTTTCGGATGACCGTTGAATCAGTTTCTAAGTGACCATGCAGCAGTCTCGGCCATTGGCGTGGCTCACCCAACTCCTCCAGAAAATCACTTCCTAACTTCGAAGGCCCCTTCCCATTTACCATCAATACCGCCCCATCGGGAGACGGCAGCAATTTATGGGGACTGAAAATTTTGAAGTCACCGCATTGATTTGGCCCATGCGGGGAGGGAATCAAATGGCTCGCATCCTCAACTAACCATGCTCCATGATGCCGACAAAATTCAAGTGCTTCAGCGCATGGCGTATGTACACCAAAATAATGTACCAAGATAAATATATCTGGCTTGCTACATCTTGCGTCTTGACGAAGGAAAGTATAATCAGGCGAGCAATCGCCGTTAATTCTATAGAAATGTAAGCGGATGGGTAGAGCGCGGATGGGTGCAAGAGATTGGTTGCAAAAGTAGTCGGGAATCCAAACGGACACTTCTTTATGAGTGCTTCCTCTTAGCCGCCAAAGTACGATCAATGCGAGTGACCAAGCAGAACGTGAAAGCCACCCCAATTTAACATCACTATTGCTGAATTCAAAGAGAGCCGCAAATTCCCTTTTCCACGCGACTCTCTTGGTTAACGCCAGAAATGTTCTCCAGTGGGGCAAAGGCGCATATAACGTCATCCTATATTACGTTCCCATTTACTTAACTGATTATTTTGTCGACGGTACAGTAAGTCTGCGCCACCCTGTAAAAATGCGCCTATTAACGCTTGGTCGTCACCAGCTTGGAGAGCGTCTCGACGAATCAACCTTGTGGGAGGACGGCAACGGTTATTACCCCGAATTCCAGTGTGGACAAACTCATATCGAGATAGCGCAACTTTCGTGGCCTGCATCCCAATGCTAGAAAAATTCCCAAATGGGAACGCGAAATGTCTTATGTTTACATCCAACCTTTCTGCGAGGATTTGGCCCGATTGTAAAATCTCTCTTTCTAAGACCCCCGGGCCAACCTTGTCTAAAAGTCTCTCGTGAGTGAGGCTGTGGGCGCCTATGGCATGCCCGGAGGAGACGAGGTAGTGCAGGTCTTCCCAGCGCAGATTTTCAATGTGCATTGAGACATTTTTATCTAATAGGTTTAGCTTAAGTCTATCAGCGGCAAATTCTTTCGCATTCGTGGGTGTCGTTTGGTCTAAGAAGTTTGGTATGACAAAAAATATTGCTTTTATTCCAAGAGGGTTGAGAATTTGCTCGACCACCGCCCTGTTCGATAAAAACCCATCGTCAAAAGTGCATAAGACAGAATCCTGAAATATTTCTTTGGTGCCCCTGAGTACGGACTCAAACTCATTTGGCGTTAAAAAGTTCCAGCTTTTTTTTATCCACAATATACTTAATCTAAAGCGTTCCATTTCAGAAGGAGGAACATCGTGGTACATCAGCACGCGGAGTCGAGGCTTGCCCAATCCCAGCCCCTGAAGAATGATGTTACCCACCCTGAGAGGGGTGTAGGCAATTGGTAGTATACGCCTCAAGTAGTTTATTGCCAATGTTTCATAACCTCAAGATTGTTTGTAGAGTACCTTTTATGACAAAGAAAGGAGACGCCTTCCGTATGAAATAATTATTCTAATTAATTTAAAAAATAAAATTTTTCGAGAGACAAAATTCCTATATTTTACTGCAATCTTACACTCGTTAATAAGCCTGAGAAACCATTTTGTGGTTGATATATTTCCACGCCTCTCGACATAGGACCCCAGACTCCTCTCTATGAACATCAGTCGCAGGTGAGGTGACAGAGTTAGCCACAAATCGTAATCCTGTGCAGACATGAGGGCTTCGTCAAAAAGTCCAGACTCTAAGAGTAGCGATTTTTTGCATACAACCGCCGAAGTGGAGAACAGGTTGCGGCGGTAGAGCTGAGCTGGTAGCGGCTTTTTTGGGTCGTAAATAGCTGCGTACTTCAATGGCTGGCACCGACCATTAAGGCGGATGAATTCCTCATGGTGGCAAATGAAGTTGACAGTCGGATTTTGAGCAACGACTTTGGCTACGTGTGTTAGCTTATCTGGGGCCCAGAGGTCGTCGGAATCGAGGAACGCAATCCAGTCGCCTTGTGCCCGACGAATTCCTGAATTCCGAGCTGCTCCAGGCCCACGATGTTCCCCGGTTAGTACAACCCAACGGAATGGCGGATTTTTCTCCGTCAGAAATTGAGAAATCAGTTCTGGAGTTTGGTCAGTTGAGCCATCGTCAACGATGATGAGCTCTTGGGGACTCAACGTCTGCCCCAAAACTGTGTGGAGCGTTCTCTCTACCCACTCTGTTGAGTTATAAACCGGGCATACGACTGAAATTTTCGCAGACGTAACTTTTGCCAGTGTGGTTTCAGTATTCACGAGAGATGAGCCAGCGATTAAGCACGTAAACGGAGTAGAGAAGCTCGGCGCCACGGGCTCGCCGGAGGGGATCATCCAGCCACGCGTCCAGCACGGGTAGATCAAGTAGCTCTTGTAGCGCGCGAGCAGGCCGTTCAGCCAGCTCTGCACGAATCATCGGAATCCATAGCCCTATCCATGCCCCCGTGGGAGCATTGAATCCTTCTTTGGGCCGTTCGAGTATAGAAGCCGGCAGTCTCCTCGCCAGTACTCGACGAAACAGGCCTTTCTTTTCGCCACCCGCCAAGTTAATACTCTCTGGCATGGAGAAAGCGAGTTCAACCAAGCGGTGGTCGAGAAGGGGCACGCGTCCCTCAACTGATGCTGCCATGGTTGCTTTGTCCGTCAATGCAAGAATGTTGTCGGGTAGGTAATGATCAAGATCCAGTTGCATGCGCGAGTATGCATCCCGTGCATGGAAGGATGCGAGGTGGGCGTCGAAGCTGGCTAGCAGTCCGTCGAACAGTGACCGGTCACGCAATAGCGATTGCAGCAGATGCAGATCGCTGCCAGAAGTCGAAATGAAGAAGTTGCGGGCCGGGTTGTGCAAGCGCTCACCTAACGCGGGATTCCATGCCCTCAATACGGGTCTGAGCACAGTGCGCAGCTTAGGGGGCAATTGCGCAAACCATGCCGCCGTTCCAAGCTTGGCCGGTACATGACGGTCATATCCACCGAAAATTTCGTCGCCGCCGGCGCCGGATAGCAGCACCCTCACTCCCAGTGCAGCCGCTTCGGACGCGATGGCAAAGGTTGGCACAATCGCGTTATCGGCCATCGGCTCATCCATACTCGTCATAAGGCGGTCGAGCAGCGCGGATTGGTCCTGAAAACGAAGTGATATGTTGCTGTGGCGCGTGTGTAGTTTCCCACTCAGTTCCACTGCATGACGTGCGTCACTGCCACCCTTGCCCTCAAAGTCAACGGTGAAACTGTGCAGCGATCCTTCCGCCAGTTGCGCCGCAGCGTATGCAGCCACGGCGCTGCTGTCGACGCCGCCCGAAAGGAACACCCCTACTGGCACGTCGCTTTGCAACTGAAGACGTACCGTGTCTTCCAGCAGGACGTCAATTTCTTCAGCCAGCGCTTTCATCGGACGCTGCACGACCTTGTGCGGCAAAGACCAGTAGCGACGCCTTGATACCTGCTTGTCTTCGATGATGAGTTCTTCACCAGGCAAGAGCTTTTCCACGCCCTCAAAGATGCTGAGAGGGCCCGGTACATATGAGTATCCGAGATAGGCTGTCAGCGCCGATGCTGATAGCGGGGCCTGTACAACCTCGTTGAGGGCATTAAGGTCAGACGAGAAATGCAGCGCAGCCGCACTTTGGTGGAAAAACAGTGGCTTGATGCCTAGGCGGTCGCGAGCGATCCAGAGTGAGCGTTTGTGTGCATCAAAAATCGCGAACGCAAACATACCATTTAGTTCGTGCACGCTTTCGCGCCCCATCTCTTCATAGAGGTGAACCAATACCTCAGTATCGGTATGGGTGGAGAAGCGGTGCCCGCGTCGGAGCAGTCTCGCTCGCAAGTCGAGATAGTTATAGATCTCGCCGTTGAAAACGATATGCACCGAGCCATCTTCGTTTCCGATCGGCTGATGGCCTCCTGCCAGGTCAATGATCGATAACCGGCGCATGCCCATGCCCATCGAGCCATCTATCAGGTAGCCTTCGTCGTCAGGGCCGCGATGAAGCATCCTCTGCCCCATGCGCTGCAACGCGTCACGCGATGCGGGCCGGCCGTCAAAATGCCAGCTGCCGAAAATTCCACACACTTAGATCTATTCCCGTATTGTGATTCTGTGCCTGATCGTGGCAGGCATGCAGGCAGTAGCTTGAATCAACTGGCTGGCGCATGGCAGGCGTTCGCCATAGGCCGGAAAACGCCATCCGCGGATGCTGTCAGGCACACCACACTCGATCTCATCTTTGATGATGCGTGCCCCCTTCACATCCCGTTCGACGCTGAATCTGCTATCAGGAAATCCAGGTCCACCAGGCCAATGAAACGCCATGCATACACGGACTTCACCGTCTCCGTCGAGCATGTCCGTAATATCCATTCTGCCGGGTAGAAAACTGAAACGGCGCGTATGCTTGACACGCCTGCCTGCCAAACGCGCCCAGCCATCGTGAGTAAGATCGATCACGGCACTGTTTCCGTCGAACGCGGCGCGCAAATTTCCCCGGCTTTTTCGGTAGCGTGGTGGGAGGAAGCGATCCCGTGGCGTGAGCATGGGCCCCAATCCTTCCAGCGTGATACTGTTATGCGCCAACGGGGTCATGGCGTAGTTACCGATGGCGCTACTGCGCTCATAATTCGGCCGGCCTATGTCTATGAGTACTTCACGTCCACCGTGATACAGGACGAATGAAGCAAAGTCCTGATGGGCGTGCGAGGCCTGGACAGCAGGTCCACCAGCCTGCGCACGCCAGATTGCGGTCCACCCCCTCCAGTCCAGCCGATACCAGCCTGCCTCAGAAAATGACTGGAACGACTGTTCCACCTCTATGAATTGAGAGGGAGACTGTTGACTCTCTGCGAATAACCCGCCGTTTTGAAAGCTCCACAGCCGGGCCCAACCCCGGGGCTTCCTGGCAATGGGTTTGATGCCGTGCTGATCGTGTTGCACTAGGGCGGAGCGAGGTAAGTCGATCAACCAGGCTGGCGAACAATCAGGTGAGACATCTCCTACTAATGGAAGCTGCCAATCCTCTCGTCCGCACTGAACAAGAAAGAAAATACTGCGCTGCAATGCAAGCCGAACTGGACGTTCGAGCAGGTCGAGCATGGGCGTGTCTTCGAATTCGCCAGCGGCAAACTTCAACTCAAGTAACCAGCGGGTAAACAGCAAGTGGTAATGACTGGAACCCTCTCGCATAAAGCCTTCAGCATCAAGGAGATGATGCAATCGCTCATCAATGATGGTTCGGGCGAGCCGTTCCAGTTGCGGAACATCGAGGCATTTACCAGCGAGGTAAAGTGCGCGCGCATTGTTGAAAGGATGGTTACCAGTTGCAGTTTCACCGTGATATTCGAGTTGCCGGCATAGCACGACCGCCATCTGAATCAGGTTCTGAACCACATCTCCCGGCAGGCAGCGCCAGCTGCCGCCGGCAAGCCTCGCAAACAACAGGGCGTTGGCTACCCTCTCGCCCAGCGTATAACTTTCGCTCGCCAAGCCAGCGGGTACAGCGCCCAGCGCATGTAGCCAGGATCGCATCAAGTGAACTCCCCATTGAAGGCTCACTGGTTGATCTTCGTCTGCCAGCGCGTAAAGCAGCCAGTTCCATCTGTGCAGAGAAACATACTGTTCTGCGTCGTCAAAGCTGGTTTTCCATTCCGGATCACTCTTGAAATGAAGATAGCTGCACGCTAGCCGGAGGCGCAAGGGGCCTGGTGGAACGGGTTGCACTTCGGCTACCGGCCCGACAAGTGCTGGAGTCTGTTGTGGTACTGAACGAACTGCCATGCGCACCCGGTACGGGTACCACCACTGCGCAGGCAGTAAGCGTAATGCCAGAGAGTGCAGCACGACCTTGATAGCGTGAGTGGCCAGGAACCATGCATGCACCGGGTTACGCGCCCATTGGAGTAAGTTTGATGCTTCCCTCCTGTCCAAACCATAAGGCAATCTCACGCAGGCTAGTCCATCGAACGCAGCAGTGTTGCATAGCTGGCCGCCATGCGCTCGGCGCGAAAGTTCTCGTTGAAATATGCCTTGCCCTGTTTTCCCTGCTCCTGCCGCAATGGTTCGTCGCTCAGCAGCCGCAACATCCTGTCGGCAAGGCCGTCCACGTCGTCCGGGGCCACTAGATAACCACCCTGGCCATCCTGAAGTACTTCAGGTATTCCTCCCACCCGGGTTGCGATCACAGGAACACCATGCGACATCGCTTCGATGATTGTCAGGCCGAAGGATTCGCTGGATTGCGAGGGAACCAGCATCATTGAACTCGCCGCGATAAGGTCTGGCACGTCCTCGCGAAAACCTTCCAACACGACTTGTTGATCCAGTCCGCGCGCATGCACTGCTTCCCTCACGCGCTGTACTTCGGCAGGGTAGCCAAATCCGCAGATGAGCAGGCGCGCAGCGGGCACCAAATTGACCACCCTGCCGAAGGCATCCAAGAGGAATTCATGGCCTTTTCGAACCTCGTAGGTTCCGAGCATCAGGCACAGCGGAGCATCCTGCTGCATGCCCAGGCTTGCCTTGACTTGTCCGGCTGGCGATCGCGCCGGCCGAAACTCAATGCCATTGAAGATATGGGTTACGCTTGTCGAATCCTTGAACGCAGGACGATTCCCGAGCGAGCGAGCGCAGATGGCTGACACCGAGACCAATGCCTTCGAGTAGCGGTAAACAAGGTGGTCGACTGCGTTTTCGAATGGTCGCTCAAACCACCGGAGCGGCTGGGAGAAATTATGGAAGTTGTGGATAGAAAGCGGCTGCCTACCTGCCTTTCCCCAAGCTATGGTGGCAGCCCTGCAGGTCAATCCTGCCGGATAACCACCGTTGACGACCAGAAGACGGTGAGCTCCCATTTGGTCGAAGATTTTGACAAATTCGCGGAGGTATCTTGCTAACAGTATCTGTCTGCCTAGCAGTCGAAAGGGATATCGCAATATCCGGATCACGCGGGTCTGTCGCAACTCCTGCATCGACCATGGCAGTGGATACTCATGCGCGACCACATTGCAAGGGCGGCGCAGTTGCTTGCGTATGACCACAAGACCAGGATGGCTGGCATTACATATCAGACTTATCTGATCCTCTTCTACTGGCCAGTGGTTGATGAGGGTGGTGATGAAAGAGTCCAGCCCTCCACAGTAGGCGTTCTCGGTGACGATCAGGATATTCATTGAGATTGCCTACCTGACGCTTCCTGCAGGATCAGTGTTGCGGCCTGAATGGCACCATCACGATTCAGCGCCATAGCTGCATCATAATGGGCCTGACGCGCCGTGGGACTGGCTGCAAAGCCCACTGCTGCCCGCCAAGCCCGGAGCGCGGTCTTGCAGTCTTCCCCCACTCCGGCAGCGGCAACGCGCGCTGCGTTGCTACTCATCTCGGCGTTGCCCGGCTCGTAGAAGCCGAATACGCGAGCCCCGGCGAGCAGCACATCAGTGGTAGTACCAACACCCGGCCGGATGATTGCACACGCCAGCCGCGCGTACATCGCCGGTGAAAACGGGGCCGGCTGCATCCACGGCGGCATGCCCTCCATATATAGGCTAGGTTCTATCCACAGCGTGCGGCAAATGGGTTGCGGACCGCTGGCCAGTTGGCGAACCAGATCACCGGCTTCCTCGGTTACGCCCCCTCCTGTGCCGCACGAAACCAGGAAATCGGTCTTATCTGCCTGCACATCGGTATCGGGAAATGCATACAATCCGACCAAGGACAGGCGGGTGGTTGAGTGAAGGTAGGGTGCGGCAAAAAGACTACTGGAAATCATTCTCGGCTGGTATTGCCGCAGCAGCGATTCAGCGTGTGTGATCTTTGCAGCAGGGAAATCCTCCAGGGCACAATGCCAGAAGAAAGAGCCTGAAAGCCAGGCATCAGGTCTGAAGGTAAGTACTTCAACAAGGTTGTCACTAACTACTACGTCAAAGCCTTTGAGGTCAGGCAGGTTCGTGGTCCAGTCAGGCACGCCATCTGCCATCGAGTCTCCGCGTTCGGTACGACTGGAGAACGAGACGAATTCCGGCATGGCCAACTGGTAAACCTGACACAGTCGGCGCAGCTTGTGCTCTTCAGCCAGAAGTACCGGGTGCGCTCCCTGCACGCGCAAGGCTAGCGACAGAGCGAGCAAGCGTCTTGCATGACCCATGCCATTGGAACAAGCCAGCAACGCGACCCGCTTTTCTTGCATCAGGCAGGGCTGGTGTATCCCATGGTGGCATAGGTGAGACCAGGGACTTTCTCGATCTCGGCCGCATCTAGCTGGTGCCAGCCATCAAATACCAGACGCGGGGCACCGGCACGGATGTAGGCTTCCGATTCGACGTTCAGGCGATGGTTATTTAGTATCAGGATGGCGTCGGCGCTGTTAATGGCGTCGTCCAGCACGGCCACCGGCTCCAGCCCGTTGGCGCGCAGTTCGTCGGCGCTGACCACCGCATCCCAGCCTTGCAACTGAGCCACGCGCCCGACCAGTGCATTAGCCACGTCCAGCGATGGCGAGCCCCGCAGGTCCGAGGTCTCCGGCTCGCCCTTGAATGCCACGCCGACAATAAGCACCGACATTACCGACAGCGGCTTGCCCAGGCGCTGGGCGAAGCGCTGGAGTACCTGTACCGGGTAGAGGCCGGCTCGCTCGTTCACCAGTCGCCCGGCCCGACCCAACTTAACTTCCGGGCGCAGGCCTTGCGGGCTGCAGCCGAACAGGATCGGGTCTTTGGTCAGGCAATAACCGCCTACGCCAGGGCTGGGCAGGGGTATCGGATTACGCGGATAGCCTTCATTGGCTGCCCGGATCAGGTCGAAGGCATCGACATTAGAGGCATCGGCCATCAGGGCAAGCTCATTTGCAAAAGCAAACGACAGGTCGCGGAAAGTGTTGTTGGCCAGCTTGACCAGCTCGGCGGCTTCCAGTGAAGCTACTTGCACCACCGTAAATGTCAGCGTGGCCCAGAACTGGGCGGCATTGCGTAGGCAGGCCGGCGTGTAGCCCCCCACCACCTGTGGCAGCGGGCGCGGTTCCTGCATGGCGCGGCCTTCGATGGTGCGCTCGGGAGCAAAAGCAACATGGAAATGCTCACCGGCAGACAGGCCCGACAGCTCTTCCAGGCGCGGAATGACTATCTGACGCGTAGTCCCGGTGGGCACGGTAGAACGCAACATCACCAAGTCGCCTCGCTTGAGCAGGGGGCCAATGGAATCCATGACCTTGTTCAGCGCCGTCAGGTCGGGCTGAGATTGCTGGTTGAGCGGGGTGCCGACGGCGATGATGTAGACCTCGTGCCGATGGCTGCCCAGCGAGGTATCGAAATCGATCTGCTGGCGAGCGAGCGTCGCCTTGAGCATCTCCCGCAGCCCGGGTTCGTGCACGTTCGGCCGGCCTCGAGCCAGTTGCTCGACCAGGCCAGGTACGATGTCCAGACCGGTCACTTGGTGACCACGGTTGGCCAGCGAAACCGCCAGCGTGATGCCCACGTAACCCAAGCCGAAGACGGCCACCTTCTGCTGGCCGCCTCCCTGGGTATGCAACAGGTCGAAGAAATCCAGCACGTCCACCAGCCGGCCTTGCTCATCCAGCAAGGGGATGTGGCGTATCCAGTCCGAGCTGTGGCGCCCGGAACGGCGCACGCGGCGGTAAACCTCGGGTAGGATCAGGTCGCGCCGGGTAGTGCTGGGCAGTGTGACCGGCTCGCGCACCATGATTTCCGACACCGGGCGCGAAAACTCGATGTCGCGCGAGTAGGCACGACGCAAGTCGCCGTCGGTGAGGAGGCCCAGCAGCTTGCTTTCGGCATCTAGAACCACGGCCAGCCCGGGATGTGCCACCTCCTTGGAACGCTTGGCCATCAGGCGGAAGGTGGCGTCGATGCTGTCGTCAGCCGCAGCAACCACTGCCAGTCTGGACAATTCGGCTTTCATTTGATAGGCGTCTCTTCCCAGTTGAATATCATGCGCATCCCGTTACGACTTTCGGCGCGCGGACTGGCGAAACGGCCGCGATAATAGTCACGGTTGAGCAATTCTGCGTCGCTCAATTGGCGGCGCTTCTGGCCCCGAGCCACTTCCCAGCCCGGATGCTCGGCGTTCATACGCGCCCGCCTCCCCTCTACTGGCAGCCGGGCGAATTCGGCCAGTTCGGCCATGCCAGCTGGGGTAATCGACACTGGGCCATCGCGTGATTCAGTCGGGCCCAGAATAGTGAAATGACGCTCGATGACTTCGGCACCCAGCGCCAGCGCGGCCTTCGAAGCGACCAGACCGTCGCGCGCCATCAGGCTGTGGTCGGAAAATCCCACGCGTGGTGCCAAGCTGCGCAACCATTCCATGCGCGCCAGGTGCATTTGATCCAGCGGGGTCGGATACAGGGTTACACAATGCAGGAAGGCGAAATCTTTCCCCTTGAGAATGCTGGCGGCGTGCTCGACTTCACCATCAAAAGTAGCGCCGGTGGAGACGATGATCTTATCAAACAGCTGTGCAAGCTCGCGCAGCATAGGGAAGGAGGCGCAGTCATAGCTGGCCACCTTGATGGCGGGAAAACCTGCTGCAGCCAGGTCGCGTGCATGATTGCGCGCGAAGCAGGTCGTCATCGGCACCAGACCATGATCGCGACAAAGCTGGATGAAGCGCAGCGTGTCTTCCTGCCCCAGTTCCAGGCCCTTTAGGCGCTCGTACTCCGGTGCGTAGGGCCGCTTGATGGACTTAGTAACGCCGTCCACCACCAGGCCCTCCTCGAACTGGGGACGGTAGGCGATGGTCTCAGCCAGGATGGTCTGCATCTTGCCATGGGTGGCGCCAGCCTTTGCTGCGGCTTCCACCATGCGCGCGAGCACATCTATATCGCCATTGTGGTTCTGACAGAATTCCGCGATGAGTTGCGTCATGTTATTTCCTTACTATTTGATTCAGCTGGGATCACAGTGTTGAGTGCGGACGCTTAAAAAGTCGCTGGCGAGTAGCCGTTTCGCTAACTTTTTCGTTTAATAACAACAATTTTTTTCACGCCCTCGCGGCCAAATAGAGAGATAGCCTTTGAGACCAGCATCGCAATTGAATCGGGTATCCACGATGGCAACTTGGGATGAGGAATTAGTAGAACGGTAATATCGAATCCAGCACATTTTTCACGCAACACAGGTAAGCGAGAATGAAATGAATGAGGATTGTCCGCACGCTGATAAATTACAATCCGCCCTTCCGCTTCGAGTTGCTTTCCAAACCATTCAATCAACGCTGACTGAAATTCAATATCGAAGGTTCTTGAGAAGGGATAAAACTCGAAGCAAAAGATACAGTCGAATTTCCCAATTAACGGCGAATCCGGTCCGATGGCCATACTTAGAAACCGCGGCTTGAGGAAATTCTTCTGCGCAAACTTGATTGCGTCCTCCGACACGTCTACCCCAACAACCTCGCCATCAGGAAAGCACGCAGCCATAGAATTTGTCGTGAATCCAAGTCCACAACCGACGTCAAGCACTTTGCTTAAGTCTGAAAGACGCAAAACGCGCTGCACCGCCACGACCTTTCGTACCGGATCGAGGTCATTATGACTGCCAACCTCAGATGCCCTCAGATCACTGGTAATTAGTGCATAGCGGTATGATCCGAAATCATTCTTCGTGTCAAGACTTTCAAGATCGTCAATCTCTCTGATTTCTTTTTCAGCCGACTTTAGCTGACTTGGCATCCACCACAAATTTTTTTCCATGAGAGACTCTCGCGTCTGGCGTTGTTTGAAATATTTGGCAATTTAGTGGCTATCTATTGGCTTGGAACAATCACATACAGGGCGTTGGCGCCGCCGAAGCGGCCGGGCGAGGTGCGGGCTTCGTACGCAACCACTTTTTCAAGCCAGGCGAGAGTGCTGTCTACGCGCTCACTCGGCAGGCCAACATCGCGCAATGCATTGTTGAAGCGTTTCTTCATATCCACCAGCTTGTGGCGGCCATTGACGAAGCGGCTGAAGAATTGCTCTTTGCCACCGGCGTACACGCCTTCATGCAGTTTCTGCAGTTTTTCTGTTGATTCGATCATACGGTCAGTCCCTGGTCCTTGAAATACCGGTTGAGTATGAAAGCGTCCGTTTTTTCCACGCTCTCGTAAGTGGCGCCGCCGATATGGGGCGTAATCAGCAAATTGTCATGCCCGCGGGCATACTCGATGAGCGGGTGGTCAAGGCCGCGAAGTATCTTTTCTTCATCCTCGATCACGTCGACGGCGGCTGTAGCCAGGTGGCCGGATCGCAGTGCCTCCAGCAGGGCCGTCGTCTCGACAATGGCGCCGCGCGAGGTATTGACTAGCACACTTGCCCGCTTCATTAGGCCCAGTTCAGGAGCACCGATCATGTGCACTGTTTCCCGCATCAGTGGCACATGCAAGCTCAGCACGTCGGCCTCGGCCAGCAGTTGCTGCAGGGTGGCAACTGCTGTTGCACCAGTTGGCAAACGTCTCACCTGCGGGTCACACACACGCACCTGCATCCCCAGCGCTACACCGACGCGAGCAACCTTGCTGCCCAACCGGCCGCAACCGACGATACCCAGCACTTTTCCGGCTACTTCACGTCCCCGAAATGGCGCCGGGTCCCACTGACCTCCCCGGGTAGCTTCCATTGCTGCTGGCAACTTGCGCATGGCCGCCAGCATCAACGCGACCGTGAGCTCAGCCGTTGCGCTTACAGTCTTCAGGAAGCGCTTCTGGCCACGCAGGTGGAATACGGATACGCCCAAGCGATGCGCGGCTGCCATGTCGATATGGTCGAGGCCGGTGGTGGGCGACAGGATGGCGCGTAGCCGCGGCGCCTTGTGCAGGAGCTCAACCCGGATGCGCGTGTTGAAGCGCACCAGAGCAGCATCGAAGCCAGGTGCTGCTTCCTCGAACTCGGCCTGCGTCATGTGCGTAGCCACCAGTTCGGCGCGACTTGCAGCAAGTGCTAGTCCCTTAGTGCTGAAGCTATCTGGCTCCGGGCACAGGATTCGTTTCATTTCGCAGCGCGCTCCTGAAGCAGGAATTCGGCCATCTTGAAGTCCAGCCGGTCGTCAATGTTGATTGATTCCTCTGGTGGCATTTCAAAGCCAAGGCAATGCTCGCCGACGATGCGATCCTGCTTGGCCACCACGTCGCGGCGCGAGAGATAAATCGCGCCGTTACGGATGTAGACCGCCGGAAGCACTTGGCGCGGACGCATGTCTTCGAAACCTTGCTCGATGTAGTTGATCAGGCGATCGCCGATCAGCCGCTTCATGCGGAAAGGGTGGTTGCCCTCGACCGACACCACGCTGACCACTGAGTCGCAGGGCGAGGCCACCATCATGCTGATGGCCCGCTCGATATGATGGGCGCGACGTAGCGGCGTGGTGGGTTGAAGCATCAGCACTGCATCGTAGAGCGCACCATACAATTTTTCCATGTGCAGCAGACAGTGCTTCAGCATAGGCGCCGACTGCGCATTGTCGGTTGCAAGCTCGGCCGGGCGCAGGAAGGGCACCTGCGCGCCGAGAGAGCGGGCAACCGCTCCGATTTCCTCATCGTCTGTGCTCACCACTAGATCGGTGACGGCGCTCACCTTAAGTGCTTCTTGCACCGTGTAAGCCAGTAGCGGCTTGCCTCCGATTTCGGCTATGTTCTTGCGGGGGACAGACTTGGAGCCGCCACGCGCGGGTACAATGGCGAGGATTCTCATGCTTGATGGATGGTTCGGGAGTTTTGCGGGGCCATTTGCTGCAGCAGGTTTTCAATGGCTGGGTCGGTGGTACGCAGGAAATCCCAGTAAGCCCTGAATTCGCCGCTGCGGAAGGTGATCAGAAACATACGCAAGGCCGCCGCCAATGAGGCTAAAGGCAAGGGAATCTCATAGCGCAAAGCCATTTGAGTCTTCCACACGCTGGTGCCGTGTTCCGGCGTGGCTTCAATCTCGCGAGCAATCTCCTCTGCGATCAATTCGCAAGCGCTATCCCGGCCCGGCCAGGAATACAGGTCTTGCAGTAGTTTGGCGACTGCCTCTGGCGACTGGGCCGATGCCGGCAGCTCGCCTCGGCTGGCCTGTTGCAGCATCTCCAACAGTGCGGCTTCCGAGCCCGGCCGGTGGTAGAACTGGGCAAATGTTTCGAAGCCACTGGCCTTAGGTGAGATATGCCGAAACAGGTGCTCCTGGTCGATCAAGCCAGCAATGGAAATTACGGGCTTGTTGAGTAACAGTCCTTCGATGCCAACTGTGGACCAACAGGTCAACACCGCGTCCACCCCGTACAAGAATTCAGGCAGCGTCTGGTTGGGCAGGACATTTATCCGGCCCGGATAGGCCTTTTCGAGGAAGGCGTATTCATTGGGGCTTTCGAAGGGACTGGGGCGCAGCCATACTTCACCCTGGGTGCTTTCTAGGTAGGAGCGCAGGCTGCGCATCATGTTGCGCAGAATGGCGTGGTCGCGCCAGACGATGTCTTCAAAATGCCGGCCCGGTTGGGTGATAGGGAAATTCATTTCCCTGTGCATGTCATGATAAACCTTGGCAAGTGCGGGTGGCCGTAAAAGGTACTGGTCGACTTGGCCGAAAATGCAACGCCCAAGCGGAACGGGCCGTCCTTCTTTGAAAGAGCCTTAGCCAGTTTTCGATCACGGTACAAGTCCAGGCGCGGGTTGCCGACCACCTGCAGCTGTTGCTCTTTGAAGATTCCGGTTTCCATCAACCACTCTCGGGTCCGCTCGCTCCACAGGTAGCAGCGTGATATCCAGTCCACAGAATCCAGCTTCCAGTAGCCACGGCCCATGAATACGGACAGCATGGTTTCCTTGGTCTGATGACCGCCTTCGCCAGCCACCACATAGACCCGACATAGTGCCGATGCTTCACGCGCCACGGCATGGTCGCCGCGTGCGGCGATGAAGGCATGCGGGCGGAACTGCCTCAGCTTGATCCTGGCATTCTGCGGATTGCAAATGGCGGTCTTGATGCCCCGGCTGTTAAGGGAATTCTCTAGGAGACGTATGCCCAACAGGTCGCGCTTGGCATTGTCGTTGAATAAAAGGACTCGCTTGTCTTTCATTGCTGACTCCAAGAAAAGTTTTTAGGCCTTGGGCCGGCGTGAGGCCAATGCTAGCGGCAACACGCCACGATAGACATCGAAATACTGCAGAGCACTGACAGACACACCGGCCACTCTGGAGCGGGTCTGGGCATGGGAGCCATAACGCAGATGGCGCAACAACCATTGATAAAGTCGGTAGGGCAGAATGTTCTTTTGTACTACCAGTTTTTCTTTCCAGGTCTGTAGGTAGTAGACATAATCGTAGTCGGCGAAAATGCCACTTTCGTCCGGATGACGATCACAATACTCCCCGATAGCAGGAAATCGGTCCAAGCCGTGCAGGCGCAACATGGCCGCACGCAAGGGATGCAGATCCGGCTCCTGATCGCAATTGGCGTGCAGGAAGGAAAATGACGGCTGGTATTGCCAGGGCAACAGCGAGTAGCCACTCTTCTCGCCAAAGTGGTTCACACAGTCAACTAGATGAGTATACGAGTTGAACAAGCCAGGCGGCACGCGCTCATCCATCATGGCCAACAGCATGTAGTGAATACCACCAAAACTGGAGAAATGGGCGTTGAAGGCTTTCGGCTCCACATAGTCGAACACGCCGTGCTTACGGCAC
>JACCDW011515665.1_pt1 | contig 23390 bp, 19 predicted proteins | sample 7449781 | NCBI WGS metagenome assembly JACCDW01 (sample SAMN15323449, study PRJNA562643) | freshwater metagenome | isolation source: river surface water | place: USA:Blue River Watershed | collected 2017-08-18
AGTAACCGAGTTAAGAGTAGCCTCAATAGCCGCCTCCATTTGTGCTTTTTGATCCGAAGTATAGTTACCACCGAATCCTTTTCCTTCAACTAAATCCCAGTCGAAATCTTTTTTAACTTTTGACATAATTTGCTTGCCCTAGATACATCAACACGCTGGGCTAACGTGCTGAAATTAAGTGTAAAACAATTTTTAAATTGGGGTGCAAAGATAGGGAGAATAATTTTATTTTCAAGCAAATTCTCTAAATTGGATGTTCAATAACCTATTCACCATGAAAAAAACCATTACCCGGCTCGCTACAGCCTTTTTTGCCTGTACCTTTTTTATGGGCATAGCTCAAACTAAATCCCTCAAAACCAACATGTTAATGACCGAAAAGCCTTTTGGCCAAACGAATGCCAACGAAGCCGTAACCCTTTATACCTTGACAAATACACAGGGCATGGAGGTTCAAATCATGAATTACGGCGCCATCATCACCAAAATCATCGTTCCCGATAAAAATAAGCGGATGGAAGACGTGGTTCTTGGCTACGACAAAGTAGAGGACTACATCAAAGATTCTCCCTATTTTGGTGCGGTCGTTGGCCGTTACGGCAACCGCATCGCCGCCGGAAAATTTAGCTTAGATGGAAAGAATTATACGCTCGCAGCCCAAAACAATGGCCAACATCTACATGGTGGTCTCAAAGGCTTCGACAAAAAAGTATGGAAAACGGTCTCCAAGAAGCCTGGAAGCTTAACGCTGTCGTATTTATCTAAAGATGGGGAAGAGGGTTTTCCCGGCAACTTAGAAGTTCAAGTGACTTATTCCTTAGGAGAGGACAATGCGCTTGCCATGGATTATGTAGCCAAAACTGACCAAGCAACTGTTTTGAATATTTGTAACCACTCCTATTTTAACCTTTCAGGCAATGTGAAACGTGATGTGCTCAATCATACGATCCAACTCAATGCCCCTTTCTTTATCCCGGTCAATAAGGTATTAATCCCAACGGGCGAGATTAAATCCGTGAAAGGCGGGCCATTCGATTTTACCTCACCAAAGAAAATTGGTTTAGAGATCAATGCGACTGATGAACAAATTGCTTTCGGCGGAGGTTATGATCATTGCTATGCTTTTGACAAAGCTCCTGGTGCCTTTGGAAAAATTGCACGGGTCGTAGATCCAGAATCGGGTCGAGTGATGGAAGTCTTCACCACCGAACCGGGCGTTCAGTTTTATACGGGAAACAACTTAGATGGGCATTCAATCGGGAAATATGGCGCTGTTTACAACAAACGAACGGGCTTCTGTTTAGAAACACAACACTATCCCGATTCCCCGAATCAAGCGAACTTTCCTTCCACAGTTCTTCGCCCCGGGGAGACCTATACATCAAAAACCGTTTATCAGTTTTCTGTACAATAATCGCATTTTATTTGCGTTGGGCGGTAGACGCTGCCGGGGTCATGACCCCGGCAGCGTCACCTTCGCCTCGTTCCAAAGTACATCCATCTCTGCCAGCGTCATTTCCTGTAAATTCTTGCCCATTTCGGCCGCACGGCGCTCTAAATGCTGAAAACGATAAATAAATTTCCGATTTGTGCGCTCAACTGCCTGATCCGGATTTATATCGATAAAGCGTGCAAAATTAACCAAGCTGAATATTAAATCGCCCAGCTCCCCCTCAGCCTCCTCTTTTTGAGCCGCGGTCAAATCCTTCCCCACAAAAGTCTCCTTAAATTCCCCCAACTCCTCTTCTACCTTCTCCCACACCTGCTCCTTCTCCTCCCAGTCAAATCCCGCTCCACGCGCCTTCTCCTGAATCCGCATCGCCTTAACTAAAGCCGGCAAGGATCCCGGAACGCCCGACAAAACCGATTTATTTCCCTCTTTCAGTTTCAAGGCTTCCCAGTTGGCCTTCACTTCCTCCTCCGTCTCCGCGACCACATCCCCATAAATATGCGGATGCCGCGAGATCAATTTCTCACAAATACCATTCAACACCGATGTCGTATCAAAATCTCCGGTCTCGGATCCAATCTTGCTGTAAAAAACCAAATGCAACATCACGTCTCCAAGCTCCTTGCGAATCTCCACCATATCCTTGGACATGATTGCGTCCGACAACTCATACGTCTCCTCAATCGTCAAATGACGTAAAGTTTCCAGGGTCTGCTTTTTATCCCACGGGCATTTCTCCCGTAAATCATCCATGATGCACAATAATCGATCAAAGGCCTCCGCCGCTGCTGGGTATCTCATTTTTATGGGTTTAATCCGTAAACACGTACATAATCAATCAAAAACTTATTCGGGAAAATCGAATCGTCGACACCCTTTTGGCCTCCCCAATTTCCTCCAATCGCCAAATTCAACAGGATGTGCTGCTTCTTGTCGAAGGGCCATTCTTCCCATCCCCGACCAGAATTTTCGAATGTAAAATACAATTTGCCATCGATGTAGGACTTGATCGATTGAGGGGTCCATTCCACCGTATAAACATGAAAGGCGGTTTCAAAATCATCGATGCGTGTCGTAGCTGTTTTTTGCGTACCCATCACGTGGTTAAACGCTTTGGTATGTACCGAAAAATGCATCACTCCTGGGTCATAGCCCACATGTTCCAAAATATCTATTTCCCCATTGTCTGGCCAATACGAAGCACCATAATCCGATTGACTGCCCAGCATCCAGATTGCCGGCCAATTGCCTCGACCCGCTGGAATCTTAGCGCGCACCTCCACTTTCCCATACAAAAAATCCTGTTTGCCCTTGGTCACCATTCGCGCGGACGAATAATTCATAGCGCCCATAGTCTCTTTGCGAGCCTCTATGGTTAAAATACCATTTTCGATGTGCGCATTATCCAAATCAGCCTTCGTATAATATTGCAATTCATTATTTCCCCAGCCTGAGCCTCCTACATCATAGGACCAAAACTTTTCGTTTGGCAAACCCGGGGTATCAAATTCATCAGCCCATATCGGGTCCTTCGTGAATGAATATACCTTGGGCGTCGCAGGTTCTGCGGTTATGAATGGAGAAGGAGCCTCCTTGAATGCGCATCCTAAAAATGCGACACTGACAATTGCTAAGATTTTGATCATCTGTTGATTTTTTGCCCTCAAAAATAACTCGAATCCCGGTACAAATCCTATTCTCCGCAAGCGAATATTATGTACTTTTGAACATGGATTTTAAAATCGCTTCGTCCTATCAACCCACGGGAGACCAACCTACTGCCATCAAGGAATTAGTGGAAGGTCTTCGCAAGGAAGAAAGGGCACAAACACTCTTAGGGGTTACAGGTTCTGGTAAAACCTTCACGATCGCAAATGTGATCAAAGAGGTGAATCGGCCTACCTTGATTTTATCCCATAACAAAACCCTTGCAGCTCAATTATACGGTGAATTCAAATCCTTTTTCCCAGAAAACGCCGTCGAATATTTTATATCCTATTACGATTACTACCAACCGGAAGCCTTCATCGCCTCCACGGGGACCTACATCGAAAAGGACCTTTCCATCAATCAAGAAATTGAAAAGCTTCGCCTCGCCACCACGGCATCCTTAATGTCTGGTCGGCGAGATATCATCGTCATCGCCTCCGTTTCATGCATTTATGGAATGGGAAACCCCGAAGAATACAAAAATTCCATCATGCGAATCGGCGTAGGCGAAACGATTTCCCGGAATCAATTCCTGTTCCGACTCGTTGAAATTCTCTATTCGAGAACCGAAGGCGAGTTTTTACGGGGAACCTTTCGGGTCAAGGGTGATACGGTGGATATCTTTTTGGCCTATGCCGACTTTGGTTACCGGGTGATCTTTTTTGGCGATGAGATTGAAGAGATTCATCGGATCGACCCCTGGACGGGCAAGAAAATTTCAAAAGAAACGATGGTGGCCATATTCCCGGCGAATTTATTTGTGACGGGAAGAGAAACCTTGAACAATGCCATTTCGGATATTCAGGCGGATTTGGTGAATCAGATTTCTTATTTCGGGAAAGACGGCCGACTGCAAGAGGCTGAACGCATCAAACAGCGCACGGAGTTTGACCTAGAAATGATGCGTGAATTAGGCTATTGCTCCGGCATTGAGAACTATTCCCGCTATTTTGATCAGCGCAAACCGGGACAGCGCCCCTTCTGCTTATTAGACTTTTTTCCGGACGACTTCCTCATGGTCGTCGATGAAAGTCATGTCACGATGCCACAAATTCGGGCTATGTATGGAGGAGACCGTTCTCGAAAAGAATCCCTGGTGGAATATGGATTCCGTTTACCATCAGCGATGGACAACAGGCCACTAACCCATCAAGAATTTGAGGATCTGGTAGGCCAAACAATTTACGTTTCGGCGACACCTTCCGACTATGAATTAAAACAATCTGAGGGCGTCGTGGTGGAACAAATTATTCGGCCAACGGGACTTTTGGATCCGCTGATTGAGGTAAGACCTACCAAAAATCAGATTGACGATTTGTTGGATGAGGTCTATGACCGCATCAAGAAAAAGGAGCGTGTGTTGATTACGACCTTGACCAAACGCATGGCGGAGGAAATGTCTAAATACTTAGATCGCGTGGGCGTCAAATGCCGCTACATCCACTCAGAAATTAAAACCCTTGAAAGGGTGGAGATATTAAGAGAATTGAGACTTGGCGTCATTGATGTTTTAGTAGGAGTCAATTTGCTCAGGGAAGGATTGGATTTACCTGAGGTGTCTTTGGTGGCGATTATGGATGCCGACAAAGAAGGCTTCTTACGTGATATTCGTTCGTTGATTCAGACCATCGGTCGGGCGGCGCGAAACGAAAACGGTCGCGTTATCATGTACGGAGACAGGATGACTGGCTCGATGGAGCGCGCCATCAGCGAAACGAATCGTCGGCGCGAAAGACAAATGGCTTACAACACGGAACATGGCATTACCCCTAAAACCATTTGGCGCAGTCATGATGAAATCATGGAGCAGACATCCATTGCGGATCGCATGGCGAAACCGATGAAGTCGTATGGAATTACGCCGAAAGAATCCTTGCAGGCGGCAGATCCACTTTTGGCTTACATGAGCAAACCTGAATTGAAAAAACAAAAGGAGGCGGTACAAAAAGAAATGGAGCGAGCGGCACGCGATTTGGACTTCCCATTAGCGGCCAAATTCCGAGATGAACTCCTGGCGATCGACAAATTATTAGCCAAATAAAAAAGGCGCAGATAAATTCTGCGCCTCTCCTAAAAATTCATGATTGATTACTCCACGATAAACGGATAATCTTCTTGTACGTAAACGTCTTTATAAGCCTCATCCGCCGTAGGGAAAGGTGATACTTCAGCAAAATCCACAGATTCTTGTACTTGAACCTTGATCTTCGCGTCAATAACATCTAAATCCGCTTGTGTCGCAATGCCGTATTCGAAAATACGTTGCTTCACTTGCTCAATGGGGTCACGCTCCTTGTAGGCCTCAACCTCTTCTTTTGAGCGGTATTTTTGAGGATCCGACATCGAGTGCCCACGGTAACGGTATGTTCTAAATTCTAAGAAAGTAGGGCCCTCTCCCGCACGTGCACGTGCCGCAGCGCGTGAAACCGCTTCGTGAACAGCCTCCACATCCATCGCGTCAACCGCTTCAGATGGCATGTCGTACGCTTCTCCTAATTGATATAATTCCGTTACGTTCGAGGTACGGGCAACCGAAGTACCCATCGCGTAACCATTGTTTTCTACGACAAAAATAGCCGGCAATTTCCAAGTCATAGCGATGTTAAATGCCTCGTGTAGAGCGCCTTGACGAGAAGCTCCATCACCAAAATAGGTAATCGAAACGTTTCCTGTTTTCTTGTATTTTTCAGCAAATGCTAAACCAGCTCCTAAAGGGATTTGTGCCCCTACGATTCCGTGTCCACCTACAAAGCCAACTTCTTTATCGAAGATGTGCATCGAACCACCTTTTCCTTTGGAAGCACCGGTAATTTTACCGTATAATTCCGCCATAATCGCGTTAGGAGAAGTTCCTAATGCCAAAGGGATACCATGATCGCGGTAAGCCGTAATGTATTTATCGCCTTCACGTAAGGCAGATTTTGAACCAGAAGAACAAGCCTCCTGGCCAATGTATAAGTGACAAAAACCTTTAATTTTTTGCATTCCGTATAATTGACCGCATTTCTCTTCGAATTTGCGTTGTAACTGCATGGATTCATACCAATACATGTAGGTCTCTTTGGAATACTTAGGTGCTTGTGTTTCTTTCTTTGCCATCTGTCGATCGGAAAATTTTAGTTGACTAGAGAAAATGCCCCAGTCAAAATCAAGGCGAAATTAAAACAAAACACGCAAGCAGCCAAAAAATCGCGTATTATTCTTTATTTTTACAGCATTGTGCCCATTCGCTCGTCCCTATGTACCTAAAATCTTTACAGGTCAAACAGTTTAAATCCTACGAGGAGGCGCAATTTGAATTTATTCCGAACATCAATTGCATCGTTGGGGAAAATGGAATCGGTAAAACGAATCTCTTAGATGCCATCCATTTTCTTTCCTTAACCAAAAGTGCTCGAGGCGTGGCTGACCCCTTATGCATCCGGCATGGTGACGCCTTTTTCATGGTGCAGGGAAGTTTTATCTTCCAAAAGGACGAACATGTTCCCGAAACAGAAACACAGATTACCTGTGCCGTACAAAAGGGGCAGAAAAAAGCCATGTTAAGGGACCAAAAACCCTATACTCGACTAGCAGATCACATTGGGAATTTCCCCATTGTATTGATGGATCCACATGATACAGACTTGGTTCGGGATAGCAGCGATACCCGCAGACGGTTTTTCGATGGGGTGATGGCGCAGTTGGACCGCAGCTTTCTCGAAAACTTAATGCGATACAATCGCATTGTCCAACAACGCAACAGCCTTCTCAAAATGTTTGCAGAATCAGGAACGATCGATGCGATGATGTTGGCCAGCTACCACGAACCCCTCGTACTTCTTGGCGAGTCCATCAACGCAGCACGAATCGAATTCTTACAAGATTTTTTACCTTGTTTTCAGGCACATTATGCGGCGCTTTCGGATGACCGGGAGCAGGTAATGATTCGTTTGGAGTCAACATTTGAGGCGGGGCATTTGGATGAGGCGCTGAAACAGGCGGAACGACAAGATTTCGCTGCTCAAAGAACGACAATTGGTATCCATCGGGACGATTTTGAATTTGAGATTAATGATTATCCCCTCAAAAAATACGGCTCTCAGGGACAAACCAAAAGCTTCGTCGTCGCGTTGAAACTAGCACAATTTGATGCATTAACCGCAGTTAAACCTCGGAAACCTTTACTATTGTTGGACGATATTTTTGACAAATTAGATGACCGTCGCATTCAACGATTAATTGAAATGATGGCCGAAGATCATTTTGGGCAGGTATTTATTACGGATGCCCGACCGGAAAGAACGAAGAATTTATTGAAGAATCTCAGTTCGAAGATTCAATACCTCGCGCTATCGTAAGCACAAAAGCCTCGACGGAATTTTGACGAACAAGCTCCGCTTGGCCTGCTGCATCTGTTATCAATTTGCTTGTCAACGCCTTCGCAAAATCCTTTGTATTTGAGGGATCAACTGCAATACCTAATCCATAAGCCTCAACGGTTGCGCCAATCGTACCCAGCGATGTGGCAATTACGGGTTTCCCTGCTAAGGCCGCACGAATCAAAACCGAGCTCATGCCCAGGTGCCCTTGATAAGTAACCAACACGACATCCGCCACTTCAAAACACAATTCGATGGCAGGGTAATGCAGCGAATCATAAAGTTTTACGACTTGCAAATCGGGCAATGCTTGCAATAAATGCGCTATTTTTGTCGCATAATTTACATCTATAGGCCCTGCGAGTAACAAACACATGTGTTTCAATTCGAGTGCTGAAAGCTGATGACAGGCCAACAAAAATGCTTCGATCCCTTTTCGCTGATCCAACTGACCAAAATTCAGATAAACTTTTTTATTAGCGGGAATCCCATGCGCTAAACGAAATTCTGCGATTTGCTCTGAAGGAACGGCCAACTGAATAACAGGATCCGCTAATGGAATAGCTTGTGTTTGTTCACTTAAGGCTTTTAGCACCGGGACGGATGCATGCACCAATGAAAAGATGCGCGTGAGTTGACCCGAGCGTAGCATCGCTTGCCAAATTTTATGTTTCAACACATCAAATAGCCCTTGAATTTTTTGAGGCGGCCGAAAACTGATGCCAGATACAGGAATGGGTGTCCTTTTCCCAAGAATTGCTCCTAATGGAAAATAATCAACATACATTAGCAGCGCCTGCGTCGCTTGCGTTTCTGCCGCGATCCCCAACATCAAATCCCATTCTTGATAGGAACGGTAAGCGATATTTCCCCGATAAAGGAAAGACTCCGGAATGGGATAAAAATGAATATTCTTTCCCCAAATTAATTGCTCGGCCGACTGCCGCTTAGCGAATTCTTCTTGAAAAGCGGCTCCAGTTGCGATGATGACATCCACATCCGACCGACCGCTATAATAGCCAATCAGGTGAATGAGGTATTCAGGATGATGTCCATCAAGAATCGTATCAAAAAGAAGAATGCGTTGTTTCACAGGGCAAAAATAGGCTAAATAAATGAAAAGGTCGGCAACATGAGTTACCGACCTTTTCATAAGAAAGCAATTGCCTACAAGTTGTATTTATACTTATAGCGATTGTATAACTGCGTATGTTTGTTATTTAAGTCAATCGCACGCCCCTGAATAAACGCATGCGTGACAACACTGGATTTCATATCCAGTAAATCGCCTTGGCAAATAACGATGTTTGCATCCTTTCCATTTTCCAAACTACCCGTCCGATCAGCGATGCCTAGAATTTTGGCAGGGTTAAGTGTAATGGCCGACAAGGCTTCTTCACGTGTTAAGCCATAGGCCGACATCGTTCCTGCCAAAAATGGTAAGTTGCGAATCTGGGTATATCCATCACTTGTATCTTGACAAATCGTGAACAAAACCCCTGCCTTTTGCAATTGCGCACCCGTTTTATACGGTTGGTCTACTGCATCATCTTCCGCTGCAGGCAAGGCATGCGGCTCATGTAAAATAACGGCTACCTGATTTGCAGCTAAAATATCCGCAATCATCCAGCTGTCCGCGCCTCCTGCAATTACCAATTTGAAATTAAATTCTTTGGCAAAATCAATCGCTGTTAGCATTTCCTTCACCAAATCACAATGAATATAGAGTGATTTTGATCGATCAAAAAGACCTTTTGTTGCTTCAAATTTTAAGTTGATTGAGGCATGAGATTTCTCATTCAGGTACGCTTTCGCCTCACGGAAAAACACGCGAGCCGTTTCGATGCGTTCTAATCCCGCTTTAACAGGATCAGAATCTCCTCCCCGACGGCCACCATTGGGCCGATTAATCAAGGCCGGGAAAGTCATATGAACACCATTGTCTAAGGCATAGGCAGCATCTTCCCAGTTCCAAGCGTCCAATTGGACTATGGTCGAAGACCCAGAAATCAAGCCTCCTTTTGGAACGATTTGAGCCAACAAAACCCCATTCGTGCGCAGGGTATTAATGACCTTGCTGTCCGTATTATACGCAACAATCGAACGAATATTCGGATTCATTTCTCCCAATTCGACTAAATCAACCGTTGATTTTGTCGAGCTTACTTCCACCAATCCCAAGTTGGTATTGGGTGCAATCACGCCCGGATAAATGTGTTTGCCGCTCGCATCGATGTGCTCCACATCAGCTGATAAGGTAGGGGCCGACGACAAAATCGTCAACTTTCCTTTATCAATGGAAACGGTACCGTTGGAGATAACTTGGCCATTGCCAATATGCAAGGTAGCACCTGTAATCACGATTTTCTTCGTTTGAGCAGGTGATGGATGCATGGTTTCCTGTGCCATCAATGATAGGCCCAAGAAGCAAAATATAGGTATTAACAGCTTTTTCATGTTCTTATTCATTAATATGGTCTACATCAATATAACGGCTAGCGATACGCTCCCAAAGGCTCTTATCATGGTTATGATCTTCTTCACACATGTTTTGCTTTTTCACAGATGGGGCTGAAGGCCGCGTCGATGCGCCACCTTTTTTCGAAGCAATCATCTTTTGAATCAGGCGTTGCTTTTCCACTTTTAGCGCTTCTTGCAATTTTGCATCTTCCACACGATCAAACACAACCGTTCCGTCGACGATCGTCTTCTCCGACTTCGCATAGATACTCAAAGGATGATCTGACCAAATAACTAAATCGGCATCTTTCCCAGGAGCAATACTACCCACGCGATCAGCCACATGCAACATTTTGGCAGGATTCAAGGTCACCATTTTCAAGGCATCTTCCTCTGACATTCCTGCATATTTGATTGATTTAGCCGCTTCTTGGTTCAAACGACGCGCCATTTCAGCATCATCAGAATTGATAGCCACATTCACTCCTACCGCCTGCATGATGGCTGCATTTTGAGGAATAGCGTCCAAAACTTCCATTTTGTAATTCCACCAATCTCCGAAAGTTGAAGCACTTGCCCCATGGGCCTTCATCTTATCAGCAACTTTATAGCCTTCCAAAATGTGTGTCAATGTATTTACCGTGAATCCAAATTTATCAGCCACCTTCAAGATTGCGTTGATTTCACTTTGCACATAGGAGTGACAAGTGATAAAGCGTTTCTTGTTCAAGATTTCCAACAAGGTTTCCAATTCCAAATCGATGCGTTTGCCAGGACCTTGTTTTTCATAATCACGTGCCCGCGTAAATGCATCCGTTAAAACTTGCTCCACACCCATGCGCGTATCTGGAAAACGCGGATTAGATGTATTCCAAGAGCGTTTCACGTTTTCCCCCAAAGCGAATTTGATGAAAGGATCCCAGTTGGCAAATTTCAAGGCCTCCGCATTTTGTCCCCAACGGAACTTCAACAATTGTGTTTGGCCACCAATGACGTTGCAACTTCCATGTAGAATATGACTTGCAGTTACGCCACCACTTAATTGTCGGTACATATCCACATCATCTGGATCAATTACATCTGCTACACGTACTTCGGCTGTCACGGATTGGGTACACTCATTGATGCCTCCCGTTGCAGCTACGTGCGAGTGTTCGTCGATGATACCTGCCGTCACGTGTTTTCCCGTTCCATCGACAACTCGAGCAGAAGGATCTTTTAGGCCCTTGCCTACTTGGATAATTTTCCCAGCTTTTACGAGGACATCGGCATCTTTCAACACCCCTTGTTTTTCATTGGTCCAAACGGTTGCGTGTTGGATCAACAAATTCTCTTGTTTGGCAATCGTCTTTTGTCCAAAACCATTGAATGGAAAAACGACATCACCGATGGCATCTAGCTTGTTTACAGAAGCCTTGCTTGAATCTGATTTAGCGGCCTCCGAGCGAATTGCTTTCCAAGAAACCCAATCTCCGGAAGCTAACTGACCTGTACCTGAAATGCTAGACCCATTAAACGAACCCGACAAGCGAACGCGTTGCGATTTATCGGCTTTGCTTACATAGGCGACATTGACCAATTGCTCCTTTTGTGTCAAATCCACTTGTGTGGTATCGTTGGCGATTAATTGTGCTTTATAAGACCCAGGCTCCCCTTGAATGACCAATTTTGCAGCATTTGAACCTAGGCTAACCTGATATGTTCCTGCTAAATTATTCCAAAGATCGGTCTGAACAGCATAAGCTGAACCCTGTACCCAGTTCTCCATGATAGCCGTTTTTTCAGCGAATACAGGGCCATTTGAAATAAAGAAGTTGGCCACTTTACCAGGATCTAAGGATCCTACTAAATCCGAAACACCTAGTAATTGAGCAGGCGTAGACGTTAAGGCTTCTAAGGCTTTTTGCTCTGAAAGGCCATATTGAATAGCCTTGCGAAGGTTAGGAAGGAAAGAGCTTGTTTCTTTCAAGCCCTGAGCTGTTAAGGCAAAAGCGATATTCGCTTTTTCGAAAGCCGCTGGGTTTGTTGGGGCTAATTCCCAATGTTTCAATTCGGCTACATTCACAAAACGCATGTCGGTAGGATCGTCCACATCGATGGTTTGTGGGAAAGCGAGCGGCAGAATGAAGGCTGCTTTTGTTGCTTTCATTTCGTCGATGCGCTGGTATTCATCACCGCTTCCTTTGATGATGTATTGGACACCGAATTCATCCCCGATTTTGTCGGCACGCAATACGCTCCATTTATCCGTAACAGCAAAAATTTGAGGAAGGCTGGCGTTTTGGTTAAAACGATCCAAGCTCAGGTTTAACCCTTCTTGCGCAGGCTTTGATTTATACCATTGCGCATCTAGGAAGTTTTGGCGAAGTAGGGCAATGCTACCCATCAAAGAACCTGGGTAATCTTGTGTAGAAGATCCTTTTTCAAAGGAGAAATGTGCGGCTGTTTTTTCTTTGAGGATCACCATGTTTTCGCGATCCTTCGCTAGGGAAACAAGTGTGCTCGTCCCGCGAGAGATGCCGTCTGGCCTTAAGGTGGAAACGGCACCGAAACCTAATTTGCGCAACTCTTTCGCGCGGGCCTCATTTACCTCGAATAAGGTGGCATGTTCCACTTCTGACTTCAAGGCTTGATTCCAGGAGAAAGGTCCTTTGGTATGGCTGAGCATTTGGGATGGAGCGCGGTAGTTGGAATGACTGGCCGTCACGGCATCCATGCCATAATCGCTAAAGGCGTCGACGAAACTAGGATAAATGAATTTGCCCTTACATTCGATGACAACGGCTTCTTTGGGAATGGCGATGGCCGTTCCGATGGCCTCGATACGCCCTTTTTTAATGAGCAGGGTTGCATTTTGTAGGGTAGTTTTGGCATCTTTGACAATCACCGCGTGCACGAAGGCATAGTAACCCGTGCGTGGATTTGCGACATCATTGATGGGAAAAGTTACTTGGGCTTGAAGTCCATGCACGAGGAAAGCGAGTAGGACCCCGAGACTCCTGAAGGAGAATATTTTCATAGGTATGCTTTATTGATGAACAAACAAGTTACCAAAAAAAATCTTTCCCCCTACCCCTACTTTCGATTTACCGATTTTTTGCCATAATAATTTGCGACGCATTTACACCAAAGGTGTTTAGGGTCCGTAGACAGGTCCTCTGTAAAGAATAAAGCGGAGTGATTTTTTAAGGGAGCGACGACGACCTTATCCGTTTTTGCTAAGCGAATTTGCTCAAATCGGGCACGGTATTCTTTGGTATACCGCTCAGCACTCCCCGAGCTTATTTCATGGAATAACAGGCTGAAGTTTTTACTTTTATAAACACCTAGACCAATAAATACGAGTACCAAAAGGGAAATTCTATTCAAGTGAAGCCCGCCCCAAACAGACTTGAGTTGCAAGACAATAAAGCACATATAGAATAGCATAAATAGCAAAAATAGGCTAATGATCCGCTCCGGAATATGTACTTCACCTAATGCAAACGATAAGGGAATAAAGCTTACAATGATCGAAACAAAAAATAAGGCTGTCAACACAATCATATCTAAGATTGACATCCGCAGATAGCTTTTGGGAAGTTCGAGGACAAACAAAACCCATAACATACAAGCCCACATAAAAGGGGAAGAAAAAAATTGTTCTATTAATTCTTTGACATTGGCAAGCAAAATGTGAATTCCATCAGCGAGGGGTACATTTGTGACTGCTCGAACCTGATTGCCTGGCGACAAGATCATAAGTAGAAACCCGATCAACCAAATGGCAAACAACAAGTAAAGCTCCGCATTTAATGGCCCCTTGAAACGCCATTTCCATAATTGATATCCCCAAAATACTCCTGAGAAAATCAACATGCTGATTTCACTGCTGCCCATCAAGCAAAACAAGACGCAGACGAGAATCGCAGTACGGATCCAAGTCGCCTTTTCGAAAAAATAGACTACAAAGAACAAGAAAACCAATTGCAGGGATACATAATAATAGATGCCGGAGAACCAGTAAAACCACTGATACATGCCTGAAATAGAATAAAGGGTGGCTGCCTGAATCAAAAATACGCTTGACCAGAGTCGGGAAGAACGAAAGGATAAATCTGTCACCCGACGAACGAGGTAGAGGTTTGTTACAAAACCAAAAGCTAGAAGGAGGTAGGTATTTAAGCCTGAAAAAGTAAAGCTGGAACTAAAAAAAAGAGGGGTCAGGTGCATTAATATGTTCCCAAAATAGCGCCCGCTCCAACCCACGTAATAATAATAGGCTCCGGCAAGCACACCATATTCTTTAGAGACCCAGGCAAAACAGAAATCGTCCACCAGGTTTGGCGTATTGAATTGGGCTATATATAGCATCATCGAAACCATGATTGCCCAGCTGCCAAAGCAAGCCAGTAACATGACACGATTTATGAAGCGACCGACCAATTTGTTTCCCATCCTATTTAAAATATCACGCGTTTTTTGCGTAGATAAACGCTGAAAAACAAAAAAACAATGTAAAAAAGTCGATTCCGAGCCCGTAAGTATTCTGCTTTTAAGGGTCTTTTCCGTGCCGGTGCTGGGCTACATTTCACTTCAAACTCTTGAAAATTACGCCCAGTTTCCAGCAGTTTCCCTGAATGATCTAGCGAATAATTCATGTAACGCGCATCGAAATGCAATTGCTTCAACAAATTCGTATCGACTAATTTAAAGGCACATGAAAAATCGTGTAGGCCCGACCCATAGATTGCGTTGCATAGTTTGTTCGAAGCTTTTTGGCCAAATCGATTGATCCAATTATCAAACTTTCTGGAGCGATAGGTAAAGGCAATGGACGCGTCTGAGCTCCATAATTCTGGCAGCATCACATCCAAATTTTCTATAGGAAACTGCCCGTCTGAATCCGTAATCAGGGTCCATTGATGAGAAGCCTGTGCGATGGCACGTGCAAAAGAAAACCCGGGACCTTCGTTTTGCTCATTTCGTAAAATGGTGACCTGTGGATTGTTTTCAAATGCCTGACGCAACATGTCATATTGTTCCATGGCGCTAAAGTCATCACATACGATGACCTCGATCGCCTCGATAGCGGGATGATTTTCGCCAAAGACAAGCCAATGATTGACCAAGGAAATAATCCCCGGACATTCATTAAAAGCCGCCGTTACAATACTAATTGAGTTCTTCATCAATTGCCTGAATCATCGATTTAATTCCCTCCTCCAAGGTAATTTGGGGAGTCCAATCTAAAAGTTCTGTGATCTTTTTAACATCCGCAAGCGTTGTATTTGCGTCCCCAGCCCGGGAAGCAGTATGGTTTTTTTCTAATGGAAAAAATGCGGCCAATTCATTTACTGAATAGTTGATGCCCGATCCTACATTTAATATTTCCCCTACATGCGTCGTTTCCATGGCTTTGATATTTGCCTGAACAACATCAGAAACGTGGATAAAATCACGGCGTTGCTCGCCGCTACCATGTATTTCCAAGGATTGTTTCTTGCGGTATTTATCAAGAAAAATCCCCACGACGAGTGCATAAGCCCCGGTCGTCGGTTGGCCTGGACCATACACATTGAAATACCGCAGGATATTTGCTTCTAGGCCAAAGTTCCGAACGTATTGTTGGACATATAATTCCCCGATATGCTTTGTTAAGCCATAAAAATTCAGAAAATCTCCTTGATCTTTTTCATTTTGCACGCCAGGATGATTGCCATAAAATGTGGATGAACCCGAATAAACGACACGTTTTACGCTGTGTTTTCTTGCGGCTGCCAAAACATTTAGCGTGCCTAACACATTGCTATCGTGGCATTCAAAAGGCATATCAAAGGAAGGGCCGCTACGTGAAAATGCAGCCATGTGAAAAATGCCATCGACACCCGCTACTGCTTTTTCACAGGTCTCCAAGTCTTGAATTGACCCCTGAATGAGGCTTATCTGTGGCGCTAATTTCGTTGCATCCCCAAAGGACAAATCGTCCAAGACCCGTACATGATGACCTGCAGCAGCAAGGGTATTCGATAAATGTGTTCCGATAAATCCGGCTCCTCCGGTCACTAAATAATGCATACTATTGTGTTAATTGTTCGCGTTGTTCTACATACAATTTCGCTTCAGCCAATTCTGTTGGGGTATTAATCCCAAGCGACTTATAATAAGGCTGATCTAAGCGCCAAAACACCTTAAATTGCGGGTGCAAGGTACCAATATATTTAACAAAGTTCTTTTCTCCAGTCACATTTCCTGGCTTGGCTTCGGCTGCATAGGCCGCCCATGTTGCCTGTAAAAGACTTTTGTTTAATCCAAAAATGCCCATGTCTTTAAAGCCCTGTGCATCCACGTTTTCTGCTTCTCTTCTTTCCAAAACCTGCAATGCTTGTTTGGAAAACCGATATTGAACATAGGGGTTTTCGACCCAAACTAAAGGAACTGTCGCGTCATGATTTTCCAAATCCTTCCACATAGCATCATGCAAGGCTTGGTCACAGAAGGGTTGATCACCCCACTGCAAAATTAGCCTTACTTCTTCTGGCATAGCTACGACATGTGAAACCAATTGATTTACTGCATCAAACATGCCCGTTGCTTCTTCTTGAATTAAAACTTGGATATTTTGAGGAGCCTTGTCGGCGACATGCACATCAAAATGGGACTTACCTTCCCGACTTAATAGAAGAAGAACAAGATCAATCTCAGGACTTAAGGATTCGATGATGAAATCAAAAACGGTTTTGGAACCTGAAATAGGGGTAAAAAGTTTGGGAACCTTGCTTGCTAATCGACTTCCTTTCCCCGCTGCAGGAATTGCTAAGATCTGTTTCATCGCCTTTGAATTAGTTCGGTTAAATAGGTATTGATCGAGGGATAATAAACATCCGAAACGCTTTCAATGAAGGGGTTATGAACGCCTACAGCACGCACATGCGCCGCTTTCAAACTTTGAATTCCTTGCATCGAATCTTCGATGCCTTGCACCTCCCCCGTTAGATTAAAAGTCCGAATACAATGTAAAAAGGGTTCTGGATCGGGCTTTGAGGCGGCATAATCTTCAGCCGTCACAATGCCTTTAAACAATTGCCGTACCTGATGTAGATCCAGTAAGGCATCAATGGATTTTCGACTGCCACCCGTTACGATATACAATGCGAACCCCTTTTCGTTCAATTGTCGCATTAAATTCCAATCAACTAAGGTTTTTACCTGTGCCAAATGAGCTAGGTAGGTTTCGGTTTTGTATTGGGCCATTTGGCTTATATCCGAAAAAGCCGACTGGTATCGGGCAAATACTTCCTTGGTTTTGATTCCTTTGAGTGACTCATAAGGCGGGCAAGGACCTAACTGAAATGCAGCAAAGGTTTTGAGATAAGCCGCTTCATGTCCTGCTTCCGTATCAAACAACGTGCCATCAAAATCGAACAATAGGCTACACATAAAGACCCACTAAATTCTTCAACACGGTGCCTATTTTCGAAACAATATGGAATTCTTTAAACGTTCGGTATCCGATCGGGAAAGAGGCTAATTGAGCGGCAGAAAGCTTATTAATCTGTTTCAAGAAGCTCGAAAGATTATTGTATTTCAATCCCCGTTTTGCTTTCACTAGATAGATACCACTTAAAGGATCAGGAACGATGCGCCCAAAACGTAAAAAATACACGAAACTGACAAAATAAGAGGTGATTAACGCAAAGATGAAATTGCGATTTGACTCGACAAAACTATGTTTAAAGGAGCGGATGAGCTGTCTTCTGGACTCAAAACGAGAGCCAATAACGGCGTCCAATTGATTCATTTGAACAATGTCAAGCCATGAGTCAATCTCAAAAAGTGCAATTTTACCTGATGCATCAATGTGCAAATGATAGGCGGCATCTTGCGACGAATCGCCTAAGACAAATTTAATTTTGCGCGTTTGATCGGCATTCAGACGGTCAATTTCGGGTAGGTAATGCTGGTCCACTAAACCTAATGAGTTACCATAAAAATGGACCCCAATATGGACAATACCTTCTTTCATATCGATTGCCCGACAAATCCAATTCCAAAGTTTTTGTCCGTCGTGTTTCTGGTTTGCATCCGCAATTCGTTGTACTACGATGGCTGGTGTAATGTTTGTTGGCTTAATAAGACTTTCGCGGTCAACCAAAATCGCATCGAAAAAATCGGGTTTAGCGGGGCCTAACTCACGCAAGATTTGGTCGATGAATTGCTCAAAACTGATATTCCGGATATCGCTATCGTATTGATTATTGACGATGGCAATTTTCTTTCCAGGAGCGGCCAAGATCGCTTTTTGACAAATACGATAAGAAGGAAGTAGCGAAGAGAACTGAGTTCCTGAGCCAAAAACAATCACATCTGCCTCAGATAAGGCCACGTTTGCCTCCTTCGAAATCAAAGGAATCTTAGCTAAGGCCTCAATCTCCGCAATGGTATAAGATTTAGAGTCATCCAAGCTCAGCAATGCCGCTAATGGCAACAAATAAAAGGCCTGAAGCGGCCGATCTCCCTGGTAGTTAACAATGTCTGCTTCATTTTTAAGCAGAACACCATCTGCATCAAAAGCAACCAATTTGGAATCATCTTCCGTGGAGACGTTGATTAATTTGGCTGTCAACTGAAATTGATTCGTCAAGTTTCGCAAGGCCAAATTGAAATCTTTGGACTCTACGAATAAGCCTCCTATCACAATATTCCCTACACTAAACCCGCGTAGCTCATCAAATTGTTGGGTAAATTCTAATAGTTGTTGGGCCCCCAAATTAAAATATCGCTTGATAAAAGCATCCGCGCGATCGTCTAATTTAAATCGCTCGCTAACTAATTGGGCGATCAAATTCGCGGGAGAATTCAGCAATTCTTGGGTTTCACTCTCCGACAAGCGATGTTCAAACAGGCGTTTTACCTGGCGATTGGATTCCGTGAAATCATCAATGATGTAGGTGAAGTTTTTTCGAAAATCCGATGGCCCTAACATTCCCCGATTTGCACTACGGATAATTCCGGTAGACAATCCGTCATCATAGCCATTGATTAGAAGACTTAAATTTACGTAGGGAATATCTTTCAAATGCTTAATGATATTTGCATTTCCATTCCCGCCCGTAAAGATTACTACATTCATGCGTTGACTTAATATATTAAAGTCAAAGTTAATGTAATTAACGGATTTGCGGATTTGTAACGTTAAAAAAAACATGCAATTGGTCGGCATGCCTTTATTTAAGTCCTGAATTATTGTAAATTGGTCCTTCAATTGATAAAGCATTGAAAAAAACGCAATACCGATTATTTCCCCTCATCTTGTTACTGAGTTTATTCAGTTCCCCATTGCTTGTTGGGCAAAAATTTAATGCATTTACGTTTAGCCAACTGCCACAAGATTATCAGCTGTATCCCCGTGAAAGTGATAACATGGGTACAATTGCCATTGAGGGCACAATATCATCCAATGAATTTCAATCTTATTCTGTTCGCTTGCTTCGAAATGGACAGATAAAATCCTACAAAAAATCAACGCTTCCATTTTCCAATGGGACCGCCAAATTAACAGAGTCCCTTAAAATCCCGGCAGAATTAGCGGAATATGGCGTAGAAATTTACGGCTTCAAAAATGCTGATTCAACATTGATCGTCCGCAGAAACAATTTAGTTGCTGGAGATGTATTTTATGTGACAGGGCAATCCAATGCTTGGATTGGGCCGATTGATGATTTGGTCTATCAGGGGGAATGGTGCCGCTCCTTTGGCCTAGTTCAAGGAAGCGAAAACTTTGGCCCTTATAATCCTTCGGATACACTTTGGTCATTAGCGATCGGACGTGCGCGTATCGGTCCATTTGCTGCCGAATTGGCGCGCCTGATTTATCAGTCGGAACAAATCCCCATTGCCATCATTAACTCAGCGGCCGGCGGGAGTAGTATCGACTGGAATTTACAACTCGATGGGAATATGAACACGCTTGATGGTGGGAACATCATGTATTACAAAGCTGTTAAGTCGAAGACCCTTCAGAAGGTTAAAGCGATTATTTACCGACAAGGCGAGGCAGAGGCGGCCGAATCAACCGCTCCTTATAGTTGGGGTAATAAGTTTTCGAGTTTAATGCAAAAGTATAAACGTTATTTCCCCAGTGCCCAATTTGTGTATAATCCGCAGTTGACGATTTATGAATACCCAAATAAAAACGCATCGCAATTACGTGAAGACCAGCGGACAAATAGCCAAAATGGCTATGTCAAATCCTTCGCGACGGTTGGCAATGTTGGCGTTTTATTTGACCGCTTACATTACACAAATGTAGGTTACCGACAAACGGCAAACGAGCTTTTCCGTTTAATCTCGAACCAAATTTATAAGCGTCCGTATCCGATTGAGATTCAAAGCCCTAACATCCAAAAGGCCTATTTCATGTCAGAGAGTGAACGTAATAAAATTCACTTGGTATTCGAGGAAGGCCAAAACATGCGAGTGACCTTAGATACAACGGTGGTCGATGCAAATGGAAATCAAATTAAAGCCAAATTGGCCAAATACTTTTATTGGGACAAAACGAATATCGGATCCTTCGAGCCTTATATCAAATCGATTGAGGCCGTCAACAATGAAGTAATTATTACCTTCACACAAGCTTATGCAGGAAATACCATTGGATATTTACCTGACTATCACCGTGATTTTTTAACTGGCTCAAGGGAATACCCATTTCCGGGGCCCTTTATGAAAAATAGTATGGGAATGCGGGCCTTTGCCTTTTCAAATTTTCCAGTCATCGTCCTAGATAAGGTAAATTTTGACTTTAATCTATCGCCAAATCCCAGCGGGGATTTCATCCGCATCGATTGGGATAATCAAGCATCTGGATTGTTGGAGGTCTACGATATGTTAGGCAAATTGATCTATCGCCAGCGCATCGAAAAAATATATCGCACAAGTATTGATGCATCCCAATGGATTAGCGCCAATTATTTTGTGCAATTCAAATCCGATACTGGCAGAACCTATAGCAAACGTTTAGCGATTCTACACTAATTCTTCGGAAGGGGCCAAGGTATAACAATGTGCGTGGCGTTGCATGCCTATTTTAGGATAGTAACCTTCTGCAGCGGGTGCGGCCAACAAGATTATCTTTGCTTTAGGTATTGCTTTTTGAACTTCACGAATAAGCTGTTTCCCTATTCCCTGTTGTTGATAGTGTACATCCACGGCTAAATCAGACAAATAACTTGTATAGACAAAGTCGGTCATGACACGTGCCAAACCCACTAATCGGGTGCCATCGTATGCTCCCACATAGGTATTCCCATAGCGAAACATTTGCTCCATCGCTTCTGAATCCTGCAAGGGCCGCCGCTCCCCTAAGGTGGACCGACGAAGGATTTCGACAAAATCAGCCGTGGTAATTGCTGGATTAACTTGATAGGTGATTGTCATCTTGTTAAGAATTAATTAGGTCAAATTTAATTTATAGTTCTCAATTCAGCGCATAGAACTTATCTTTGCGAGGAATAAAATCTGCCCCCATGACACAATTGCTAAAACCTTTAATCGAACGTATCACAAAAGATCCACTGGTTCATGCCAAATGGCTGAATACGCTTTCATTTATGGAAAACACGGGAGCAAAAAAGATCTCGCGTTTTGAATCGAAAACGGATGTGAGTTTACTTGTATTAAAGCATGCGGCAGAGGAACATCGTCATGCCTATTATTTAAAGAAGCAGATTTCGAAACTGACACCAACCGGATTTGAAAACTACGATGATGCCTGGTTAATCAGCCCGCAGACGTCCAAATACTATTTGGATATGCTCGATGTTTGGGTCAGTAAATACATCAAAAAAACCTTAGGCTTAAGCGGCTATGATTTAAAATGGGCATCCTATCTATTGGTTACCTATGCCATCGAGGTGCGGGCAGATGAATTATATCCCATCTACCAAGACATATTAAATGCCAGCCAATCCAAAATTCAAGTGAAGTCCATCATCGTGGAAGAAGTGGGCCACTTAAATGAAATGAGAATACAGTTGGCGGCTTTTTCCCCCGATTGGGAAACGCATGCCGCCGTGGCTTGCGGCTTAGAAAGCAAATTATTCCAAGCCTGGATTCAGAGCTTGACTCAATTATACCCTCAAAATTAAGCGACTATGTTGATGCTCATTCATTCCTTAATTTCCCTCATTTTTCCGCCCGCTGACACTCTGCTGGTGGGCTCATATACCCAACAAGGCAATCCGGGGATCGAAATCATAGATACCAAAACCAAACGCGTTATCGAAAGTTTGGAGGTCCCTCAGGCCTCGTATCAGTTGGTGACTGCGGACCAACAATACCTCTTTTCTGTATCAGAACTTGTGGGAAATGCCGGAGCTGTTTATGGATTTAAGAAAGGAGCAACAGGTAAATGGGAGAAGACAAGCCAACAACTAACGGAGGGCGATGCGCCTTGTCATATCAATTTCCGCAAGAAAAGTCAGACAATCTATACGGCCAATTACATGGGAGGGAACGTGTCTGTTTTCCAAACAAATCAGGGCTTCGTTGCTCCATTAAGCCAAAAGTTGGAGTTCTCAGGCAAAGGGAAATTCCCCCAACAAGCGTCATCACATGCGCACATGGTTGTCTTATCGAAGGATGAAGACCAACTGCACATCTCCGATTTAGGAGCTGATAAAATCTATCACTATGCGATTCGTCCTGATGGTTTGTTGGAGCCCACTTCCCAGGTAACACAATTCTCAGCAGGAACAGGACCGCGTCATTTTGTTTTCTCTGCTGATGAAAAATTCGTTTATGTCGTGGGGGAATTGAGTGGAACGGTGGATGTTTTTGCCGTACAAAATGGGAATTGGATGCCTATTCAACGTGAGACAATTGATTTTTCCAAAGGAGATGGTCCCAAAGCAAGTGCCGATATCCACATTTCTCCCAACGGGAAATGGCTATTAGCCTCCAATCGCATCACGCAAAATTCGTTGATCGTATTTAAGATTGAAGTTTCCGGTAAGCTGACATTTTCGCACGAAGTCCTCGTGGGAAAAGTTCCACGCAATTTTCAATTTAATCAATCAGGCAAGCGGATATTCGTTGCTTGCAAAGATGAAAACCGCATTCAGCAATTTTCATTCAACCCAGAAACGGGCGAGATGACAGATTTGAATGATGATATTTTGGTGAAAGGGCCGGTGGCGATCTTAGAGGTAAGAGGTAAGAGGTAAGAGGTAAGAGTTAAGAGTTAAGAGTGTAGAGCCGCGATACTTATTAGACGTTGGACTTTAGGCGTTGGACGGTAGACGACAAATTTATAACCCTGGGCTTTAGCCTGGGGGTTAAGTTAAGAATTAAGAGTTAAGAGGTAAGAGTGAAGAGTTAAGAGTGTAGAGCCGCGAAACTTCGCGGCTAAAACAAATATAACCCTA
>JACCDW011497248.1_pt1 | contig 23384 bp, 18 predicted proteins | sample 7449781 | NCBI WGS metagenome assembly JACCDW01 (sample SAMN15323449, study PRJNA562643) | freshwater metagenome | isolation source: river surface water | place: USA:Blue River Watershed | collected 2017-08-18
CCCGCCTGTTACAGACTCTGGAGCAGGTACAATATCATATCAATGGTATAAAAATAATGTGGCTATATCTGGTGCTACATTATCGACATACACCCTATCGCCAGTCGTAATAGATACTGGTGGAACATACAAAATTGTCGCCACACGTACCTTTGATGGAATGACTAGTTCAACGGAAAGTAGTTCAGCACTTGTTACTGTTACAGGTATTTCAGCACCAAGTAATGTAAGAATCATCATACGTTATGGTCCATAATACAACTTCGGGTTTCTTTTTTATAATATATACTATACTTATATGTTATGAACTTTTTAGCATTATTAGTATTATTAAGCGGTATTGCCATATCGGTATGCGGTGCTTATTTTAGTGTAATTGGATTAAAACTGCTTTTTGTTGGCGGTGGATTATCTATTATTATAATGGGTACCGCCCTTGAAGTTGGTAAACTTATTACAGCCACATTTTTAAAGCAGAAATGGAAAGAAATAGGATGGTGGATGAGGTCGTATATGTTGCTTGCCACACTATTTCTGATGGGCATAACTTCCATTGGTATATATGGATATTTGAGTGCTGGATATACAGCAACATCTATAGCAGTTCAGGGATATGAACAAAACATAGAATCTAATAATACCAAGATAAAAGAATTAGAAAAAACCATAGAAACTATAAAAAAGTCTGATTATAACTCGGAAGAAATAGCCGCTATGGATACTAATAGAAAAAAGTTCATAGAACAAAAACTACAAGTTGTAGCACAAAAAAATCAACAGATAGAAAGTATTCGTAAATCAGCAAATACAACACAAGATGCTTCGGCAGATATAGCAGCAGCAAAACAGGCTCTTGAAATATCAAAATCTTCAACTGATACTGATATAGCCAGAGAACTTGAGCAGATAAAACTATTCAATTCTAGATTGGAAATATTGGATAAGGAAGTTCAAACGTGGATGGATCAAGGTACAGGTGGTTTGTTTGGTAAAAATGGACTAAACCAAGCCAGAGTTGTAAAAGAAGGTCAAGCAAAAGAACGTGCTGAAATAGATGAAAAGATAAAATCATCGCAAGACAGAATAACAAAACTGCGTGAGCAATATGCGTCGCAGATGAAAGAGTATAATGACCGTGTAGCAGCAATAGAAAGCAGAAGCAAAGGTCAGCGTGGAGATATAGAAGCAAACGTCAAGAAACTTGAAAAGGATATTGAAGAAATAATGGCGTCTATAGACGCATACAACAAAGAGTCTGACAATAAAGTATCATCGCTAAATAGCAAAAAGGATGAACTGGCGGAGGCGGGAAAGAAAAAGGTAATAGAATATCAAAGCGAAATACAAGCACTACGTAATCAAAACACGGATTATAAAGACAAGATAGTAAAAACGGACGTAGGCACATTCAAGTTTATTGCTAAGAGCCTCGGTGTACCATTGGACACAGCAGTAAACTATTTCATATGGTCGATCATGCTTGTGTTTGACCCGCTGGCTGTATGTTTGATTTTGGCATATAATACATTAGTGGGAAATAACAAAAAAAATAACGAGAAGAACAAACCTATTAGTAGTACTCCTGTTTTGGAAATAACGCCGACTCCTACTCCAGCGCCAACTGTATTTATAACTCAAGCATTACCTCCTGTGGAATTGGAGAAAACACACCCCATCGAACAAGTACAGGAAATAAACCCAGCCAAAGAATTAAATCACGAAGAGGAATATAAAAATAACCCACCTCCACCACCTCCTATTCCACATGGGATAACTAGTGGAAAAGTATCTCCGAGGTAATAATTTGTATTTTATATATATTGACAAATATATAGATATTGATATATATGTGGATTGTATTTAATTATCAATCACATATATGCGATACAAAATAATAAAAAATAAAGACTTTTTACACAAAAAAACAGAACCTGTGTCTGATATCCAAGAAGGACAGGATATAGCAATGCAATTGATAGAGGCGTTGGAAGAAATGCCGCATGCAATTGGACTGAGTGCAAATCAGATTGGAATATCCAAAGCAGTATCGGTTGTGCGAGTCAAAAAGGAAGAGGCTCCATTAATCTTAATGAATCCTTCGATAATTGAATCAAGTAAGGAAAAACTTATATTCACAGAAGGTTGTTTAAGTTTGCCGGGAAAACTGGTAAATACAATTAGATCACTCAAAGTCTCTGTTTCTGCTTTGAATCACCCAGAACCTCTTCAATTTGGACCTGATACCGACCCTGTCACCCCGGAGAGCGCAAACAAAGATATCGGGCTATTGGAGTGTGTATGTGTGCAACACGAAATAGATCATACAAATGGAGTTCTTATGATAGATGATAGTACGCGATATGTTCAAAAAGTAGAAAAAGCGGTAAAACATGGCAGAAATGATAAAGTTGTAGTGGAAAAAGATGGTCAAACTCAATATATAAAATATAAGAAAGCGCTAGAGCTTTTGGACCAAGGCTGGAAAATACTATAATATGAATATTAATTTAGATAATTTAGAAGAAATCAAAGAACTGCTAGAACATGCACTTGAATGCCGAAGCTGGCCATCTGTAGAAGATGCATTGGCTATTTTAAATGAAGAACTTGGATATGATCCGGACGAGTCGGGTGACGACGAGGACGACGATATAGACGAATAAATTTATGTGGATACTATGGTTATTAATGGTTATATTTTTCCTAGCAGCATGTGCTTTAGGTTATGCATGTTTTAATCTTCTAAAGAAAATTGAAATATATGAAAATTGGCTAGTAATGTTTCGATCTGAAATAGATCAAGTATATACTAAGATAAAAGCCGTGGATGATAGAAATTTATTTGATAAGGATGATGATGTGGGGTTTGTGTTTTCGGAAATTGTAAGAATTACGAAAGAGTTCGATGATAAAATTAAATAAAATATGAAAAAAAAGAAGAAGCAAAATTTAAAGACAAAAAAACGTTTAAAAAATAAACAAAAATATGTCAAAAAAACGGCAAAAGTAAAAAGAAAAATAAAGCTTAAAAAAATAAAGCCGCAAATTGTAAAAACCGAAGAAATCATCGTACCGGATAAAATATCAAGACCAAGAGGAAGGCCGAAAGGAAGTAAATCGAAGAATGCTCCGGGAGAAGGAAATAAAAATAAAGTATCAAACGTTTATTTCACGCAAGACACTGAGGCCGCAATTGTTGCATATAATTCTACAGAAGATCCGCGCGAAAAAGATAAAATATACAACGAAAAAATACAAGCGGCATTTTCAAAAATAGCAGAAAATGTATATAACACATTTAAATTTAGCTACGCAGATGTAAGCCCAATCGAAATACAAAAACAAGCCATTTCACACATGGTTGCCAATATTGCAAAATATGAAAAAGGTAAAGGAAAAGCATTTAGTTATTTTTCCATCGTAGCCAAACATTGGTTTATTCTTGATAATAATACAACATACAGACGCTTTAAAAAACACGTTGAAATATGTGAACAGGGAGGGGAGTCTGGTGAATTTGTAGTGGAACCTGAGCACGAAAAACAAGAAGGAGAGACTCGAGAATTCATTCGTTTGATGGTAGAATACTGGGACAAAAATGTTGGTAAATATTTTACAAAAGAACGCGATCTTAAAATTGCAAATGCGGTTATAGAAATATTTAGAAATGCCGACAGAATCGACGTTTTTAACAAAAAAGCACTATATCTGTATATACGAGAAATTGCAGACTGTCAGACACAGCACATCACCAAAGTAATAAACAAAATGACAGCCCCACAGTCCCATATAAAAAGTGAATATTTAAATAGAGGGACTATTGCCATTTAAAATATATATATCGGACTATTTATTATATATGGAAACTTCGGAATTTGAATTATACAAGGGAAAGAGTTTTGCTTCGCTATGCAAAGATATTGTAAAAAACAGCGAAGAGAAAAAACAACAACTTGATATTCTTATCACCGATCTCCGTGAAATGATAAAAACTATAAATGACGCAGTAATGGTGGTTCCATTGCTTAAAGAGTATTTTGATGTGGGTATTCGTAATGACGAACAGCTTATTAAATTGGCAGCGATTGTTCAAAGAATAATGTCAAATAAAGGTAATTCTGATGCGGAGGTTGGAAATCTTTTGCTCACCGAAGAAGAAAAGAAGCAATTGATGACTGCCATAGAAGAAACTGCCAAGACGGTACAAGTACCACAAGAAACAAACTCAACTTTAAAATAAATGCCTCATTTTTTGTTCAATCGACGAAGTGATTTAAATTTAAAGCAAGATGATTCTATTGCATCAAAGCGATTTGTCATTGAAAGAAAGGCCGACACAGCTTTGTTCTATGAGATGGAGGAAGCGGTTGTATTGGATGTAATATATGATGAAACACATCCGCATGTTCAAAAAAATGCAGTGGATGTGGACGAAATTCCCCCAAACATAGATGGAAAAAAGCCAGAACCGGGGTCGATTGACTATGGACGAATTGGATGTATAAAATTTAGATTTTTACAATCTGAAAAAAATAAGGAAAAAGAACGATTGAATTGGGCATATCCGATGGAAAACACTGGTATAACCGAATGGCCCTTGTTGAATGAAAAAGTTGTTGTGGTAGAATATTCCAAAAAATGGTATTATACTAGAAAATTAAATTTTAAATCTCTTGTAAATTCAAACGCATCATTTAAGACTGAAAGAATTAATGGCAGAGAAGAAGAAAATTTTAATGAATATACAGGAGAACCATATGAAGGCCCGTTATCAAAGATGAATTATGATGGTGGGAAAGACTATGAAGGCGTGCTTGGATATTATTTTAAATTTAATAATAAAATACGAGCATTAAAACGTTACGAGGGGGATACAATTTTTGAATCTAGGTTTGGATCAACTATACGATTTGGCGCATATGATAGCAATAGAACCAATGATAACGGGTTGGGAGAATATGCAGACGGGGGAGGAAACCCGAAAATTCTAATAAGAAACAGACAAGCCCCAATTAAAGGTGGGCAAGGGAAATTTGCTAATGGATATACCGAAGAAGATGTAAACAAAGATGGATCTTCTATACACATTACATCAGGAAAAACAGAATCCGCTTTTTCACCAACAACAAAGAAAGTAATGTTTCGAGCGGATATAAAAGAAGAACAACCGGGATATTCGCCAGACGGAGCAACAGATTTTAATTATCCAAAACAAGACGGTGACCAGATTGTAATAAACAGTGACAGGCTTATATTTTCATCCAAGGCGAATGAAACGTTCCACTTTTCCAAAAAAAGATATGCGGTAGTTACAGACGATGAATATACCGTGGATTCTCATAAACAGATTGTTCTTACAACAAATGAAAGAACTACAATAAATTCTCCATTCATATTTCTCGGCCAATTTGAAAAAGCCGTTGAGCCAGTTCTTATGGGAAGAACTACTACAAACTGGAATATGGCATTATGTGATTGGATTCTTTTACAAACCAATTGGATGATAGAACTTTGCGAGGAATGGTTGGCAAAACATGTTCATAAAGATGACACCGGACGAGATATGCAATTCCCTCCTAAATCCGAATGGGAAGAAAAACTTAAAAAACAAGTATCAGATTTAAAAAAATTGAGAGAAAGTTTAATAAAACTTAGAGACGACGCTCCTAAAAATATGAGTCAGCGCGTTTTTGTTGTTGGTGGAGGAGGAGCACCCGGCCTTAAAGGAGGAGAGTTGGCTGCGGATTCTGCGATGGATGAAAATTCTGAAAATTTGGCCGAAGATGAAGCGGAGGAGGAAAAGCAGGACGAGGAAGATGAAAATAAAAAAACATATAAGCTCGAACTTATATACGAAGGCGGCGGGGAGAATTCTCCAATTCCAAAATCTAAATAAAAAATGGCAAGTATTCCCACATTTAAGGCACCCTCTCCTTCTTCGTTTGCTGGAAGTTTACCCAGTGTTGGTGGTTCAAATCTACCAAAATTGCCGTCAATAGCATTAAACCCTCCAGTCAATATACCGAGTGTTGGAAATTTATCAAAAATGCCTTCTGTTGGTGGGTTGGGTGGAGGAATTCCTTCTATGGGAGGGTTGAGTACCGGGTTACCAGACGGAATTCCATTAAAAAACGCAGTTCCTAATTTTTCTGCACCATCCATGCCTTCGGATATTTTTTCTGGAACGAAAACTAAAGTACAAGAATCATTGCCAAAATTTGATTCAAAACTTGATATTCCCGAGATACAAACAGGAAAACTGGGATTGTTGTCTTCTCCCGTAGATTTGGGAGAATTTAAAGAAAAATCAATGAGCAGATTGGATTCTATAGTGCCTGAATTTTCTCCGGATACAAAAATTAGTGCTCTTAATGCCATTTCTGAAAAGAAATCGGCTTTATTGGATGCGGCAAAAAGTGCTACCGGTGGTGCACTGGCTGGTGTAGCGGGGGGTATTGCTGGAGCCTTGGCGTCTGGTCAAAGTTTGAAAAATGCCGCCGGATCAATCGCAAAAAGTGCAATCGGAGGAGCTATTGGGAGTGCAGTGGGAAATATTGCGTCCAAAACAGGAGTCGGTGGTCAAATAGCTGGTGCAATCGGAGGAGCAGCTGGCACTTTAGCGGCTGGTGGAAATTTAAAACAGGCGGCTGGGTCTTTGGTTGGTGGAATTGCCGGTAATTTGGCCGGAAATGCCGCCGGTAAACTCGGAATCCCAAGCAACGTAGCTGGTGCACTCGGATCTGCCGCCGGTACACTTGCAGCCGGGGGGAAATTAAAACAAGCGGTTGGAGGGGCTGCAGGAAATCTGGTAGCATCTACCGTAGCTAGAAAACTGGGGGGTGGTGTTGTGGGGGCTGCTGTTGGGACAGTCGCGGGTGCAAAAATTTCAGGGGCATCTACAAAATCATCTCTAGTCGGTGGATTGACCGCAGGCGCTGGTGCATTTGCGCTGTCGAAAATAATGGCAGCACCGGCGGTGGTAAAAGCCACACCATCCAGCGGTGCAATTTCAGTCCCGTCCCAAGAAAACATTCAAATCCCAAAAGATGTAAATATAGTAACATCTGCAAACAGTGAACCTTCTGTTCCGGTAAGTAAATCTGTGCCTCCAGCAAGCCCAACTGCCACTATAGATAGTGAAACCGGAAAAGTTACACTTTCCAATACTTCAGCCGCAAACACCACAACCATCAAAGAAACTGTAATTGGTGGTGGATCTAAGACAACCTATGCGGACAGATATAATCCGGCAACAAATAAATACGAACCAGTACCAGATAAAATAGAGCCGCCTACAAAAACGGAAACGGTAACTGTTGTGAACAATAAAACTGGAGAAGTTTTATCTTCTACGCAAACCACCGAAGAAATTACAAAACAGGAAGCACAAAAACAAGCAACTCAGGCAAAAGTAAACACACCAAAACCAGTCGAATATACGAGTCCACCCCCAATCAAAGTAAAAAGACCTATAAATCCTTTATTTACATTACAGACAGACAGTGCAGGTAATGAATATTTACTTATATCTCCGGAAAGTATAAGTATAATTCCAGTTGGACTTGAGATTGTTTCTATGTCCGGGACCAAGGATATATTAACTATAGTATATGCGGATGGATCAAAAAAAGAAGCATACACTGCAAAATATTCAATCGAAAAATATGGATTTGGAAATTCTTCGGGTGATTCTGTTGCTGTCGATACGTTACCAAACGGAAAAACTTCCACTTATTTGCATTTGGCAATGTCAGAAGATTATTCTTTACCGGAGAATGGAGATTCTCCGTATTTTACAAAAAACTCGGATGGATCTATATCTTATACATTTTCCGATGGATCAACTGCTACAGAATTACCCTCTGGTACAAAAAGTTTATTTACTATAAAAGATATTTCCGCCGAAGTGGAAATGCCAACTAAAGTTAGTCCATCTTCGTTGGAAATGCCAGCAGACCAATTAGAAAAAAGTAAATTGGCTCGGAAAAAGATTTATTTAGAGAATAAGTACAACGTTGGAAGTTCTTATGACAAGCAGTCAGACGGGGGCTATAATTTGTATACTAAAAAAGAGCGAACCGACTCTAGCGGAAACATATTGTATGTAGAGAAAAAAGATTATTTTTTTCAATTTAGACGACCAGTAAAAACGTATACAGAACGCGAAAAACTTCCGAATGTAAGTTATTTACCAGCATATGAGCGCGTATTAGAAAAAACAATTTCAAAAGAAGAAGTGGACGCGGATTTTGAAAAGCAATGGAATGAGAAATTTAAAAACGAAGCAACCCAGTCATTTGCTAAAAAATTGGCGGAAAAATACGAAAAATTAAATCGAGACGATCAAGTAAAAACCGCAGAATCTGCGGACAAGGGGCATGTAATAGAAGTTGTCAGAACCGGGTACAGTGCCAAAGGTGATTCCTATAAAGTAAAATCGGTGAGACTTTATAAAAAAACAGAGGAAGTAACTAAGTAAGTTTTCAATCAGTATAATATTTATAGAAAGACGTATATATATGAAAAAGACAGAATTAGTTGAAATTATAAGAACTCTTGTAAAAGAAGAAGTGCATAATGCACTTCCTCAACTTCTAATGGAAGTTTTGGCTGAAAAAATAACTCAAAATTCAAGTACTTTACTCGAAACACAGAAAACTGCCCCGGAGCACGAGTATAGAAGTGTGCCAAGACGCAGTCCAAGCGTAAAACTGGAAGGTGCGTTAAAACAACCAACGGCACCCGCCCCTAGGACATTTTCTTCAAATCCTATATTAAATCAGATTTTAAACGAAACGGTGGGCGGAATTCCTCAAGAGGAAGAAATGTCCACCCCGACTGCAATAGACACGATAAAAAACCTTCCTAAGCAAGTGTTAAACGAAAACAAAGAAGTTGCGGCAGTAGCAAATGCTCTTTCCAGAGATTATTCCCAACTTCTCAAGGCAATAGATATTAAAGCAAGGTCAAAGCGACCATAATATAAATGGCAACGACCCAAAAACCATACGGTATAGTATTACCAATCGCCAGAGGCGATCAGGGATATTTTGCACAAAGTTTTAATGTCGCGGACCAAATAAAAACCAACTTAAATCTTTTGTTGAGAACAAAAAGAGGAGAGCGAAGAATGAATCCAAATTTCGGCTCTGGCCTATGGAATATATTATTTGAGCAAACAACGGATAATTTATCTGTAATCATCGAGGATGTGATAAGAAAAGATATAAGCCGATGGATGCAGTACATCAATGTTTCTTCAGTAGAAATAGATAACACAAGCGATCCTACAAAACATTTGCTTAATGTTAAAGTGATATACACCGTACCATCGGTTGGTATAACAAACGAGCAAACATTGGAAGTATCAATGAACACCACACGAGTATGATTTTGGACACTCCTAAATCCTTTCAGCCTTCAAAAAGAGATATCAAATATCTCAATAAAGATTTTAATCAATTAAAAGACAGTTTGATTAATTTCTCAAAGACATATTATCCGTCCACATACAAAGATTTTAGTGAATCTTCCCCCGGTATGATGTTTATAGAAATGGCTGCATATGTCGGCGATGTTTTATCCTACTATATAGATTATCAATTCAAAGAATCTATGTTGATAAATTCAGAAGAACGTCAAAATATTATAGATTCTGCAAGATCTCTGGGTTATAAATTTAAACCGGTTGCACCAAGTGGAACTAAATTGGATGTATATCAGTTAGTTCCGTCCAAACTGGACACCGATGGATCTGTTATTCCAGATATGTCATATGCCCAGATAATAAAACCGGGGATGGGTTGCACAAGTGATTCAGGTGTCCAATTTTTAACAAATGTACCTGTTGATTTTACAGTGGATACTAAAAATGATCCTCTAGAAATTTCTGTATATCAAAGAAATGCAGCTGGACAGCCAGAATTTTATGTACTAAAGAAAACAGTAGACGCATTTTCCGGTCAAATAGTGAGTACTACTGCGGCGGTAACTACACCAATCCCATTTTTTAAAATAAATTTAACAGAGCCAAATGTTATAGAAGTGTTTGACGTATACGATTCAGATGGAAATCGTTGGTATGAGACCGACTATTTGGCTCAAGATTTAGTTCCAATCGAATCTGAAAATATATTCAAGAATGATTATGCAATGTCTGTATACAGAGACACTATTCCGTTTTTGCTTAAATATATACGCACATCCAAAAGATTTGTAACGGGAGTAAATGCAGATAACACAACGTTTTTGGAATTTGGATCCGGCACAAATATTACAAACGACGAAGTTGTAGTTCCAAATGCATATACTGTGGGCAGGGTTTCTACATTTAGAAATGAAGGTATCAATTATGATCCCGCAAATTTCTTGTCGTCCAGATCATTTGGACAAGCACCGTCTAATACATCACTAACAATCAGATATGTAATTGGCGGAGGATTGGTAAGTAATGTAAACGCAAATACTATAAAAAATGTAACATCTGTTGAGTTCTTTGGTGATATTACAGAATTGCCAGTATTTGAGCAAAATTTAGTAACGTTAATAAGAAAGTCCATAAAAGTAAATAATCCTACACCGGCGACCGGAGGAAAGGATGCGGAGACAAACGATGAAATTAGAAATAATGCACTGGCAAATTTTTCATCGCAGGGTAGAGCAGTCACAGATAAAGATTATGTAATCAGGGCATATGCAATGCCTGCAAAGTTTGGGTCGATTGCAAAAGCATATGCAGTTTCAGATTCTCAATTAAATCCACCCGTCAATCAACTGGTCAACAATTCTATTGTATCTAGTTCGTTTTCTCCATTTTCAACAAACAATGCAACGGGTCCACAAAACAATCCGTTTGCCATCAATTTATACTTACTTGGGTATGATACTAATAAACGTTTGATTAATACCAACGAAGCAATACGACAGAATTTAAAGAATTATTTAAATCAGTACCGTATGCTTACTGATAGTGTTAATATGCTGGACGGATATATTATTAATATCGGAGTAGATTTTACGATAATAGTATATAAAAACTATAATAAGAGAGAAGTTTTGGCTAACTGTTTGACATTAGTGCAACAATATTTTAATATTGATAATATTCAATTCTGCGAACCAATCAATTTAAGTAGACTTGAGCTTGAAATAGCCAAAGTTGATGGAGTCCAGTCGGTAACACATTTAAAGATAAAAAATCTAACATCCAGAGACGGTGAATATTCCCCGTATGAATATGATATAGCAAAAGCTACCGTGGACAAAATTGTATACCCTTCTATAGATCCAAGCGTGTTTGAAGTAAAATTTCCAACCAAAGATATAGTGGGAAGAGTGGCATAAATATAGGCACTATTTATTAAGTGCGGCGTATATTTATAATGTAAAGAATATACACATGCATTACTTTTTATATCCAACCAAAGACGCATATATAAGCAATGACCCGGCATATATGTACAAAAATACAGGGTTAGACGAGATACTAGAGGTCGAAAAAAGAATTTCTTTTGCGAGTTGTGCAAGTTCTGGATCATATATAGTACAGGTTGGATACACCAGTTCAAGTATCGAGCTTTTAAGCGGATCTATGTCTTCGTCCTATAATTCTGGGTCTTCTGATCCTAGAATCGTATCAAGTTCGTATGTTTATAGAAATGCGCCGTCTGCTGGATCTGTGCTTTCAAGGGCGTTGTTGCAGTTTGATTTATCGGATATATCGGCATCGTTGGTATCAAGCGATCCATATAAACCAGTGGATCCGAAATTCTATTTGAACTTAAAAATATGCGAAAGTGTAGAAGTTCCAACCGCATACTCTCTGGCTGCTTACCCGATATCTCAGTCTTGGATAATGGGTACTGGTTATAAATATGATGGGGCGACAGTTGCAAATGGAGTAACTTGGAAGTTCACCGACGGAGTATCTACGGTATGGTCATCTGGATCTCTTGTTGATTGTACCGGCGGTGGAGTTTGGTGGGTGTCTTCAAGTTTAAAGGGTACTGGATCTGGATATGTACAACCTTCATATGAAAACTGGTACTATCCGCCAGTTATATCTGCGGATAGACCCTACGAGGCAGGTCAAACTTTTGACTATGAATCCGGCGATGTTCGGATGGATATAACAAACATCGTTCGTGCATGGTTGAGTGGTTCTATTGTAAACAATGGAATAATTTTACTTCACGGTGATGAAAGTAGTTCAATCGACTACGGAACGCTTCGGTTTTTCTCGAAAGAGACAAACACCATATATTCTCCATACATAGATATGTGTTGGTCTGACGCGGTATTTAACACCGGGAGCACAGATCCGATCCAAATAAGAGACGCTGTAGTAAATATGAAAAACATGATGCAGCAATATAAATTTGGATCAATCGTGCGAATGGATGTTTCCGCAAGAAAGCGTTATCCGGTAAAAACGTTCACAAATAAAATATCCGATTACCTCACGCAATATTATCTCCCATCTTCAAGCTTTTACCAAATAAAAGACGCAGAGACCGAAAACGTTATAATTCCATATGACCAATATACACGGCTCAGTTTTGATGGATCTGGAAATTATTTCATGTTAGATACAAGCGGTCTTCCTATGGAAAGATACTTCAAGGTCGAAATTAGATCCGAACAAAGTGGATCGGTTCTAACTTTCTCTGTTCCAACTGCATTTAAAATATCGAGATGAAATCAAACCCATTTTTGACAGAATATAATCAATCGGATATTGAAAATTTATATCGAAGCGGATCTATTATCCCTAATATAGATTCTTATGGAAATTTAATAATACAGAATGTTATTGGTCAAATGTATTCTTCTTCGATAACTATACCGTTGCAGAACGTAGTATACGACCCAGTTAAAGTGGAAACCAAACATTTCATTGAATTTAAAGAGTTATGAATCTTAGTGATATAAAATACAAATCAAATAGCACTTCCTCGTTGAATTACGGATCTGTTATGACTGAACAAGATTTACAATTTTACAGCGACGGGTACCGGTCTGTAAATTTTCCATTTGGTAAGTCTGAAAAAGATTATTTAAAATTTAGTGTATATAACTTCGATGATACTTTTATAACCGCGTCCATGATTTATTTCAGCGGATCCAGTATCGGATATACACAATCTTATTACGACGTTAATAATAAATATATAACGTATACATATTCTGTTTTTAACACAGACGCGCCAATATTTTCCGGAGAAACAAGCTCTTTGTTTTTTGATGTTGCTAAAAATTTGGCGGATTTAAACATACGAGATGGAAATTATAAGATAACAATAGAGTTGATAAGAAATATTGTAGGGTCGGAAAAATCAGCAGAAGATAAGCTGATGATAGATACCATATCCACTTCTCGTGACGAAATAGCATTAATTCCAAAAACTGCTAATGGGGTTGAAACAAAATTAACCAACGATTTTTCAGTATTTTCGAATAACCAATTGGTCATAAAAGAAATTGCGGCGGATTTAACAAATGCAATTTCTTCTCCGGAAATATATACACTCTATTACGCGGCAAAAGAACAAGATCCTCTGGGGGCGGAGTTATTAAAGTTTAATTACGGCTTTAACTACAGAGAAAACGAAGCCGGTAATGATATTGATGCAATTTCATTCATTACTGATTTATACTACGGCGTTCGTAAAGGCGGTACCAGAAATAACGGGCAAATTTCAAGTAATGATATACTCGGAGTTTATGATCAATTTAAAAATTGGATGTTCCAGAATTATCAATCCGGTGCGACGTTCCAAGATATACAAGATTACTATTACAGTCTTTTTAGATACATTGCCGATCAAGAGTTAAATAGAATTACAAACTCAAAGCCGCAGGAGTATGATAGAATTCTGGATTTTCTCCAGATAATATTTTACAACTATATATTTTATCCATCTTTCTATGTATTACAATCTAAATATACTATAGACTTGGCTGGCTATTTTAATAATCAATTAAATTACAGCGATGGAAGCATATCAATACTGAATAGAAAAATAATATACGCCGATAGTGCACGATACCACAATAAATTAATATTAAAACTAGCTTCTCCACTGCCACAATCAATAGAAGTAGGAGATGATGTTTGGATAACTAACAATTTTGCGTTTTTACCAATTGTACAAAATCTTTATTATTTTACTCAAAACATAATACAGACGATACCTTTGCGTGGACCCAATTTTAACGTAAAAATTGAAAGCCAAGGTAATTCCACGGAAGCATTTTCTATGGAACAGTTGATTGCCCAGACGGGTAGCTTGTATAACGAAATTTTATCCAAGCTTACTGGCCCAGTTGAGCGTGTAGTAGATAATACAAATTATAGAGATTTTAAAAATTTTATAAACTTTTCTTCTGCAAATTTTCGTATAAACGCATTCAAAACAAAAAAATCTAATATAGATTCTTTGTACGGGCAGATTGCAGAGTTGCAAGAAAAACTTAATATAAATCCAGAGGATAGATTTTATTCCGCCGAAATAAAAGAAGCCAACGATGAAATTGATTCATTGGAAAAATCTATGGATGGTTATGAAAAATTTTTATACAACAATCCAATGTGGCTGGCGGAACACGATGCTTCGTCGTCGTTGTATGATAGAGAAAACTTAAATTCCCTAGTAAACAATCTACCGCAGTTTATTGTAGAAGATAGTTCTCAAAACGAAGATTACATATTGTTCGTTGGGATGATTGGGCACTTCTTTGATAATATTTCTCTGATGGTCAAACAGCTTACGGAAAAAAATAACTATTCTGTTAGTCCAAATTATGGAATTTCTGTTGATATCGTGGAAGATATGCTAGCTTCTTTGGGGTGGGATGCGGAAATATCAAAAGAAAATTTACCACTGCTGTTGTCTTCATTTTCCAAAAACGAGTTTGATATAGGAAGCGTTCCATATAATTTATCACGAAACTTATCAGAAGAACAAAGGAATCAGATAATATGGAAACGTATACTAAATACACTTCCTTATATTTACAAAACAAAAGGTACCGAGGCATCACTTTCCTCGCTTTTAAGCTGTTTTGGAATTCCAAAAAATGTCATAAGTATAAAGGAATATGGCGGAATACAAGATACTCATAATCTACAAGATACTTCTTTGTATGTTATAGATGAAGTAAAATATGAGCCATACTTTAGTGGAAGTGGAGAATACTTTAAATTTAATTGGACTGGCAGCGCACAGACGCTGGAATTTAATTTTTCATTTGATACAACCCACACCAGTGCAGAAGGAGAAATATTCAGGCTGGTAAATTGTCCAAATAGTTGGGCGATGGGAGTTTATAGAGATAAAGGTAAAGATTGGGGAAGATTTTTCTTGAGCGTTGATGATGGATCTGGTTCCGTTGCAACCGTTATGACCGAAAAGGCTCCAGTTTTTGATGGAAAAACATACCACGGTATGGTTAGAAGAAACGATCCGTCGATTGGGTTTGGAATGTATGGATTTACTTCATCAGATTTAAACGAGTACCCAATAAAATATGATGTTGTATTACAAAGAGCGGAAGATTCTAGAATTACATTCGAGGCATCTGCCAGCCAATACCTTAGCGGAAGTTACAATAAACAGTTCCAATCCGGGTCATTTATTTACATAGGAAACTATAACCAAAACACTGCATCCCTCAACATAGATCCGGAAGCATTTTTTGGCAACGTTGATGAGATAAAACTGTGGGAATCTCCACTTGACGATCATAGATTTAAAAATCACACATTATATCAAAATGCATATGATTCAGATTCTCCGGTAAATATGATATCGGATAATTTGATTAGAATTTCGTTTGAAAGGCCCGTGGATTTATATGATGTGTCTGCAACGTCTACACTTACAAATCTTTCTTTTAGAGGTGATTTTCCTGAAATATATGCAATCAATTTCCCTCAGCTTTTATATCCAGTGGAAAGAATTTCCGAGTGCGATCCGTCATTTGCACCGGCGTTTCCATACCAATTCACGAGAAAAGATAGCCGACAAACCATAAAATTGCCAGATTATGGTGCAAATAAATTTAGAAGCAACAAGATCAATTATGTTGAGCAGGAACTTATTTCTCCACTATCTTCTACGGAAAGATCTTCCATGCAATCAAGTCAACTTGTATCCGTTGATTCAAATAGGCTTGGTATTTTCTTTTCTCCTTCAGAAATTATAAATACCCAAATAATAAAGTTTTTTGGAGAATACCCATTAAGCGAGTTAATCGGAGACCCGTCTTCCGTATACGAGAAATCGTATGCAAGATTTGAAAAATTTAGAGAAATATTTTACGATCAAGGATTTGGTAATGTAGATTACCAATTTTTTATGAACGTTGTTCGGTATTATTTCGACAAAGCGATGTTTAAATATATTCGTTCTATTATACCGGCCAGAGCCAAACTTCTAGACGGAATTTTAGTTGAGCCAAGTATACTTGAGAGACCAAAAATACAATTGAAACCTATTAAAAAGGAAAACATTGCTCAAAAAAATTCAAATATACAAATGTCAAAAAGTGTCACTGCTACGAAATTGCCTTTGTTAAATGACACATTAACTCCAAGACATGACGGAAAAACTATTGTCGGTGATGTAAATCAAAGATTTTTCCCCGATGATTCAGATCAATATGGATTTTCTGTATATTCTGAAAACGGCATCACCTATTATAATGGAGAATATTATCGAGCAGATGTCATACAAATAAAGAAACAGTATCAAGTAAAAAATGAATATTATTTGCCATCAAATTCTCCTCAACAAAGTTATATAAGTAATACAAATAAAAATTCAAATTTATATTCAGAAACAAGATCATTAAGTGATTATGATATAAGTGTAAATTTGAATGGAAATTTGCAAACTATTACTTCGTCATATTACAAAATAAATCTTGCAAAGCTTCCTACGTTGTTTGAATATACTCAAGATTGTTCGTATTTAAACACCGGGTTTGCGGGGCGCGTTGATTTTGACCCCGGATTTACTGGAACAGCAACCAATTACCAAGTATCATCTTCTCACCATCTGGAAGGAATATTATATGGGCAAATAATAGGAAATTTAGGACAGGGAGAAATTTTCATTCCGGGAATAAGCGCCCGTGCTGATTATATATCACCTTATCCGCTTTCATTTAATGGAGCATTTTATTATTTTGATAATTCATATCATTTTTATGGCACTATTGATGGTGGAATTCCGGGGTCATTGAATCTTGCAAAATACACCACCACATTTTATACATCTCCTACCGGGAGTAGTATATTTGATGTATTTAGATACAATACATCTGGTCCATTTTTCGGGTCTCTTGCATCTGGTATAAATTATAGAAAAGAATATTCAATGCAATATTATCCATCAAATGCCACTCTTCTAAATGGTTATTATAGTAATCATTATAAATACTCAAAACAGCAGTTTTCGTTAAAGGAGATTAATTCGTATGACAATACCAATTCATCTTTTAAATGGAAAAAGAATAGTCAGAACAAAAAAACTACAGTGGACCCTGTTACTGGACTGCTAGATAATACTGACCCAGTTATCACAAAAACCGTTTAAAAATAGTAAAAAAAGTATTTGAATATATATTTATTGAGAAAGTAACATTATATGGCGTACATCAACAACGAAATAATAACTGTAGACGCGGTGCTGACTAAGAAAGGTAGAGAGCTATTGGCGGCAAATGGCGGATTGAATATCACGTCATATGCTTTGGCGGACGATGAGATAGATTATCGTTTATATCAACCAAACCACCCACAGGGGTCAGCGTATTATGATCTTGCAATTCGCAACACACCCGTATTTGAAGCATTTACAGACGAAACTCAATTGCTAAAATACAAACTCGTTACGTTGCCATCGGGACAAACATCGATACCTATCATATCTCTTGGTCAAAGTGCTATTTATGTGGACAAGGATTATAAAGGAGAAGTGGTCATTGTACCAAGCACAAATCCTGTATACAACACAACACTTGGATATACGGCAATACTTTCCAATAAATCTGCCGGTACTATAATTGGCGAGCAGCTTCAAAATGTGACTAACGCAACAATACCAACATTTATCGGAGACGTTTCTTCGACAACGGCTCAGGTAAGTTTGGGTCTTCGGTTCAGATTTGTACCAAATTCGTCTCTAACTCAGACATTGACAACGTCGCTAACGGTGGTTGGAAATGAAAGCGGTGGATCGGTTACTATTCCCGTAACAATAACGGTAAAGGGAAGTACAACATCTTAATGATTTAATTCCATGATTTTCAATCAATTCGATTCAACGGACATAGTGGCAGGAAGAACACAACCAGTATCCACAGGGTTGTGGAGCGATGGTACATCAAGCTGGTCGGAGTTTTATACCAGCAGCAGACAGACTCAGCAATCGTCGTCTCAATTCGAACCCCTTAACGGATTGTATTACACCAACGTGTACGACCAACCAACCGGATCTTCTAACTCTGACATCTATTTTTCCTTGACATACGGACATTATGCAGGATCCGGTTCATCTGCGTTTGATACAAGTTCTGCGCAGGGAAGTCTATTATTTCCTACCAAAGCAATATACAATCAGTACAGAAATCTATTGCTAGCTCCGGGCGATTCTAAATTTACATTTGTTTCATCCTCCATATCAGGGTCGAGTGTGGAATCCGACGATATATATGCAATTTCTTTTAGAAATGCAAAATACAAAGATCGTCTGGATCCCGGACAATTTGAAATGACTCTGAGTGGTTCCGGTGATGGTGGAGTAGGAACACGCATTACATTAATTGATGATTCTAGAGATAATCCAGACACCGGCGTTCAAAGTGGTGGAAAAAGATATAATTTGATACTTGGAAATCTTGCAACCGGCTCTGCCCAAACAAGAAATTATCAAGGAATCGGACTTATGTATCCAGACCTTGGCGTAATAATTTTAAATCCAAGAAAAGTGCATGATTTGATTGGTAAAGTAGATTCATATTCATTATATTGGAACAATTCAACTAACGAATGGGGATCTCAATTTGCTAGAATGAATTCTTTGCTATTTAAATCTATAACGCTTGGAAGTGCATTTTCTGGAATAAAGGCCCGCGTTACAGAATATGTGCCTGCGCGTCATTTCTTCGTTAGAGTAAAAAATCAAGAGTACAATTATAGTAATAACCCAACGTTTGTAATATCGGCAAATGATAATCCAAATAATTCACAAGATATTGGTAAGTTAAGATTTGCAGATTTTTACACAAATCCAAAAGTATATATTACCACCGTTGGATTATATAATGATAACAACGATCTTGTGGCGGTTGCTAAATTAAGTCAACCACTACTGAAAGATTTTACCAACGAGTGTTTGATCAAAATTAAGATAGACACATAAGGGTAAATACTGCTCTAGACAAATATTTATGTCTATATGATTAAGCAGTTTTCTGCGGGAGATATCACAGTTAGGCCATTCAGTACGTTCAAAAATTGGACCATACAAAGCATTGACTCTTCGTCGGCTGATAAATACGGATATCCCACTTATTATAACAATAGATGCGAAGTAAACGTAGGTATAAAGACAGATGCCCCATTTTATCCATCAGGAAGCCCTTATTGGTTAAGCTCAAATAATCCTATAAATCCGTCCGGAAAATATGCAAGAAACGTGTATTATCTAACAGATGGAATGTTTTATAAAAATGCGTCAGAGCCAAATAAAATATTTGGTGTGGAATATTATTCAGAAGATCCAAAAACTGGTAAGAAGGAAGTAAGAAAAATTCACGACAGAATAATAACTTTAAATTTAAAGCATAATGTCTGGGGAGACAAAATCATACCGGAAACGGTAAAAATTATAGATAATTCAAACCCAAATAATACTCTCTCTATTTACGATGATGGGTATACGAATCTTTATGTATCTGGTTCACATTTCCCAAGCGTAGAGCAAATTGGAGCGGTGAAGGAATATTTGGCCACAAGATATTGGGATACTTCTAGTGCAGAATTTTTTGTTATATTTAATAATGGAGTGACACAGTCTGTGGATCTGGTTAATGCGCGCCAGTACATGGCAATGGGGCAAACGGTTATTTATTCTGGTTCATATTGGGCATGGGATACATCGAGTCATCAGGATATTTTTCAAGCAAATAATGAACATTTTGGAGAATCCGTAAGTTGTTGGAGAAATTATTTTGCAGTTGGATCTGGGATGGACCAATATAGTTTATCTGACAAACGAATTGGATATGCATCTGTTTTTAAATACGACGAAGACACCGATTCTCATAGACTAATAAAAAAAATAAACTTTCCGTTTACTCAAAGTGGGGCGACATTTTTTCAAGACAGTTTTGGCACCTCTGTTTCAATAAGAGATAATTTCTTAGCGGTTGGATCTCCTACCGGTTCTGGATGTGATACAGAAAAATATCCGGGGTATGTATGCGTATACGATAAAAATAAAGGAGGTCCAGACAATTGGGGTATAGTGAATTTATTGCGCGGAGCAAGTACAGGAGATAGATTCGGAACGTCCGTTGCGATAGACGATGATATTCTAGCGGTTGGTGCGCCGGGATATAGCAGTAGTCTAGGTGCAGTATATATTTTTAGAAAAAAACGTTACATGGATACGGAATATCCATGTCAGAATATAAATACTGGTTCTTACTGGGAACAAGTTGTTACCGTTGAAGATTTTTGCAAAGAAATGGCAACAGGTTCATATATTGCAACACAAAGTTATGTTCCAACGTTTGTTTCTGGGAATTATACTTGGAGACACGAAGCGACAATATCTTCTAGTATTGGAGTTTTTGGCGATAATTTCGGTCACTGTGTATCGGTTGACATGGATCAGTTAATAGTTGGTACAAATAAATCTGGAAATGGTTATGCTACGTTATTTACATGCTCTTATTACTCTTCTTCCGTGGATGCTTGTCCGACTGGATCTTGGGTTGAAGTACAAAGATTTACTGGAAATAATTCCGCAGCAGATTTGGATGTTTCAAAACCAGAATATTCTATAGATGTTTCTTCTACAATTACAAGTGACAAATTTGGAAAAAGTGTATCAATTAGCAATAAAAACATTGTCATAGGATGTCAATACGATAAAGCGTATATTCCATATTATGCATACACTGGGAGTGCCAAGGTTTTGGGTGCTGCATATTTTTATCATTATGGATATGTAGCAGATTGTTTAGCTTACCAGTATCACTTGGTGACAAAGACTTTTGGAAATACGGATTATTTGACAGATAACAATTTTGGTTATTCTGTTTCAATAGACGGAACAACTGCCGCAGTATCGGCATTGCCAGATGAGTTAGGAAAAACGGTTGATTTTAATGGTGCATATGTCCTTGAAAACTATTCATACCAATCAACCGGTTCTTCCGACGGAGTGCTTGGTCGTGTAATGATATACAATTATAATTATTCGACCGATTCTTGGTATAGATCTGGAGAAATCCGGAGAAACAAACAAAAAAATTATCCATATAACATATATGGATATTCACTGTCTGTATCTTCCGATTTTATTGGGGTCGGAGGGCCGATTGTAAACTTGGCAACGGCATCAGCATATGCAGAGATTATAAATGAGACGAGTCAGTCGTTGTATATGCCTTCTTCTTACTCTGGATCGGTGTATTTGTATGATTTAAGAAAATACGAAAGCAATCCTAAAATAGGAAATGTTTTTTATAAAAATGGATACTTTGTAATTACAAATACGGGATCAAATTATTCGGATGTGTTTTTGAAAACTGGATCTTTGGGGTTTGAGCTTTCTTACAGAGGAAGTCATACAATTTTTGAACACGAGTATCTTTGCTCAATTAGACCGGGAGAATTCAATTACAGTACAAACCCATCTTCTCTCGCACAATATCCTATGGCGTTTGATGTAAATGGAGATGGTGTAGTTGACATCAAAGATGTTGATCTTGTAATGAGATATCTTAGAATGAAAAAGTTTTATGCAGAGTTCGTGTATGACGAAGATGGTATTGTTCTCGAACAGGACACATTAACCGATTATAGTTGGTGGGCGAATGATATATTACAAACCGAGGCAGAGGATGTCTTGCAACAAGAAAGTAGTTATGCAGTTTCAATGACCACGTCTTCCTTCGATTCGTTTACAAAAGCCGCCTATGATTATATCGAAATCAATCTAGACAGAACCGGTATTCTTGACATTGATGGTGATGGGGAGATAAATTTGAATGACGGATATTTGTTTGCACTTTATGTGATAGGACGGTTGAACCCAGAATCTATTGCTCCGTATATAAATTCTATATCCACCCGAAAATATGTTGTAGAAATACAATCTTATCTGGACAAATACTGCGGGGTTGCGACTAAAAATGTAAATAGTGCATTTTTGACATACCAATACAGTTCATCATATGATTCCACAGGTTCATTTCTGGCACCGTATATAACTACAGTTGGATTATATCAAGATAATCAACTTGTAGCCGTGGGCAAGCTTGGTAGACCGATAAAAAATCTAATTGATTGGCCGGTCAATATTGTCGTCCGTTTTGACACTTAACAATATATTTATAATAAACAATAGGAGAAATTATATATGGATTACCAACCAAAACCTGAAAAAGATCCAAGACCGTCTTTGACCACCTCGCTAGAGCAGAGATACAAAGACTCTACAAGTCTGTCAAAATCTGGGAATGCAAAGTTGGCCGGAAAACCCGGATTGGCTGCTACAGATTTAAGCTATACCGGGGATGGTGAGTTTAGACCACTACAAGGCCCAGCGGGTATTCGTAACGACACGCTTTCTGTTCAAAAACGTACATGGGAAACCCACGGCGGCAAGGCATTCCTTCCAACAGTTAAATACGCTCCAAGCGGTCGCCTATAATAAGGCGCAAAATGGTTATATGAAAGTATTGGGGTTGGATTTATCCACAACAACTTGTGGATGGGCTATTACAGAAAATAAAGAAATACTATCTTGCGGCTATATTGACATATCAAACGCCGAGAAGTATAAAGATAAAGCAGACCTTATTATAAAAACTCTTGTTGGTCACAGTTTTGATAAGATAATGATTGAAGAAAGCCTATTTGGCTTTGCTGGTGGAGGTACTTCACAGCAAGTCATTATTAAACTGGTCAAAAACAAGGCTGTAATAGGTTATATACTTGAAAATCATTATGGTGTATGTGTAGATAGTATTCACGCACAAACTGCTCGTAAAAAGGCACTTGGTGCGGCTAGAATCAAAGGAGTAAAACCTAAAGTGTTTGTTAAAGAAAGTATAGATAGGATGTATGATATGACCAAATGGAC
>JACCDW011001597.1_pt1 | contig 23376 bp, 34 predicted proteins | sample 7449781 | NCBI WGS metagenome assembly JACCDW01 (sample SAMN15323449, study PRJNA562643) | freshwater metagenome | isolation source: river surface water | place: USA:Blue River Watershed | collected 2017-08-18
CCTATTTTATTTTTCCTCCAAAAAATTAAATCGTAATTATCCCAAAAGATTTCTAGGCTATTAGTTGTTGCCTTTTTTCTTAGGAGATCAACTCCTTTTTCATTTAAATGTAACACGGTTTCCTTAAAGACTAAACCGCAGCATCCCAAGTATTATTATACAGGAATTACTGCGGCTATGTCAATAGATTATTTTATAAAAGTTCCACCCCATATGGACTTTTTAACTGTATATTTTCCACCACGTCGTTTGTATTCTTGCACAACCCATCCATTAGCATACGCAGATGGATACACATCAAACTTCCTTTTTGCTTCATTGACAATTCGAGCATAGAGCTCCTTATCGGCTGGCTCACCCTTTCGATCATCAATAACATCCTTATACTTATCCTTTGCCTTATCTAAATCATCTTCATCTTTTTCATCATATGACTTTTCAACTGGTACACAATTAGGAACCATACGACCATTTTTTTCTTTCATGCCCTCTTGCTTATATCCAGACCAGCATGCTTTGGTCATATTATCCCACTTATCTTCTTCTTCATCATCTGATTCATAATCTGAGCCTTCAGATTTTGCAATTGGCCAATTTACTTCGTTCTTATCTGGATCTCCGACTGGTGCAGGGTTTTCTGGGTACTCCATTTCTTCCCCTTCCATCTCTTCACCCTCTTCTTCCTCTTCTGGCATTTCAATCATTTCTTCAATTGCTTCCATTAAATGCTCAATTACCATACCAAGCTGTTCTTTTGTGACTTCTGGGCGCAAAGCCTTTTTAATATCCTCATCATCATCAATTTCAACAACAGTATCAAATGGCTCTACTGTATCTGAAAGCATATCTTTTATTTCTTCAAAAAGTTCTTCTTGAGTATATGCTTTCTTCATATTCTTTTCACGCTCTACAATTTTGCGAGACCAAGAAAAGCCAGCATCTCCACCCCATGCATCCCACATAATCCGCCCATTTGAGGGGTTAGAAGTATTATAAAAGTCTTTACCTTTCTTGTCTACCTCGTGTCTGGAAAAGAAGGAATACATTCTTTTAACGGTGGACAAACTTAATGTCTCACCACGTGCAAGTTGCCCTGCACGAGTCCAGCCTACCATTGTTCCAGCACCTGTTGCTTTTCCTTGTTCTTTCCAACGAATAGCTCTCTTAGCTGCCGCCTTCATACCAGCGGTGGGCCTGTATCCTTCTTTAGCCATCACTTCTCCTTAATGTTTATTACTTTGACGCTTTTAACTTCATCATCAACGCCAAAAATATCGTTTACATAATCTGCAGCATCGTCTTCTGTAAATGCTTGGACTTCTGCTTCTACCTCAAGTTTAATCTTATAGGTATTCATTTTACTTCTTGACCACAAGTTGGGCAGGTTTTCTTTTCTGCCTGTGCCTGTGGAGCAGGCGCAGTTCCTGCACCCTTAAACTTAGGACGACCAAAACCTACAATAGATATTTGAACGTTCTTTTTATTCTTCTTGTATGCACGAAGTTGCTTGCAAACTTCTCCGCCATTTCGCTGGCTTCCGCCCTTGCGGTTTGTAGTGTTTCCTTCAATGCACCAAACTGTACCATCTTCATTATCTTTGATAACAATTCCTACATGAGAAATGCGATCTACACCATCTGCAGGAAAATCAAAGTAAGCAATATCCCCTGGTTCTGGATCGCATACTTGTGCATCATACCATCGCCCAGCCTTCTTAAATGCTGCCGCACCACTTGGAGTATAAACAGTATTAGGTACCTTTACGCCAGCTTGATCTGCACACCACATTACGAAAGAGCCACACCAAGGCTGAAAGTTTGCCTTAGTAAATTTTCCATACTTAGTTTCATTATCTTTAGGACCTTCAATAACACCAAGTTCGCCCTTGGCAACCTCAATGAGCTTTTCTGCTGTTCCCATTTCTGCCATGATTAATCCTTATCCCAATCTTCATCTACTTCTGTTTCTTCTGGCATCTCACCTTCTGGCTTACTTGTTGGCTCTGGCTCTACTGGAGCTGGTTCAGATGAAGTTGTTGGTTCTTCTGGCTCATCAAATGTAATTGGCTTTTCATCTCCGCCACTCTTACCAATTAGCAAACCAGCAAGTGTGCCAGTAATAAATGTAGCAACAGATCCAAGTACATTGAAGAACATCTTGTCATTTTCAGACTGCTCTCCAATTGGCTGTGTTACAAAGATGAGGGCATAAAGAATACCCATTGCTGTAAAAAACAAAATCATTCCTAGTGTGATACCTAGGATAAACTTTAATCGGGCATCTAATTCTGCCCCTGTCATTCTATTCTTGGACATCTTGTTCCGTTTCTACTGTTAACTCTTCTCCAGTTAGTGGGTCAAATCCCAATAGATCTATTGTACATGTTCCTGTAACTTTGCACAATGGCACTTGACATTCTGCTTTTTCAAAGTTTTCAGGATTTTGACATGCATAACGATAGTGTCCATCATATCCGCATCCTGATAATGCAAATATAATAGCTAATGCTGGAAGAAGCAATTTCTTTCTCATTATAGGACTATTATACCTTATTCCTCTTTTTCGGCATTGGCCCTAATTCCTATGGTAAGGAACCAAATAGCCACGGAAATAAGGGTTAAATAGCCTACTACTGTTTTTGCGCTACCCTCTAGAACTACCCATGCCACGAAAAATCCGAGAAATGTAAAATTCTCATTTAGTATGGCTATGATCCTGTCCTTAATCCATTTCCACATTTTTACCTCCTCATTATGGCACTAGCCACAACTATTTGACTTACTATAATTGTTACAATAACAATTTCTTCCGCTCTTTCTCTAACTTCTGGAGACATATCGGCACCCACATTTGCAAATGCCGTCAAAACCTTACCTGGATCTGAAAATACTTCTGTAAATAATTCTCCAACATCTTCAAAAACTTCAAGAGCATCTGCTACTTCAGCTGTTAATACGACCCCATTTTCTAATTCAACTGGAGTGTCTGGGGGCAAATCTTCATAGTCTATACCAGATTCTGCTATTGCTTCTGCTGTTATTGGTTCCCCGCCAGCATTTTCAAATAATGCATTTACTATAAGCTCTTTTTGTTCTTCTGTGATTACCCCGCCAGATTCTGCAGCTTCTCTAGCTTCTTCCTTAGCCTTTTCTATTTTTGCAAGCCTCTGCTCTTCTTTAGTTTTAGCAATAAGATCTTGTGTTGATGAAGATAAGTCTGATATTTCATCTTCTACCGATTCTTTTTCTGCCTCTGTGTCTTCTATTTTTTTCTCTGAATTTTCAGATTCAGTTGTCTTATTTGCAAAATCTGTTTCTGCTTTTTCTACTCTAGATTTAGATGATTCTAATTTAGATTCTGCCGTTGTTTTTTCAGTTTCTTTTGTTTGATATTCTAAATATAAGGAAGATTTTTCTTCCGTCAAGTTTTGTGAATTTGATTCTTCGGCAGACAACTCTGTTTCTTTATTAGATATTTCTGATTCTATGCTAGATTGTTCTGATTCTAAAGTAGTTTTATTGGATTCTAATTCTGCAAGCTCTGCCTCTTGTTTGGCTAATTCATTTTGTTTTTCCGTCAGATTATTTTTTAAAGCATTGCTATCAGCTAATAATTTATCTAACGTTACCTGTTCTTTTTCAAGATTAGATGAGGCTGTAGATAGGCTAGACTGTGCACTATTTTTTTGAGATATCAAAGAAGCTAACGTTGAATTAGCAGAACTTAGAGTGGCAGTCTTGGTGTCATGATTTGATTGTGCTACCGATTTTGCCTGAATATATGATTGCAATGTAGCATTTTCAACATTATATAATGCGGTTGCTGTATCCCTAGCATCTAATTGTTCTTGTGTTGGTGCTGCTCCGTGTGAGAATGTATTTAAATTACAACTAAATGCTACACCCCAGCCTCCAGTATAGTCACATCCTGCCGTAGTAAATCCTCCAGGAATTGCCCATCCCAGCAAATAACTTCCTGGCCCACCTCCGTTGTACCACCAAATTTCTACATTTAAAGTTTTATTTACACTTACATCATATATAGGAGAATAAGCGCTCCATGTTGTTCCTTGCTCTACCCAATTATTTACTGCAAGGTTTCCGTTCACATACATTCTAAACCCGTCATCTGTATATCCTGCAAACTTAGTAGAAGTCCAGTGTGATGGTACAGTAATTTTTCCAGTAAATTTAACAATAACATCATAGTATCTATTACCACATACTGGAAGATTCATAGAGCCCGAATTCAAAACGCCAGTACATATTACAGAACCAGGCACTGCTATATGCTGTCCATTAACATAGCCATCCCTCAATAGATCATATACAGTATATTGAAGTCCTGTTGATCCAGCATTATTAACTGCATTTTCTGCATTAGTTTTATTTGTAAGAGCGGTAGCAACAACAGTTTCCTGACTGCTAACTGCGTTTCTTGCAGAAGTTAATGCTGACTGTGTAACATTATATTCTGATTGTGCGGTAGAAACAACAGACTGTTGGTTTGTTATTGCAGTAGTCAAAGACGATATGGATGTATTTAAAGAATCAATCTCTGACTTAATATTATTTACGACTGTAGACTGGCTATTTATTGAACCATCTAAGGCGGATATAGAAGATTGAAGACTTTCTACGGCAGATTTTGTTCCAGATATAAGCTCTTGTTTATTTTTTATTTGCTCTATAACTACGACTATTTCAGCCTTTTTAGCATCTAATTTTTCTTTTTCAGATACCAGAGTAGATTTTATTGACTCTATTAGATCAAGTTTTTCTTTTAATTCCGCTTCTTTTTCATTGTATTTTGCCAATGCTTCTTCAAGAGTTGATTTAGCCTCTTCAAGTTCTGATGTAGATAATTCTAATTCTTCTTTTGATTGCTCAAGTTCTTCTTCTGACTTTGCTAATAGTTCCTTGTTTTTCTTATCAGTCTCAATAGCAGAATCTAGTTGATTTTTTAAATTATTTGATTTGTTTATTGCGCCTTGAATATTTGATATGGCCGCCTTAATATCATCTGTTACTGGGTCTAGGCCTGCAAGCTGTGCTTGTATTTGATCTAACTTGTCTTGATTAGCAAATGCGGCAACGGGAAACATCAAAAGGAATGACAATACAAACAGTAATCCTTTTGATAATAGGCTACGCTTTCTACTCAACTAGAACTCCTAGTACAACTAACTTTAGTCGTTAGTTAATTATACCAAGAACTAGTTATAAACTACTTTGGATTGTCTGTCTTGTAAAATCCAGAACCTTTAAACTGTACGCCAACTTGACTTAGCACACGACGCATTTCGTTTCCACATTCACGACATTCTGTAAATGCATCTCTTTCATCAATTGGTCTTTGCGATTCTGCAACTCTTTCGCAATATTCACACTTATACTCGTATGTTGGCATTGTTTTCCTCAATATTAAAGAGCAGTTTAGCCACTTGCTCAGGTGGATCCCAAGGCGTAACTATTAGCCCGTGTCCATCTACATGGACAGAACTATTATACCTTACTTGATTTTAATTGTCTTTGGCTTCTTATCTTCAGGAATTACACGATCTACATCAATATGTAGCATGCCATTCTTGAATTCCGCTCCAACAACTTCCATATATTCACCAAGCGCAAATGTGCGTGTGAATTTACGGGCAGCAATTCCTTTGTGAAGAACCTCTCCAGTTTCTTCTGTTGTAACTTCGCCCTTTACAATCAAGGTTTGGTTATCAACTGAAACTTCAATATCCTTCTTATCAAATCCTGCCACTGCCAAAGATACACGATAAGAGTCTTCGTCTACCTTAACAATGTTATATGGCGGGAAAGACTGGGCCGTAGCCTCACGATGAATATTATTTAGTCTTTCTACTTCACGGTTGAAGCCAATAAAAAATGGATCTCGGAAGAGATCCATAGCAAATGTTGTTACCATTTTATTCCTCCTTCAAGCGAATAAATTAATATGTGGGCCCCGTTAGGCGACCCACATATATTATATCAAATAAGGATTTTTGTGTCTAGTAAATTTTCTTCTTCTTGTCGCTCATCTTCTTTGAGTCTGACTCTGAGGCGTATAAAGCTCTCATGTGTGCCGCTGCTCTAGATTGACTTGGGTGGCATCCTACAAGCTCTCCACCTTCTTTAACTACTGCAAAACCCTTGCATCCAGCAACACCCTGCTTAATTTTCCAAGGCATGATTTCTCCTAATCGTTCGGTATATTTTTTGTATCAAGATCCATCGGAATTAATCCAAGATCTTTAGCCACTTTCTTACCTTCTTCTTTTATATGTATTGTGGCATTTAAATTTTCATCATATTCAATATCTATTAAGTCCATTTCATAAAGCATTATCAAGGACTCATCTATATGACGAACATGCGATTCCCAAAGTTCTGGTGCAACCTCTTTAGCTTTTTCAGAAATGGCAAATATGATTTCACCATTCTCATCAACGCCTTCTATTTCAACCGCACCAATTTCAATATAATGTTCTAACAACTCTGACTCTTCCTCTTCATTTTCATCATACATAATACAATTATACCCCTTATTGGGTCATAGTACAGTGGGTAGGACTCGAACCTACGATGGCCGAATTATGAGTTCGGGGCTTTAACCGACTAAGCTACCACTGCATATGACTTATTGTAATGTGCCGTCCTCATTTTTGTCAATAGTATTTTCCACTATTTGTTGGACATAATCAGAAAAATGTTTTCTGATGCTACCTGCTGGTCTTTTTCCTGCTGCCTTCCAGATTCGTTTATACTCTACAACATTTGCAAATGTTGTGGGGCATAGCTGTATTCCGTGATACTCTTTTAAGACTGTTGGCAGTGGTACATGTTTTCCACAACACTTACATTCTTTTGCCTTTTCCTGATATGTACTCATACTATTTCCATTCCATCCACTATCTCCGCTAATTCTCTCGGCATTTTGGGAGCTTTTATTAAATTCATTTTTCCATCATCATCTGACTTAAAATCTCTATCATAAATCATAGAATCGTATGTATGAACTTCTACTTCTTTATCTACATTAAATTTACTTCTACTAATAGCATTATAAATAGATCCACAAACAGCATCAGCCAAGTCCTTGGACCCCTTGCGTGGGTGATCTACTTTATCACGCATAATTTTCAGCTGCAAAAGCTCGTCTATAAGCAATTTGATATGTGGGCCAGATAGCCTATCTTCTGCTACAACCATAGCCATATCGTCATAATGCTTCTTAGCTACTGATAATGTTTCAGTATTTATGCCGTATGCTTTTAGTTGCTGCATCATATCATGCGAATTCCACCTATCAAATGTACAGACCCTGATATTAAATCCTAATGTACGCAATGATAAAATATAATCTTTAACCTCTGTAAAGTCTACTGATTTATCGGATGTTGGAGTCCAATATCTTACTGCATCTACTTCAACAATGGGAGCTGGTTGAGAATAAGTATCAGTTACTTTTACGTTAACCCATTTTTGAACATGAGCCATAGACACTGCACAGTGGTCATGCTTTTGTGCTAAGTCAACATGTAGAAAATATTCTTTATCTGGATCTGGCGCAAACCAAGATTCAAATCTTCCAAAACTATCTACGGCTATAGCCATGTTATTGAATGCATTTTCAATCTTTTCCCTTGATTTAAAGAATGCATCTATTGCTTCTGGAGGCATGCAAGCAAATCTACTCAAAGCATCTGGCATATTCTTATAAAATTCTACCTTAAAATCTTCTATCTTTTTTGTAGGATTTATGTCCCAAGTTGGTCTTTTGATTGCGTAAACTTTAGGTATAGTATACGAAATGATGTGGTCTTCTTCCCATTCTACGTATACCTCATTTCCTTCTGTGCCATCTGGCAAATCCTCGTCCATCTTTAATGTTTTGTTTTTAACTACCGTTTCTTTTTCTGCTATAACAGAATCATAAAACTTTTGAATTGGATCATTTTTAAAACGTGGAAATGAAAGCAGAATAACCTTGCCGTAGTCTGGAAAACGAGAAACAACAGATCCACGATACATATCATATATGGCATCAGCAGTCTTAGCTTGGTCATGCCCAGTTGTGTTTTCTGTGGCAAAGCCTGATATTTCATCAAGAATAACCGCTATGACGTTATAGCCTTCCCATGCTTCTCTTTCAGAGTGTCCAGAATGCACTGTTATGCTTTTATTAAATTTAATCTCAGAAGCTTTTGATTCATATTTGCCAACAAACCACGGACTTCTTTCAATTCGAGTTTTAAATCCTTTAAAGAAAACGTTGTTTGCCTGCTGTGCGTTGATAGCAATATTAAGAATATCAATAGAATCGCCAGGGGGCTTGCCATAATATGTAGCTGGATCTTTAAGGCACAATAAAAGATAGACTATATACGAAACAGAAATGGTAGAGCAATAATCCTTACCGCTACCTTTTCCTAGTTGTGCAATAACTTCATTGCATGTTTGTTTAAATCTTCTGGCGCCCTCATCGTGACCAAATAATTTTATTAGAGTTGATTCTTTGTAGATCTGGCTGCTTTTCTCAATGAGTGTATACTGGTGCTCCGATAGCGGAGGGAGCCCAAGGTAATCTGGCGACGTAACAAACTCTCGTAAATTGACTGGTCTTTCATCAAATTCCTCTCCATCTAGGATATCAATGAGATCATTAAAATTAAGATCCACTTGCTTCCTCTGACTCAATTATAACTGGCTCTACTACTCCTGTTATTTGAGATAATCTTTTAGCAACATCAAGCTTACACTTAGGACAAGAGGCTGTTACTTCTTTAAGAATTTTAACAAGAATGTCTTGCTTTCTTTCTGTTTCGGCTAATTGAGTAGCAAGTTCTGCGTTGTCTAAGAGTCCAACCTCTTGCAACATGCCAATTCTTTTGCCTTCGATATCTGCAATTAATTTAAGAGCAGTAGCTTTTACATTAAGTTGTCCAGCTTGGTCAGCATCTTCTACTGTTTTCCAGGCTTCTTTTATAAGCATGGCATAATGCTGATCTGCCCCTGAGATGGCTTCTTTTGCCCTGTCACGGGCCGTGTGATCGTTCCTAACGACCTCTTTCCACTCATCTATGAGTACGAGGACATCAGCCCTCTTAAAGCCCGTTATAGAGGCAATCTGGGTGGGGTTGTTACCTTTGAGTAATTCCTCAACAACCTTATTCATGCGATCAAAATGATCAGCTAATTCAATTTCCATATATACCTATTATACTTCTAGTCAACTAAAATATCAACTAGATTTAGCTATTTTATAAAGGATTAGATAGCCAATAAGATCATCAATATCATTATCCCCTGGAAATCCTTGAGCATTATTAACTCTATTTAGTTTATCGTCAATACGAACCTTTAATTGTTCTACATTGTCCGCCTTAGAAAATATTCTAATAGGATTTAATGCTGAGTCTCCATATGATCTATTCTTTTCTACAAGCATCATTGCTACTTGTAGGCAAGCATTTACTATCTTATTTCCTGATGGCGCTTCTTTGGCTACCGTCATTATGTTTTCGTATGTTGGTTTCATAGCCCCTCCGCATGTGGCATAGATTCATTTTTACTTAGAGGCGATACCTCTGTATACATTGCATGTGATGAAAGATCAGAAAGCTTTGTAACTCCAGTATAAGAGCATCCGCTTTTTATTCCACCCTTAATTTGTTCAAATATATCTTTTACCGATCCCCTATATTTAATTTTTGTTGTGATACCCTCATCAACTGATACCGTTCCACGCCAATCAATTTGAGCATCACGACTTGCCATACCTCTAAATGTTTTATATCCATCATAAACTAATCCAGGAGATTCATCTGTGCCAGCCAACATAGAGCCAAGCATAACCATATCTGCTCCTGCAGCAAATGCCTTGACGATATCTCCAGAGTTTCTTATTCCGCCATCTGCAATAATCATTGTGTTATACGGATGCTTGTCCTTGAACTCAGCACAATCAATAATAGACTGTAGGGTTGGAATACCATGACCAGTTACAATTCTAGTTTTACAAGTAGCACCGCCACCTATTCCTACACGAACCGCATCAGCGCCAGCTTCTGCAAGCTTGGCAAACCCGTGTGCGGTAGAAACATTTCCAACCATAATATTTATACCTGGATAATTAGATCTAAGATGCATTACTGCACGAATGGCAGCCAAACCATGTCCATTAGCAGTATCAATACAAAACCATTGGCATCCAACATTTATTGCATCATCTATAAACTGTGTGTCAAAGCACTCAAGAGACGAGAGGCCAACTCCAAGGCCCTCTTTATTATGAGACAGGATATCAACCTGTTGTAACTGCAACAATCTTTCAGAAGTGTCCATGTATCTATGGATAATTGCTATTCCGCCTTCATCCACAACTGCTTTGGCCATCTGCCACTCGCAAACGGTGTCCATAGGAGAGGCAACGATAGGGAGCCCATATCCATGCATAGATATATCAATATCAGATCTTGTTGGAATATCTGAATACTGTGGAACTAAAAGAATATCGTCAAAGCACAAGGACTTCTCTTCTTGAAACCTAATCATTAATTTCTTTCTACTGAACTTGAGACGAATACTGTTCGTCTATCTCTATTCCGCCAGTTTTTTCTGGTGGAAATGTGTAAACATTAAAAATTCCTTTATGCCCATTTCTAAATATAAACCAATCTGTAGGATAATCCATTCCATTTACCTTTACATATTCTATGAACTTTTTAGCTCCAGAATTTGATATAACATAGCAAAGAGTAGACCAGTCTTGGTATCCTTTAGATATATTTTCATTTATTATATCATTATGATTGAATCTTGGGAACTGATTTTTATGAACAAAAATACTAAACACATCATAATCATCTGGGCAATGTGTTAAGAACAAATTATATTTTTCCAAGAACAACTCATTAATTATTGCATCATCTTCAAATATCAATAAATTATTTAAATTATTTTCAACAACATAATTCCATGCTAAATAGTGGCTTGCAAAATTTCCTATTTCGCCATCCTTAAATTTATCCCAGCTTAGTTTAAAATCTTTGTTAAGTAAAAAAAATTCTTCTTTTTGTTTTGGGTCTTTTGCGTTTACTGATTTTATTTCATGCCTACTTGCATTCAGCATGCTATCTATTAAATCCCTATTGTTTTTTCTTTCATCATTAATGTGTATAATGTGATAGTTAATTTTTGTTTTCTTTTTTATCAGATCAATGTCTTGCCCATAAAAATTAATAACATTCATATTTGACGGATCATGAGACATTCTTTTATAAATTTTATCTACTATGAAGCTGTATTCTTTTGAGTATTCATTAAAAGCTTTATATATTAAAGCTGTTTCTTCTGTGGCCTTAGAGTGGTTATATGATGAGCCAGCTGGATGCTTAACTATATTTTTGCTATCCCTTAGTATTATTTTATTTTTTCCAATTACAAAAGACGAGTGTACCAAGTCTATTGCCCAACCAGATACCATTCCTTCCCACCCATACTTTTTTTCAAAGTAGTCAAAAAACTGCAGCATGTCTTTTACTGTTTCTTTATGCATAAAGAACATTATTCCATTTGTATTTGTAGCTAAGGATAGATCTTTATCTAGTTCTGAAATCTTAAGGCTTGTTGAATTAAATCCCCACGGATCATTTGTAAAGTACGGGGCATACAAATAAATATCTTCATAAGTCGATAAAACATCAACTGCTCTATTAATAACTATTGACCAGTCTTCATTACTGACATCTCCGCACATAAATAACATATAGTCATTATTAAAATTAAAATCTTTTATCGCATAGTAAAACTGTCTAAAATACCTAATATCTCCAACATTAATCCATCCATCTTTCGGAAAGCCAGAATTAATTACTTTTATATCCAGGCCCATATTTTTAAATTGAGACTCTATATCTAAAGAATTTTTATAATACTCGTCCCACGAAACAAGGTAGGATTGGAATTTCATTGCATCCTGCCACGAATTTTTGTAGAAGATATACTAGTTGTATAAGGAACATATACAAGACCGATTCCTCTTTCATCCAGCCATTCTTGCGTAAATGACATTTGAGCATAGTAATCCTTTTTTGCCCAATCTGATCCAACTACTATATAATTTGGGCCGACCATATCTATAGATATTCTTGAATCTTGTCCTCCGATGTTCATAACAACTTCATCAACATATCTACAAGCAAGGAGAACATCTAATCTCTCCTGCTCACTACATATTGGTTTTTTATTTTTGAACTGCCAAATAAAATCATCTGTATTTAAAGCAACAACTACTTTGCCGTCTATTCCAGCAACTTCACGACATCTTTTTAATAGATTTACATGACCAGAATGGAATAGATCAAAAGTTCCTCCAGTGTAAACTATATTCATTTTGGCAACCTTTCATATATTTCTTCAGACACAAACCAGCTATCCCACTTGGATTCTTCTGGCATAATTTGAATGTATCCTTTTTCTTTTAAAAACTCATTTATCAATTCTCTTTGATATGTATTATTATGCTCTACTGTAATAAGATTAAATTTTCTAGAAAAATCATACGCTTTTAAAATAGAATATTCGCTACCTTCAGTATCTATTGAAATATAATCAATAGTTTGTGGACAATTGTGTTTATCAAGTAAATCATTTAATGATATGGTATCTACAGAATATTTTTTGCCAAACCTTTTTCTTGTTTCTGTATGGATATCATCATAAGCATATTGATCAATTCCAGATATTCCTTGTAAGTTTTCTACTTCAAGAAAATCTATGGTGTCTCCAGTTTTATCCGATACACATAAGGTTTCTATTTTTACATTTCTTATAGTCTTTAATATTTTATTATAATGATTAGATGGCTCAACGAGAAGTCCGTTCCATCCGTAATATTTTTCAAGCATGAATGTGTTAGATAAATAAACTCCATCACATGCGCCAAATTCTACAAAGTATCTTGGAAAATCTCCAAGGCAGAAAAGCGCTAAAAGGTCTTGTCTAATTTGCGAATATGTTTCCCTTTGTTCACAAAATTCATTAAATTCTTTAATCATTTTTTAATTAACCCAAACTGAACCAAATACCTTTGTATGGTCATGGCAGAAACATTGCATTCTTTTGCAATTTCTGTTACTGTCTTTTTTTGAACTACATATCTTCTATATAGCCAATCTCGGCTTTGATAAAATTTCATCTTTTTGTAAGCACCTCGTTTGCATAATAAGATATGCCAAAAGAGTCTGCAACATCAAAGTCTGTTATCTCTATATTAAAATTAGACTTTACCCAGTCCGCCGTTCTTTGCTTTCTAATATTACGCATCTTATTTTTATACCACGAATCTGCATATCCTGGATTAGCCTGCCTCAATGCTTCCTTTTCTGCTTTTGTAGGATTCTTGTTTCCTATTTTAGATTGCCATGCAGTGGGGGAAATGGTAATAACCTTGCTTCCAGTAGACATCAATTCTGCAATAACCACGCCATAAACATATGAAAGCTTAATAACTGCATCTGGTGATCTTACCAATACTGCGCCTTCCATGGCTATATAATCACACGCTAAATCACTTAGCATTGCATGCACCTTTTTCTTAGCATCATATATTTTTTCATATATGTCAGCTCCCACAAATTCGATCTTTCCCCACTTTAATGGCTTATCATTTTCCATTAGGCAAAAAGCAACAGAATTTGTTGAGGCATCTATACCAAGAACTTTGTGTGCTTTTACTTTTACAAGATCAGCTAATTTCATTTATCATTCCCATAATCTTTGATCTTGCTGATGTATCTTTATTTTTTTCACATACCGCACAAAGCATCGATTGGTTATATCTGCTTAATTTAGCATCGCATTTCTTGCAGGTTCGATGTGCTCCATTACGAATAGCTTTCTTTTCATAGTACTTTTCCATGATGCGCCTGTTCGTGGCAATTCGGCAGCATTCATCTGTACAATACTTTTGATTATGAGTTTTAGGCTCAAATTCTTTTGCACATTCCTTATTTGCACAAATCATATCTTTGAAACCTCATAAGCCTCTATCTGAACTGTTCCAGTTTCTCCAGACCAGCACTCCTTTTTTAAAGGACAATACTTACATGTACTGCTATTCTTTGCAAACGGGCGCATAGGCAGATCGCCATTCTTAAAGTTATCATATACTTCTTGTAGCCAAATAAATAGATCATCAATTATCTTCTTATTTTTATCTGTCATTTGTACTGGTATAATTAAAACCTCTTGAGTGTTTTTGTTTTCATACAAAAAGAATCCCTCGTCAGTATTTCTAATCTTCATATATGCAAGAAGTTGAAGTAGATGATTTGGTGATGGAGACATACTAGACTGCCTTGTATCCCACACCTCCTGCTTAGCAGTTTTAATTTCTCCAATTACTTCTTTGCCGTTCCAGTCAATAATTAAATCTGAAAACCCACGAATCGGAGGATACTCGTTAGTAATTTCATATTCTAAATGCTTTACTATACCAATATCTTGAATAAGTTTTTGTAGTCTTTCATGGGCCTGTGTTCCTTGTGCCATATTAGCAACAGCAATAGCATCGTTATCGTCTATAAATTCTGCTCCACTAAAAGCCATGTACCAGTATCTTGGGCAGTTACCCTTGCCATATCCAAAGCTGCTGGGGCTGAATGTATATTTCTGCATATCACCATCTGGTCTTTTGGTTGCTAAATATGCATCGTCCAACATCTTTGCAAAAGACTGTGGATCAAACTGACCCTCGTACTTTTTAAACTTTAAGTTCTTAACTATGTCTCTAGCCATTATATCTCACGACATACTTGAGAGCATCTACAAGTTTGTCTATAGACTCCTTAACAGAATAGTAAATATTCTTTTTATTGTTATTCGCTGTTCCAGCCTTATCTTTAGCTATAGTTGCATAAACAGATGCAAGCACAGCAAACTTAGTTGACATAGCCTGCAATTCAATAATTAAATGAGGTGCTTTGGCTGCTGGAACATCTGGGTTCATTAGAAGCTTGACAACTATTGCCATGGTTCGATCTAGATGTTCATCTTGCATAAAATCATGCAGATCATTAAATTCTGTAATTGTGCTTATAAGCTCAAGGCTATTCTTCTCTGTCATTCCCATACCTTTCTTCAAAGTACATTACTATAGCGCATGTAAAAAATCCTATAAAAAATCCTATTGCCAATATGCCAGCATCATTCATGGTTTTCCTCCCAAAATTTTACTAGGTCTTCCAATACAGACCACTCAATAATTGCTAACCTTGTTTTGGAATCTTCTCCAATAATAATCTTTAATGCTGGATGCATATTACGATTTACCTTAAATGTATCTGTACATACTTTTGCCCATACATCTTTGTTCAAAGTAAACGATGATTTAGATTCTTTGTAATCAACTACAAAATTATACCATTTGGCATCGCCCTTTTGATATTGTCCACGACCAGAATTCTTTTGAGCCTTTGCATTATCTCTTTTTATTTCTCCACGCTCAGACACCTATTACTCCTCTTGAAAAATGTAGTTCTGGACATATCCACTCGCCAATTCCAGTTCTTTCAGAATAGCTAACCTTATTTACAATAGCATCACATGTCTGACATTTTAATTCTGCATCTGTATAAAGCATGTTATATGATACGCCATCTTTAATTATCTTAAATTGACGATGCATATTAATTAACCTTTAAAGTGTTTGTATGACCATCTGGGCAGGTCCATGTCATAATTAATTGTGTTGGATCCCAATAAGCTTCATCAACATCTGAATCACATTTTGAGCAGGGCTTAATGCCAATTATTTTTTCTAGTTCGGCTTTATAAACAGGTTCAGGTTTTGGCCCAATAAATTCATTAATACTTGGCATCGATTTCCTCAATCAAACTATTTACGATATCTGGGTTATCTTTCAAATATTGAACAGCCTTTGCTCTACCCTGAAGTCTTTCTCCATTGATTGTATACCATGCTCCACCCTTTTCTACAATGCCACACATTTCTGCAACATCAAGAGTTTCGCCAATTCTATCTACTCCAAGAACTTCCCCTTGATAGTAAAAGTCGTATTGTCCTGAGAGATTAGGTGGTCCGACTTTGTTATAATCAATAATCCAATTGACTGGTCGTCCAACTCTTTGTTCGATAATCTTATCCCCAACTTTAACACCTGCCTTGATAGCATTTGCCTCAGCCTCGCTAGACCAAAGTTTGATAACGGTAGATGAGAAGAATTTAACCGCCATTCCTCCCGTGGGGATATGGCTGGCATGCATTGATCCGAACTGATTCCTCTGTTGTGAGATGAGTACGAGTAAAGTATTTTTGTTTGCGTAGTTAAGCATTTTAACAGCATGAGTCATGTCCTTTGCTTCGGCACCTATTTGTTTGGTATCCTCTAGTTTTTTTAACTCGCTGCTGTCTTTCTCAAAATAGATGGCTGGAAGCAATGCAGAGATCGAGTCAACTACTATTATATCAACTTCTGCTTCCATAAGCTGAGTTGCAACATCAACCATATCATTTACGGTCTTTGCCTTAGAATAAATTAATTTAGATGAATCTACTCCCAATCTCTCCGCCCAGTCCTGAGAATATGAGTGCTCAGCATCAATCCAAGCACATGTCTTTCCAGACTTTTGAGCCTCTGCAATCATTTGAAGGCAGAATGAAGACTTTCCTGCAGACTTATTTCCCCAAACAAGGATCTGTCTGCCATATGCCAAACCGCCCTTTAGGGCTAAATTAAGTCCAATGCTGGGCGTTGCCTGCTTTTCTATTTGAACTTCTTGTGCAGACTGTACTCTTGATCTTGTCTTAGGGTCAAGCTTTGCTAATATTTCATCTAATTTAACTGTCATTATTTTCTTTCTTCTCTATGCCATTATAGCATTTAGAATAGGTTGCCGTGAAGGCGTGGGCGTGATGTATTCTTTTTCATTTTTTCATTTAGTATTTCATCGAGACTATGAATAATTTGCTCTTCATTTCTCATTGCAGCATAAACATCAAGTATGCGGATGATAATGTCTGCAATTTCTTCTACAACCTTTTCAGATCCCTGGCTTTTACGAATTGCTTCTAGTACTTCAGTAACTTCGGAATGTACTAAAGCAAGCTTGTTTCCAATTTTGTCATGAGTATATTCTCCATCCCAAAATCCTTTTTCAACTGCTGTTTCATGCAATACTGCAGCAAGTGCGTCTAGGCCATATTCGGTTACTATTTCTTGGCTATTCATTTTTTCCCCTTAAGCTAAACTTAAACATAAAGTTTTGATCATCATACTCTACGACTAATTCCTTATCTTCATTTGCTGCATCAACAAATTTGGTGGTTGGAACAGATAGAGAGCCATACTCTTCTAGTAGGGCTACCAATATTTTATTTAAACTCATTGACTGAATAATATCTTCGGTCACTTTATTTCCTTAATATTTAAAGTTCCATCATCTAATTTAGACAGAACAACCTTACACTTCATTCCTTCACGCATTTTGGCTAAAGCTATCTTATAAAGAGTTGGGAAAGCGATAGCTCTTGTAAGATTTTTATCTTTATCTGTCATAACAATATGCGCCATCATCTTGCCAGCCTTTGTTTTGTATGGGGTAAAGTTTACCACAAGATACTCGTCTTCGGCAAGGTCATACGAGTCACGATATAGATAATCTACAAATAAATCTGAGGAGGCTTTATTAATGTCTTTTACATTGATGTACCTTGCTATTCGATTATCTCCCACCAGAATAAAATACATTTGATTGGTTTCAATTTGCGTTTGTTCATGATGGAATAGTCCTATTGATCCAGTTTCATCTACCAACTCAATTCGTGCCCAACCATTTCCACGCTTAATATTTTTAACCATTCCAAACATTACGAATGATCCTAAATCGTCAAAGTCTTCGATTGGACGTGCTTGAGACTTAATCTTTGGAGGCAAGTCAAGGCTGAATGTAGGTATGCCTAGATATTCGTAGTACCTTTCCTTCTCGTCGCCTTGGCGTGGATTATCTTCAAACGCAGCACCCCCAATAGCATTAAGAGCAGATATAGCCCTGCTATTGATACCACTACCTTTTTTAGAAGCCTTATCAATAAAGTCTTTATAGTTTGCATATGGTCTCTTTTCTATAATCTTATTGGCAATACTATCTGAAATAAACTTGACTTCCGCCAATCCAAAAACAATTCTGTCTTTCTGTAGAGAAAAATAAACATCTGAATCATTAATATGTGGAAGCGATACCCTAAGATTAAGTCGCTTAGCTTCAATCAAATATTCTGTTCTTGTGTCCTTGTTACCTTCATTTTTAAGTAACGAAAACATGAACTCAAGAGGGTAATAATACTTAAGCCAAGCCGTATAATAACTGAGCATAGAATAAGCAATAGCGTGAGAACGATTAAAAGAATAACCCGCATGAGCTTCAAACATGTGCCATAAGGTTTCCGCCTGCTTCTTAGAAATGTGCTTTGAAGCCCCCTCAATAAATTGATCTTTGAACTGGTCAAATTCTTTTGCATCTTTCTTCTTTCCGATAATCTTTCTTACTTTATCTGCTTCTGACCAAGACATTCCGCCCAAATGAACGCAGGCTTGCATAACCTGTTCCTGGTAAATAATAACTCCATATGTATTTTCAGTAAATGGCTTCATAATCGGATGGATATATTCAACAGCCTCTTTACCATGCTTTCTGTTAATATAAGAAGCTCCAACAGTATTCATAGCACCTGGACGAACAAGAGCATTGGATGCTGCAAGATCTTCAAATGTGCTAACACCCATCTTTATTAGCAGATTTGTATATGGAGTTGCTTCAGCCTGGAATACACCTTTAGTATATCCGTCGCTTAAAGTTTTAAATACATCCTTATCGTCTAATGATAATTTGGATAGATTTATATCTTTTCCAGTACGCTTTCTAATTGAAGTAAGAGTATCAGATATTACTGATAGTGTTTTAAGGCCCAAAGCATCAAGCTTAATAAGACCAATATCTGCAACTGTATCCATATCATAGGCTACTACTGGAATTCGACCAGATACTTTGTCCTGTGCATCTTCACGAGATTCAACTGGAGCATACTTTCTAATATCGTCTTTTGCAACAACAACACCTGCTGCATGTACGCCAACACTTCTAATCTTGCCCCTAAGTCTTTCTGCAAGCCACGTTACTTCTGGGTACTTCATTCTAAATTCTTTTGTATTTGGAGACTCAAGGTAATCTTCAAATGTATCAACTGATTTTAGTGCACGATTAACATCAGACAATGGGACCATAAATACACGAGCAGCATCACGGACTACGCCTTTATCTTTAAAGTAGGTAAATGTAGAAATAGAAGCTACATTTTTAAACTTCTTCTTTAGGTAGTCCTTAACTTCTTTGCGACGGCGGTCTTCAAAATCTGTATCAATATCTGGGAAGTCGTTACGCTCAGGATTAATAAAACGAAAGAAAAGTAGATTATGTTCAATTGGATCTACATCTGTAATTCCAAGAGCATAGCAAACTAGAGAACCTGCTGCAGACCCACGACCTGGCCCAACCATAATATTATTTGTCTTAGCCCAATTAATCATATCTGCTACAACTAAAAAGTATGAGGCAAATTTCTTATCTTTAATTACAGCTAACTCTTCTTCAAGCCTTTCAACATAGACCTTATCCTGATCCAGAGATAGGCGTTTAAGGCCTTCTGAGGCCATCTCAGCCAGTTTTTTATCAGCATTGGTCTTGGGAACAGGAAGAAGGTCTAAGCCTCTGTAGAAATCGTATTCAGAAATTTTATCTGCAACTTCAAGAGTATTATCAAATATATCTGTTCTATTTATGCCAACCTGCTTAAAATCAAACTCTATTTCTTCTCTAGTTTGAATAAAAAGATTAAAGTCTTTAAAGCTAATTCTTCTATCTGGATACAGGTAATCAAACCTATCCATCATGTTCATCATTTGCCTTGACATTTCAAAATCTGCATCTTTGTCTGATTTAGGAGATGTAGACAAGATAAGCATAGCTTCTTCTAATATCTTATCCTCGGCTCTTGCAAAGTGGGCATCTCCTGTTGCCACCGCTTTAATTCCCAATTCGTCTGCTAATTTTAAAAGGGCGGAGTTGATCTCCACAGGGTTATGTGATTGCACTTCCACATAAAAGTCTTGGCCAAAAGTTTGTTTAAAGCTTTTGAGAAGAAGGCTAGCCTCTTTCGTGTTACCCTTTTCGATAGCCTTACTAATAAGTCCATTAAGGCATCCGCTAAGTACGATAATACCTTCGCTATAATCATTTAAAACCTCTCTATCAATACGTGGTTTATGATAAAATCCTTCATTCCATGCAATTTCTTGTAGCGCATTTATATTTGATAATCCAACTTTATTCTTAGCCAACAAAATAATATGATTATAGGCTTGAATTGATTTATCTGTTTTGGAAGAGCGATCAAATCTATCTGTTGGAGATATATAAGCCTCAACGCCAAGGATGGGTTTTATACCCAATTCCTTGGCGGCGATTTGCATATCACGGTGAGAGGCGAGTGTTCCATGGTCCGTGATTGCTATTGCTGGCTGTCCAGCATCTAATGCTGCTTGTGCCAGCTCTGCTGGAGAGTTGAGTCCATCCATTAATGAATAATATGAATGCACATGTAGATGTACAAATGACATTAACTCTCCGCCTTGTTTTCTAATTACCAGTCTACGCTAGAAGAGGTAGAATCTGTTTCTGAATGAGTTCCTTCACCATTGAAGAACGCTTCTTGCTCTGTATAAGGAAGATCACGAACCGCAACATCCTCAAGCTTATATAGTTCAAGTGATGATGCATCAAATGCTGTTTCATCCTTAGCAAGTGGGATTGCTGTATAGCTGGTATCGGTCTTAGTTCCAGTTCGCTTGATTCGCCACATCAAATTACCAATACTTCCCATTTCTCCAGCATACTCAATCAGCGTTGGAGTAATTGTCTTGCCACTTGAACCCTGTGAAAGAATAGCGACGTAAGGATCTTCCTTGCCGTCGTCAACCAAGACATTGATGTAAAGTCGTGAACGACCCTTCCATCCTGCCTTATAATCTTTACGATGTTGTTCGCATCCCCAGCACTTGCCCTGATCATCCATAGAGCACAACGCCTTGCGACGATAATCCTTTGGATTTGTATGTTCTACTGCAATAAATCCAAGACCACTCTTCTCATTATAATTTGGTGAGTCTGGATCCAACTCTTGAAGAAAACGAATCTTAACGCTTTCTCCATCTTCAAGCTTAACCCAACGGGCCTTGCTTCCTTCTCCGCCTGACGACTGCGGCTTATCTAACGCTTTATTAAGGTCTTTTAGACCCTTTACGATACCCATATTTTCTCCTTGTATAGTTGACGGTATAGATCCGTCTGTATCTCTATTATATCATTGATTCCAAGATCTGTATTCTATATCTGAAACCGCATTACTAATACAGGCTTTTATTTCCTCATCGGTCAAATCGCCAGCATCTTTTGCATTGTGTGGATATATCTTACCATAAGAGTAAGATGCCCACAAGATATCTTTATTGCGAAGTTTGTTTGCAATAGACATACCCAATTCTCTTCCAGCCTCATCTGCATCTGTCATGATAGTAATCTTATTAAAATATCTATTTAGCAAATGATGTTGCTCTTTAGATAGAAACCCGCCAAGCGTTGCAACAACATTTGGAAAACCAGCCTGATGAATTCTAATGGCATCGAAATTTGATTCAACTATAATTACATGACTTCCAATTCTTTTGGCACGATGCAGATTAAATAATGTTTTACTCTTTGGCAAATTTGTACTATTCTTGAACGCCTTGCCCTCTATAGATCTGCCAACAAGACCTATTGGAGTTCCGTCTGGGCTATGCACTGGAGTAATAACCATATTCATATTATCAGAATATCCAAGTTTAAAGTCGTGCATGGACTGTTCACTTATGCCACGAGCATTTAAATATTGTCTAGCACTTTCTGACAATCCTAAATTGTTGTAGAGCTTATCTAAAGTATCTTGTGAGAATTCTTCAAATGCTGGCTTTTCTTCGAACATGCTGTTTAGCATATCATCAAAGTTGTCTATAGCTTCTGCCTCTTTTGCAGCAATATATCTAATTGCTTCATACTCATTCTTGCTTAGAGTTTTCTTTACAAGTTCAACAATTGTTCCAGCCTCGCCACATGAAGGATTGAAACATATATACGCACCTTTTTCACGGCTTATACTAAAGCTTGGGGTATGCCTGTTTGAATGAAATGGACAATAGCATAGGAAATCGTTATTAGTTTCTCCCACCAACTCAAGCCCTAAAGACTTTATTACCGCCTTTACTTGATTTGGCGAGTATTGCGTGGAATCAACTTTCCCTGCGTTATACCCTCGTATTGCCAAGATCTCCTCTTTCCAACATATGTTCCATACAAAGTCATGCTAAAGAACCACTCATTATTTTTATTATCATACCATGTGTTCCAAATAGGGTCAATATCAAATATTCTGATATAACCTTTGTCACGCATAGATCTATCTAAAAAGTTTTCTGAGTTTACTCTTGTGTGTAAAGCAAACGAATCATCTATGAATTGTCCGTCCAATTTAAATGGCTTATACGCTCTTGTCATTTAGATTTGGCAGGTTCTCATAAATAGGCTTGATGATACCCCTGTTGATATCCCAATCTAGATAGAAATCAAATTCATGACCATGACGATTCTTTCTGCTTACCACCTCAATCATATTTGTATTTGGATATCGGTGAATAGCCATAGCCATATCAGCATCATACTCAATTGCCTTAGACCATGCTACCTGACTCATCATTGGTGGCTCTTCTTGATCAGAAATATCATCTGCAGTTGCAGCAGTAATATCAATTACTGGAATGTTATTAGATACTGCAAGCAACTTGAATTCACGAGAGATATTTCGATTACGTTCAACTTCAGAATTGCTACGCTTATTATCATTGAACAACTGGTGATAATCAAGAATAACTAGATCTGGCTTGTGCTGATCAATTTTACCTTGAACAGTTGCAGGGGTTACATCTCCCATACCCTCATTTGAGACTAGAATAAATCCATTCTTATTCTCAAACCTCTTCTTGCTCCACGATCTAAAATCATCTATGTTTACATCGCCCTTTGAGAAATCACTGGCACGAAATAAACCAGACCCCATCATAGTATAAATACGGTCACGCATATTCTCTGGAGACATTTCAAGGGAAATAATCATTGGCTTAAAGCCCTGTTCCCAGGCTTTACAGGCTAGGTATGAGGTAAACCATGTCTTACCCCTTCCTGGCCATCCTATGGCTAC
>JACCDW010003047.1_pt1 | contig 23373 bp, 19 predicted proteins | sample 7449781 | NCBI WGS metagenome assembly JACCDW01 (sample SAMN15323449, study PRJNA562643) | freshwater metagenome | isolation source: river surface water | place: USA:Blue River Watershed | collected 2017-08-18
GTCTCCGAAAGGGTATACCGGTTTTCTGCGGTTAAATCGATGCGTTTATAAAATACATTGGCCAATACATTGATAACTACAACGATGACCAGCAGGGTGCCCCATTCCAAAAAGGAAGCGTATTTGGCGGTTCGGTTTGTGTTTTTCGTTGTTTTCATTACCATTTTCTGCTTTCAAAAACCAACTTAGTGCTGCCGAGAAACACGGCTGCAAATCCTACAAAATACACTACATCGCGCGTATCCAATACTCCTCGAGAAATACTGCGATAATGGAAATCCAAGCTAAACCATTCTAAGCTTTTCCCTATTTCGGCCAACCATTTCAAATCGCCCAACAATCCTAAAATTCCATACCAAAAAAAGCACAATGCCATGGAAATGATGAGGGAAATGATTTGATTGTCGGTGAGCGAACTGGCAAACAATCCGATGGCGGCGTATGAGGTTGCCAAAAGCAGTAATCCAAAATACGACCCGATGAGCGCTCCGTTATCCAGTGATTGGCCCTCAACCAAGAGTTCTTGGATGGTGTAAACGTATAATCCCGTGGGCAACAAAGCGAAAGCAATTAAAGCTACGGCCGCTAAAAATTTACCTAAAATGATGGCTGAATCCGAAATGGGTTTGGTGGTTAACGTTTCGATGGTTCCCAACCGTCTTTCTTCCGAAAGCGACCTCATCGTAATTGCCGAAACAAGAAATATGAGTAGGTAAGGAGCAATGTTGAACATTACCTGGAGGCTTCCTACGCCCAATTCTAAAATGCTGTTGTCTTTGATTAACCAAAGAAATAAGCCCGATATAATAAGGAACACCGCCATTACGATGTAGCCAATTAATGAGCCCAAAAAGCTGCGAATTTCTTTTTTAAATACGACCCACATGTCCAGTTACCGTTTTAAAAATGTTTTCCAATGAATTTTCTTCTTGTTGTAAGGCGATAATAACATCTCCTTTTTCTGCGGCTTTCCGCGAAATCTTTTCTCTTAAATCGCCGCTATTACCCACAATTTCGAATGTAGTAGAATTGATGGTTGAAAAAGAAAGAACTTCGGGAATCTCGGTAAACCAAGTTTCCGAAATAGCCGATGAAAACTCAACTTTTACGGTTATTTGATTTAATGACTGATTGTTGCGAAGCTGTTCGATTCCCCCGTTGGCTACAATGGATCCTTTGTTGATTATGATCACCCGAGAACACATGGCTTCCACCTCCTGCATGATGTGAGTGGAAAGTAAAACTGTTTTTTCGTTTCCGAGATTTTTAATTACCGATCTCATTTCCATAACTTGAATGGGGTCTAATCCACTGGTAGGCTCATCCAATATCAACACTTCTGGGTTGTGGATAAGCGCTTGCGCTAGGCCTACGCGTTGGCGATATCCTTTAGAAAGTTGACCGATTTTTTTATGACGTTCAGGACCGAGCTGAGTAAGTTCTATGGCTTTGTTTGCTGCTGTTTTTCTGTCTTTAACTCCAGATAATCCCCCAGCGTAATCCAAATATTCCAACACGTACATATCTAAATATAATGGATTATGTTCGGGTAGATATCCTATTTTTCTTCTTGCCTCGATGGAATTTTCCACTGCATCGATACCGCATACTTCTATGCTGCCTACCGTGGGAGGGATATATCCCGTGATCATCTTCATGGTGGTGGATTTTCCGGCTCCATTAGGGCCAAGAAAACCGACAATCTCTCCCGATTTTATCGAGAAATCAATGTGGTCAACTGCCCATTGTTGACCATATTTTTTTCCTAAACTTGATACAGTTATACTCACGATTAATTTGCAAAAATAGGTGACTATTCACTAATAAAAACGCTAGAAAAAGCATTTTATCTTATCGACGTCTACGATAGCTAGATTTTCGGGAAGAACGCTTGTAATAACTGCGTTTTTTCTTGTATCTCGATTTAACCGTGGTTTTAGAATAAGGTAACTGATACGACTGCTGAGAAACATACAAGGTGTCTGTGGCAATGGAATAATCACTAAAATTAATCACATTGCTTGGATTTAATGGTCTACCCAAAAAACGTGTTTCAAAATGGAGGTGTGGACCGGTAGAATGTCCGGTTGAACCACCTAGCCCAACACATTGCCCAGCATTGATTAGGGTTCCAGGTGTAACCAATAATTTACTCAAATGTGCATACAGCGTTTCCAGGCCGTTGTAATGTCGAACTACTACACAATATCCGTAGCCTTGATAATATCGACTCATTCGAACCACACCGTCGAAGGCGCTAAAAACGGAGTCGCCAATACTTAATTGTAGGTCGATTCCGGTATGTGGTCTGCCATGTCGCCAACCGTAAGTAGAATTGGTTCTTCCATACATGGGCATTGCGAATTTGCAATCGGATTCAACTAAAACTAGCGGAACTTCTTCGGTTAAATTTTTGAGGCTAAAACGATAGGCATCCACGTGTAAAGTGTCCCAATAGGCATAAAAATCATATTCGGGCAACATTCCTGGTAAAGTGTATTCTTCCTCCTCATACAATTCCAAGCTGTCTAATGTTCTGCCATAAATCCCTTGGTTCAATGGAGTTACTGTGTTTCGCTGGGCTACCGGGTTAGGTTTTTTATAATAGGTTTTTTTCTTTTTTTTCGGAGGCGCTGCAGGTTTAGCTTTGCCTACCACATGAATTGAAGAAAAAGAAGCAATGCTGGGTTTGGATGTTTCAGGAAATTCAGTAACTGAACCCAACAGAGGGAATAGCGTGGGCCGTGCAAAGCAATCCCCTGCCAATATCCAAGTGCTAATGAGCAACAGGATTTGATGAGGATAAAAATTCAGTAGCTTGTTCACGGTCTCTGATCAGTTGATTTTTCAAGGCTTCAAGCGATTCGAAGCGTTCAATTTTACGCAAAAATTGTACCAAACCCAACGTGATGGTTTGGTTGTATATGTCTTGATCGAATTCTAGTAGGTGTGCTTCGATTTTAGTATTGGTGCCATGTACGGTGGGTTGAGGTCCAATATTGCAAATCATGGGTATTTGCTGGTCTTTGATCCATGCAAAACCGCAGTATACACCGTGTGCAGGAATCAGCTTATAGGGATCTTTTACGGAAATATTAGCCGTTGGGAATCCAATAGTTCTGCCCAATTGTTTCCCTTTTTCAACCATACCGGTAAGTAGGTAGGTGCTTCCAAGTAATTGATTTGCTTCAGAAATATTGCCTTCAATCAAGGCTCTGCGAATTCTGCTACTGCTAACAGCTATTTCCTCAATGAGGTTCGCTTCGATTTCTAAGACTTTAAATCCATGGGATATTCCCAATTGGGTTAATTCCTCAAAACCACCGGTCCGATTATGGCCAAAACGGTGATCATAACCCACTACCATGGTAGTAACTCCTAAACTATTAACCAGAATATCCTCAACAAATTCCGCAGGAGATTTTTTACTAATTTCTTCGGTAAAGGGTAAAACCAAAACGTAATCAATGCCTATAGCAAATACTGCCTTTGCCTTTTCTTCGATGGATTGTAAGGTTCTTAGTGATTGGTCGTTGGGATTGATAACCAATCGAGGGTGAGGATGAAAAGTAAGTAATAGGCTTTTTTTCTGTTGCGATTTTGCAGTGGCAACCACTTGTTTTAGTACTGTTTGATGCCCACGATGCACTCCATCAAAGGTTCCTTGGGTAATTACCAGGCCTTCATGTTTTGGTACTTCGTGGAGATTGTAAAACAGGTTTTGCAACATTTTGGTGCAAATTTCGTTTAAATTTTGCGGTTAATCTGCTTGCTCGCGTTAATTTTGTTGAAAATGCTTAGGCTAACGATTGTTGGATTTTTATTTGGAATCTCTGGAGCCATGCACGCTCAAATTGGAGGGAATGGGGTTTTTTCTATCCTAAGAACACCCATGCACGCTCGATCTTTGGCGTGGGGTGGGTACATGAGTTCACAACATTCGCCCGATCCCATGCAAGCCAGTTCAAATCCTGCCTTGTTACGCAGTGGTCATCATTTGAATTCCTCATTTTCTGCAGGATCCTTGTTGCCATCGATTCGAACGGCAAATGCAATGGTTGCTTGGCATACGGGTCATGCCATAGCCAATGATTCGGTTCGTGAATCAAAACCTACCATTGCATTGTCTGCGCAATATATCGATTACGGTTCAATGTTGTCCTATGATGAAGGAGGAAATAGCTTGCCCGGCATATCGGCCAACGAAACCAATATTTCCCTAATTGCAGCGAAACCCTTGAATAAAAATTGGTATGTTGGAGCCCAAGCAGGAATGGTTTATTCCATTTTGGGGCCTTATGTTGCCAACGGAATACATGTTACTGTAGGTACAACGTACGTAAATAATGATTCTACCATTACCACTTCCTTATTGGCTCGAAACTTGGGTGCTCAAATAATCACGTATCGAAATGCACCACGAGAGAGCCTTGGACCAAATATAGAATATTCTGTATGCTTTAGCCCTAAGCACATGCCGTTTCGATTTCATATTACTGCCCACAATCTACAGCGATGGGATCTTACCTATAATCAATTTACAGGGAGCACGGGTCAGGTGGATCTGAGTGGTAATCCCGTGGTAGTGGAAGAAGCGGGGTTTGGAGAGAAACTGGCTCGACATATTGCCGTGGGAATGGAAATGGCAATGGGTAAGAATTTGTCGTTCCTTTTTGGATATAATGATCAAAGGCGTAAAGAAATGAATAACAATTATTTCCGAGGAACAGCAGGGTTTGGTTGGGGATTGAAATTTAAATTTTTACGTTGCGATGTTACCTATTCTTCAGCTTCCTACTTCCCCGGATACAATTCAAACGTCTTTACGTTTATTTTGAATACAAATCGGTTTGTCAGAAAATAAGTTGGTGAAAATAAATATAGCAATTGACGGCTACAGTAGCTGTGGGAAAGGAACAATCGCTAAGTCGTTGGCGCAAATATTGGGTTATCGTTTCATTGATACCGGAGCGATGTATCGTAGTGTAACTTTGTATTTTATCGAAAACAATGTGAATCTATCTCGAATTGAATCGGTGGAAGAAGCGTTAAATCATATTTCAATTGATTTTTCCGTTACCGCCGACGGCACGCAAGAAGTTTTGTTGAACGGTGTTTCCGTAGAAAAAGCGATCCGAGAAATGCGCGTTGCTGAACGCGTTAGCGAAGTAGCGGCATTATCGCCCGTTCGGAAAAAATTAGTAGCAATGCAGCAGCAAATTGGGGCTAATAAAGGGGTGGTTATGGATGGAAGAGATATTGGGACCGTTGTTTTCCCTGATGCAGAATTAAAGATATTTATGACGGCTCGACCTGAAATAAGGGCCAATCGCCGATGGAAAGAGTTGGTAGCCAAAGGGGATTTGGTTACGGAAGCCGAGGTGTTGGCGAATTTAAGTCATCGCGACGCGGTTGACTCTTCTCGCGAGGATTCTCCCTTAACCCTAACAAGCGATTATCGAATTCTAGATAATTCTGATTTGGATAGATCACAGCAGTTGGAGTTGGCGATGCAGTGGGTGAACGAGGTAATGGGAGGCTGAACGAGACACAGGGAGGATGAACGAGACACCAGGAGGGTGAATAAGACACCAGGAGGGTGAATAAGATCGTGGGTGGCTCGAATCGGTAGTTTTTTCATTTGATTTTATTGGCTTTGTGGTGAATCTACTCTTTGAGGCTTCGGTTGTTTTAATGATGGGTTGATTTGTCGGGAGATGGAGTTTTTTGGTTGACATTCCGTTGATATCTTCGTTTGATTCTAAGTGATTTCGGTTGTTTTTTTGTAAATAACTATGAGGCAGAAAATTGTAGCAGGAAATTGGAAAATGCATAAAACGCTGGAAGAAAGCCAGGCGTTGATTACCGAAATTAGAGGATTGGTTCGTGATGAGTACCGCGGACAAGGAAAAGTGGTGATTGCTCCTACATTTTTAGCTTTGCCTTCGGCTGTTCGCTTGGTAGAAGGAACGGATATTTCGATTAGTGCACAAAATGCACATTACGAAGATCAAGGTGCATTTACCGGTGAAATTTCTGTACCCATGTTAAAATCTGTGGGGGTAGAGTATGTAATTATTGGACATAGCGAACGTCGTCAGTATTTTGGGGAAACCAATGCCATGTTGGCTGCTAAGGCCAAATCGGTTATACGTCATGGTTTGAAAGTAATGTTCTGTGTAGGTGAAACCTTGGAACAGCGCGAGAGTAAACAGTACTTCAGAGTAATTGAAGAACAAGTGGCTCAAGGGCTGTTTGGTTTGGACCGCAAGGAATTTGCTCAGGTGGTAATTGCGTACGAACCTGTTTGGGCAATAGGTACAGGTCTAACCGCTTCTCCAGAACAGGCGCAGGAGATTCATGCGTATATACGGAAATTGCTCGCAGCCCAATTTACCTCTGAGATTGCAGATCAAACTTCTATTCTGTACGGAGGTAGTGTTAAGCCGGAAAATGCTACATCTATTTTTATGCAAGCCGATATTGATGGAGGCTTAATTGGTGGTGCTGCTTTAAAAGCACGCGATTTTATCGATATTGTTAAGGCGATGCGCTAATATTTTCAATATTTAATGCACTTGGTGCGTTATTTGTTGAAGGCTTTGAAATTTCTATGAGGAAAGGTTTATTATTTATTTTGTTATTGGGTTTTTCGTTCAAGCTGTTTGCTCAGAGCGGTCAGTTTAGTCCAGTACCGGCACAATTTATTGTTGAGTTTGAATCGTTCATTAAAAAAGCGAATGACAAAAGTTTAAACCGAAATTTCGGAATTTTTAAAGAAAATTGGGAGTTAGGTAAATTTTCCCCAAGTCAGCAGAAATTTATCGTAGACATTTCAAATCAAATGCTGTTGGAAAAGATGAGCGTGCAGCCGCATTTTGAATTGTTTATAACTACGGTTGCAGCGTTTTTGGAGAATAAAATGCCCGATAAAGTACTGGTTCAATGGCAGAAAATCACCCAATCGTTGATTGGAGATCAAAATAAGGAATACCTTGATTTTCTTCAAACCACCGCCGTGTTATTTTCTAAGAAAATTCTATATCAAGGCGGTTCTTCTATTTACAGTGTGGATACTTTGGACTTCGACATGTCCTATCGAGGAGAAATTGTTTTCACATTTAATAATGTAACATTATCCTGTAAGGGTGTTGCCGATAAAATGGAAGTGAAAGCAACATCTGGGACTTATTATCCTGCAAAAAAAATGTGGAAGGGCACTTCGGGTAAGGCAGGTTTTGAGCGAGTTTTGGGTGATGAAACTGCTTGGGTAAGTTTTGGGAAATATCAAATTGCAATTGACCAAAACTCATACAGTGTAGATACGGTGTTGCTAAACTATCCTCGTTTTTTTAAAGAGCCGATTATGGGTAGATTCAAGGATAAACTGAGCACTGATCCTGATTCCAATCGAGTAAAAAATTCGGGGTTCCCAGTTTTTAACTCATTTAGTAACAGCTTGAATATTCGCGGAATCGTTGGAGATGAGAGTTTCTTTGTGGGAGGTTTTTCTATGCAAGGAAAATCCATTACAACGGCAACGGCTGATGGTAGACCGTCTAATATTGATGTATTTTACAAGGGTAAAAAACAAGTAACTCTGCGAAGTCCTTCCTTTAAAATCGTGGATGGCCTAGCGGGGTCTTTAAATTGCGAATTTTTCGTGTATTTGGATAGTGGAAACGTAATTTACCATCCCAATGTAAAAACGAGTTTTTATTTCGATAAAAATTTACTGCTTATTGAGCGCGGAGAACAAGGCCTTATGCGCGTTCCCTTTCGTGATGATTATCATAAAATTACGTTCGACGTACAGCAGATACGATGGAAGGTAAAAGAACCTTTCATGGATTTGGATAATATAAACAACGATCAAGAAGCTCGATTTGCTTCTGAAGAGTTTTTTAAAGACATTCTGTATTTGCGGATGCAAGGGATGTTAGCATCCAATCCCATCGAGAACATTTACGCCTATTACAACCGTATGCCGCCAGACCCCGTGGCGGATAAATTGCAGAAGGATATTAAGAAGTTAATGACCAGTAAAAATCCAGCAGACAAAGTGTTAATGGATCAAAAAATCAAAGAACTTCAAGAACGAAAAAAAGCACAACGTGCAAGTTTTAAATCTTCGGAGCGCATCAAATTTAATATCAACGATTATGCCCAGTTTATCGGCTCGCAAAAGGAATATTTAATTACTCCTTTTATTGAATTGCACGATCAAGGCTATATCGTCTATGATCAAGCTCAAGACAGTGCTACGATTTTGCCGAAATTGTGGCGACATGTTCAGGCACACCAAAAAACGAGGGATTACGATGTGATTCGGTTGGCCTCCGTTATCGGTAAAAAACCCAATGGAACATTAAATTTATTAAGTTACGAATTGGATTTGGAAGGGGTCAACCGGTTCTTTTTCTCCGATTCGCAAAACGTAATTGTAGCGCCTACCGATCAAAAAGTTACTATGCTAAAAAACCGGAACCTCCGATTTGGGGGGCAAGTAAGAGCAGGTAGATTCGACTTTTTTGGAAAGAAATTTAATTTCGACTACAGTCAGTTTAAAATTCAGTTCAGCAATGTAGATTCCATTCAAATGTATTTTCCTGATAGTACGGGAAGAAGATTGGTTAAAATTAAATCGGTAATTAGAAATACATCGGGAACACTGTACATTGACAAACCCAACAATAAATCGGGGGTTAAAGATTATCCAGAATACCCCATATTCGTTTCGGATAAGGGTTCGGAGGTGTTGTATGATAAATCGCATATTCACGGGGGTGCATACACGGCCGACAAGTTTAAGTTTGTGATGGATCCGTTTACTATTGATAGTTTGGATAATTTTACCATTGCAGGTTTGCGTTTCGATGGGAATTTCATTTCGGCAGGGATTTTCCCAGAATTCAGGCATCATGTATACATTCAAAAAGATTATTCGCTAGGATTTATAAAGTCTACCCCGCCGGGTGGGTATCCAATGTATCGCGGAAAGGCAGTAGGAAACATGACGATGAATTTGAGTGAAGAAGGCTTTTATGGGGAAGCGGGTGAGATTGCGTATCAAGGGGGAAAAAGTACGTTTTCTAGAGTCTTATTATTGCCGAATCAGACCAAGGGTGAGTTAAATTCGTATGATTTGCCAGAGAGTCCAAAATATCCTGAAATTCATGGGGTGAATGTTGCGTTAGATTGGAGACCGTATGAGGATAAATATACCGTAAGTAGTGGTAAAAAGCCCATCGATGTATTTAAACAGGGTTATGACTTTACGGGTAGTTTAACCCAATCGCCATTAAATATAAAAGGGGATGGTATGTTGGCCTGGGATTTGGCCCAGTTCTCCTCCAAAGAGATGGTGTTTGCAACGCAAAAAGCCATGGCTCAAGTGGCAAGTTTAAAGATTTTTGCAGCCGATTCGGCCAAGGTGGCCTTTAATACTACCAATATTAATGGTACCATGGATTTCTCGAAACGAGTAGGTACATTCTCCACGAATGATGCCGATCAGATGACTCAATTTGCTTATAATAATTTCCAAACCAACCTCAGTGATTATCGCTGGGATATGGATAAGAAAATTATTACAGCTAAAGTTGGTCCTACTTTGGGTAGCGAACCGCCGATGTTTGTTAGCACAAATCCGCTACAAGAAGGTTTAAATTTTGAGGCAAAACGAGCGGATTATAGTTTGGTGGATTACACGTTGAAGGTTCAGCAAATTCCTCATATAGATATCGCTGATTCCCGATTATTCTTGAAGGATGGTAAGTTAACTATACGTGAAAATGCAAACATTGACATCGTAGATAGTGCAAAAATCATTGCAAACGTGGATGATAAATACCATGAAATTTATAAAACCCGATTGAAGATTTATGGGTTAAATAAAGTGCGTGGAAGCGGTTATTACCAATATGTGAATTTGAAGGGGGTAAGACAGGAGTTTTTCTTAGATAGTGTGATTGTAAATCGTGAAAAACATATTGAAGGAATTGGTAAAATTGCCGAGGAACAAGGATTTACATTGGATACTAAAATTGGATATAAGGGTTTCGGACAGATAGAAAGTACGGAGCCGTTGATTCGATTTACCGGGTATGTTAAACCATTGCATACATTTAAGAACATCCTTCCATCGGCTTGGATACGGTTCGATGGGCGAGTGGATCCTAAGGATGTAGTGATACCAATGAATGATCCTCGGGATTACGATAACAAAAAACAATACGTAGGTTTATTCGTGGCAAATGATTCCAGTCACGTATATCCGTTAATGTACTCTTGGAAGCGCAGATATTCTGATGACGATTGTACTAATGATACGGGGATATTATATTACGATCATACTACAGAGAGTTTCATGGCTGGAAATGCAGCTCGTTTGCGTGGCGGGTCATTAAAAGGAAGTTATATACAGTTTTGTGAGAAAGATCATTCCATTCATGCTGAAGGGCCATTGGATTTCGGCTTGGAATCGCCCAATATTCAATTTAAAAATGCAGGTACCGCAGATTTAGCAGCTAAAGATTCTGCATTTAGTTTTAATATGGCAATGATGTTGAATTTTCCATTGCCTGATGAATATGTAAAACGAATGACCACTATCATCTCGGAAAGTAGCACTCCATCGGTTAGTGTAAATAATAATTTCTTTAGAGAAGCGCTGGGCGAAATGATGGAAAGCGATAAGTCTTATAAAAACGCTTTGGAATCTCTGATGAAAGATGGTCAATTCCGCGGAAAAGACGAAGCCAATTATATGTTTGTTATGACGGATGCAAACTTCCGTTGGGAAGCGAAATTACGTGGCATGTATTGTACCGATGTGGTTAGCATTGCCTCCATTAGCGGTACTCCTGTGAACAAAGGAGTAAAAGCCACTATGTTGTTAGAACATAAACGTAGCGGGGATAATATGTATATCTATTTTGATTTGGGTAATAATGAGTCGCTGTACATGCAATTAACCAAAACTACCGTTACATTATATTCATCGGACGAAGAATTAACACAGATTTTCGCCAAAACATCTTCCAAGTTGAAAGCGGATAACTTCTACATGCGAATGGCAACGGAGAAGCAAGTAGAACGATTCTTGCGCAAATTATCTGATTACGAAGAAGAATAAACTTAATATTCGATGCCGGTTAAGAAGAGCCCCGTTGCGGGCACTGAATTTCCGGCATCGCTTCTTTGGCCACCCAATAATAATTGTTGAAAGTCTTCAAATGACATTTTATTCATTCCTACGTCGATTAAAGTCCCAACGGTAGCTCTGACCATATTTCGTAAAAAACGATTCGCAGAAATTTCAAATATCAATCCGTCCTCGGTTTTCAGCCATTGCGAACTAAAAACTTCGCAATGCGGATTGTTATTGGGGATATCCCCTTTACAAAATGCCGAAAACGGATGAATCCCAATCATGGTTGAAGCCGCGCGGTTGGTTAATTCAATGTCTAAGTCTACTAATAAGGGATTCCACCAAGACGTAGATTCCTTAAATACATTTTTCTGAAAATGTATATGGTACTGATACAGGCGTTTGGTAGCATCGAAACGAGCATGAAATTTAGAATCTACAGATGTACAGCTAAACACAGCTACATCACCAGGTAGCATTTTATTTAGCCTGTAAGGTAAATCACCCGGTATTTTTCCATGAAAATCAAAATGTGCTACAAAATAGGAGGCATGAACACCGCTGTCAGTTCTTCCGCAACCTACAATTTCTATGGGATGATTACACAGTTGAGATAGTTTATCTTGTAAGACTTGTTGAACGGTTAAACCATTGGGTTGAATTTGCCACCCGCAGTAGTTGGTTCCCTTATACTGCAAATCCAAGCGGTATCGAGATATACTGGTTGCTGAATTCATGGGAATTATATTCGGAGCGCGCTCGTTGGTAGTAAATGGTAATTTAATTTACAGCGACAACAGTGAATACGGTTCAGTTTTTTATTGGCAATTCTCGTAAACGATGGCACATCCTTGCCCTACGCCAATACACATCGTTGCCAATCCATATTTAAGCGCAGAATTACGTTTCATTTGATGCAATAGTGTTGCAGAAATTCTGGTCCCAGAGGCTCCCAATGGATGCCCGATGGCTATACTCCCCCCTTGAGGATTTACAATTTCTCTGGCTATTTCTAATTCACGCATGCTAGCTATAACTTGAGATGCAAACGCTTCATTCAATTCGGCAATATCCAGATCATTAACACCAATACCAGCATGTTTAAGTGCCTTACGTGTGGCCGGTACGGGGCCAATACCCATGATAGCGGGGTCAACGCCGGCAGCACCCATGCCTGCAATTCGGGCGATCGGCGAAAGGTTTAATTCTTTCAATTTTTGTTCAGAAACCAAAATGCAAACCGCAGCTCCATCATTAATACCGGAAGAATTCCCCGCGGTAACCGTTCCTCCTTCTCTGAAAGCGGGTTTCAACGTGGCCAATACATCGGGCGTTGAAAGTCTTGGATGTTCGTCAGTTGAGAAGAATACGGGTTCTCCCTTTTTCTGTGGTATAGGAACGGAAACAATTTCGTCCTGAAATAATCCCGATTCGTTGGCTTTTTGCCAGTTGAGTTGGGTCTCGTAGGCGAATAAATCTTGGTCTTCTCGGCTAATGTTGAATTGTGTAGCAACATTTTCTGCGGTTTCTCCCATGCTATAGGGGTGGTACATCTTAGCCAAGGTTTTATTGGTAAAACGCCATCCAATAGTAGTATCATAAATTTCTGAACTACGTTCCCAAGCACTTGCGGCCTTAGCCATTACGAAAGGTGCTCTGGTCATACTTTCTGTACCTCCAGCAATAACAATATCCGCCATTCCAGAAGCGATGGCCATGCTTCCGTTCATAATGCTCTGCAAACCGGATGCACACAATCTATTTACGGTATACCCTGGAATTTCAATGGGTAAACCAGCAAGTAAACTAGCCATACGCGCCACATTACGGTTGTCTTCACCTGCTTGATTGGCAGCCCCTAAAATTACTTCACTAATCGCTTCTTTGGGAATGTTGGGATTGCGGTCCAACAGTTGTTTAATTACATGAGCGGCTAAATCATCGGGTCTAATACCCGCTAAGCTTCCTCCGAATTTTCCTACAGGGGTTCTAACGATGTCAACAACGTACACTGCTTGCATACCGCAAAATTGCGCAAATTCCTTGGATATATTACAAAGCGCTCAATATTCCGAAACCTAATTGTAATAATAAGTACGCCCCGAGTATAGCATAAAGTAATTTTTTAGATGATTTTTTCATAGGTTGCTTCTGTGGCTTTGCTTCCTGGTAGGGTTTTAATATCTCTTTGGATTGTTTTGTCAATACTCTGGCTTGTCCTTCGAGTTTAGATCCCTTTAGCAGTAAGAGTATTCCCAATAACAACACCAAAATAGAAGCAACTAAAAATAGTAAAGCAACATTAAATGCACTCCCCATTGAAAATAAAGCAATAATTGCTGCAAAGAAAACACCAGTACTCCCGGCGGAGAGCAACAGATAACTTCCTATGAGGGGTAAATAACTTTTCTTTCTCACCTGTTTTGATTTTAAAAGTAGTGAATCGGATTGTTTCTTAATGGAATCAGGGATAATCAAAACATCTTCTTCAAAAACAGTGTCGTAAATAACTACTGTATCCGGAGGGGCTGAATTAAAAGATTTATAGTAATTGCTATAGCTATGTTGACGAATAGGCCCGTTTTGAAACAACGTGTTGTTTGCATTTACAATCTTGGTTTCCATGCTATTTCCCTGTAGCAGACCAGTGGATTTATTATTTGAAGTATTATTGAAATTTTGCTTACCATTTTTGGATTGCTGAAAGTCCATCGATTTGCCGGACTTAAGCTGTGTGGGAACATTTGTTGATTCATTGGATGAAATTCTCCATTGAGGACCATTTATTTTAAACCCACCGCTATGGTATTGTTTTTCAATTTGGCAAGAACTTAGAAATGCAGAGAATCCAAGAACTATTAATGCATAAATAGATATTTTTGTCATAATTCTGTGTTAAATCGAGGGAAAATTAGACAACATATTTCTAATTGCTAAATTTGTTGCGATAAATGCAAAAAATACCCCACAATACCCCCAATTGGTTATATCGAATCATTTCGATGTTGCTCATTGCGGTAATCCCATTGTTGGGGGTATTTCAACTTGTAGGTATAAAATATCAGCGCCATGTAACCAAACTGTGCATTTTTAATCAAATGGAGACGCAGGATTTGGAAACGTTGTTTTTGGATGAAAAACAATTCGATGAACCCGAACCCGGCGGGGAATTTTGGTTAAACGGAAATAAGTACGACGCCATTAGAATCTCAAAATCGCCCGGTGGGTGGATGGTAATTGCATTAAACGATAAAATTGAAAAATTAGCGGAGCAAGCCATGCGTGCAGAAAATTCTGTGCCTATGCACCCATCGGCAAAGAAATATAATCCGTATAACAAAAATTGGCAATTCGTAGAACCAATGGGGGCCGTTTTTCCTGAAGTAAAAGCTACATTGGAATTCCCAGACTATAAGGTGGGTACAAAAATTTCCCCGATGGATTCGTTATTTCAGCCACCGGAAGAAGTGGCATAGTTTGATTCAATGTATTCAAAGTCTGAATAATTTATCTTGTGAGTTGCTGCCCACAGGAATTGAATCGATGAGTTTTTTAGGATTGATATTATGAATTTGATACAATTATCCTTCGTAATACAATGAATGAAACAGATAATTGAATTGCTATTAGCTTGATTTCAAAACAAGACTATGCAATTCAACCCCACATTATTTTCTCTTATTTTTAATGAAATTTACTAAACATTTAGCGATGGTAAGCTTGATGAGTTTAACCACGCAATACATATATAGTTTCGGGTCTCGTGAATTGTTCGCGAATCACCCGGTTACAAAGTCCTTAGCTGGATTCACCTTGCCATTGGATTATTCTTGCGATAATTCCTTAGTAACAATAGGATTGAACCGAGTAGGTATTACCGATACTGCTGAAACCGAAGAAATGGATGAAGTATTGGTTTCGGCCCAGCGGTTTGATCAAAAACGAAAATACTCTCCCCGACAAATCGAGGTTGTAAGTGCCAAAAAACTGAGCGAGTTACAGCCAGCAACTTTGGGAGATGCATTAATTAATACGGGTCAGGTCTTTGTTCAAAAGAGTCAGATGGGCGGAAGCTCCCCGGTGCTTCGGGGGTTTGAAGCCTCGAGGGTGTTACTGGTGGTAGATGGAGTGCGGATGAATAATGCCACTTATCGAGCGGGTCATTTGCAAGAAATCATTACCATCGATCCTCAGATTTTGGAACGAATGGAAGTGAATTTTGGATCGGGATCAACCCTGTTTGGTTCCGATGCTATGGGCGGAGTTTTATACTTTAAAACTAAAACACCTACTCTAGGAAAAAAACAGCTGTTGCCTTTTGCCGGAATTCGGTATCAATCGGCTTCCAATTCAACGATTTCCAATGCCGGTTTTCGATTGCAGATGCCCAAATGGGGACTGATTGTATCGGCTACACAAAGTAATTTTGGTGATTTGCGTTCGGGATCTAAGAATTATTCGAATATCGATACATTCGGATATCGCAGCTGGTATGTAGGTAGAATCAACAACCGCGACACCCTTTTAAGGAATGAGAATCCACAAAAACAACTGGGTACAGGCTACAGCCAAACGGATGTATTTGCCAAATTATTGGTGAAAACCGGTGGAATTAAACATATTCTAAATGTTCAAAGCAGTCAAGCCGATTTAATTCCTCGATACGATCGTTTAACGGAATACTCGATAAAAAATGGACAGGTTACACCTACATTTGGCCGATGGGATTATGCCCCGCAAAATCGCTCATTGTTATCGTATCAGGCGGAGCAAGGGGGGGCGGATCATCGTCAACGACTTACGCTAGCCAGGCAAGAAACCCAAGTGGGTAGAATTACCCGTAATTTTCAGAGTAGTACACAGCGGTCGCAAATGGATACTGTGGTGATGGCAACGGTGAATTACGATCGTAGCGATAAAATAACCAATCACTTGCGATTAAATTCTGGTTTGGAGTATGTACATAATGGGGTTCGATCTATGGGTATGAATACCAACGTGGTAACGGGTTTGCAATCAGTCACCAAAGCGCGTTACGCCGATTCCGGTGCTAGAACCCACATGACTTCTGCCTATGCGCAATTGTTAGGAGAATTACCCAAATTGAAAGCCAATGTTCAGGCGGGTGCCCGTTTTACTCAGTACGATTTACAGGCCAATTATTCCCTGAGAAACCCGTGGAAGTTGCCGTACAATTCCATCGCATTTTCGAATAATACCTTAAGTTTCGACGTTGGATTAAACAAAGAAATTGGAAAAATTGCAATCGCCAAAGCATCGATAAATCAAGCGTTTCGAAATCCCAATGTGGATGATATGACCAAGGTGTTTGATTCCAAGCCGGGGGTTAAATTATTGGTGCCATCGCCCAATTTACAAGCGGAAAGAAGTACCACCTTTGATTTGGGTATTTTGATGAGCAAAACGGATAAATTTGTTTTAGAAGCGGGGGCCTATCAATCGGTTATTGCAAATCTTTTATTGGATGAGTTGGGTACTCTAAATGGGGAGGATTCGGTGGAGTACGATGGCCGATTAACCCCTGTTTATCAGTTGAAAAATATGGCCGAAGGCAGAATTTCGGGATTGTATACCAATGCAAAAGTGAAAATATTACCTGGAATTTGGTGGTCGGGATCCTTGAATTATACCCGCGGATTGTATCGCAGCGGGTCCAGCGCCGCGGAAATGTGGCAGCCTTTGGATCATATCCCACCCATGTACGGTCAGACAGCGGTTAAATGGTCGGGCAAGCAAGGGTTTGCTGAACTGCAATATTTGTTCAACGGTGAGAAAAAGGCTAAAGACTACAGTAGCAGTGGGGAAGATAATCAGGATAAACAGCCTTTAGGAATGGCCGATATTAATGGGGATGGTAAACCCGACGGTTACAATCCTTCATGGGGTATTTGGACGATTCGTGGGGGATATTCATTGCCTAAAGGATTTTCCGTACAAGTTGCGGTGGAGAATGTTCTGGATTTGCATTATCGATACTTCGCTTCTGGAATGAGTGCTTCGGGCAGAAATGTTTTGATTAGCCTTAAGTGGGATTTATCGGTAGGGAGAACTAAGAATTTGAATTAATATTTTTTATTTAAATGGTAGTTTAGATTATAGATTTCAGGTTTTTGTAGAATCTAACAATTTGAAAATTATTAAATAAAACGGGCCATCATCTTGATGGCCCGTTTTATTTAACATTAATTTTATTCGTAAGTAACTTTTTAAATTAATCTAGTAATACTATTACTTCAAATTGTGGTAGACGTTTTGAACGTCATCGTCACCTTCCAGGCGTTCGATTAGATCCAACACTTCTTGCGCTTGTTCGTCGGTAAGGTCTACGTAGGTGTTGGGAATATATTGTAGTTCTGCGGTTGCAACTTCAATTCCCATGTCCTCTAGGGCTTTACCCATCGAACCATAAGAAACGAAATCGGTGTACACGTAAATTTCCTCTTCATCCACTGCCAAATCTTCGCAGCCATGGTCGATTAATGAGAATTCGAACTCTTCTATGTCCATGCCTTTTAAAGCAGACAAATTGATTTTAAATACCCCTTTTCTGGTAAATATGAAATCGAGAGATCCTGTTTTTCCCATGGCACCGCCGCCTTTATTGAAATGCATGCGGATGTTGGCAACAGTACGGGTGTTGTTATCGGTAGCGGTTTCAACCAAGATACCCACACCATGAGGGCCGTACCCTTCAAATCGAACCTCTTCGTAATCGCCTTCGCCTTTGGTGGTGGCGCGTTTGATGGCCGCATCCACACGATCCTTGGGCATATTAACACTCTTGGCGTTTTGTATCGCTGTGCGTAATCGTGGATTGTAATCGGCATTGGGACCACCTTGCTTAACGGCGATGGCAATCTCTTTTCCTAAACGGGTAAACTGCTTGGCCATGCGGTCAAACCGCGCAAACATTTTGTGTTTTCGTTTTTCAAAAATCCTTCCCATAAAACTGCAAAGATACGTTATTTTGGACAGGTTAGGCAGTGACGGTCCTTTGCAGGGAACTGGGCTTTAATTGGAATTTCAAATTCTGGGTTGGTGGGATCGTTGCAAATAATGCCAATGCTGTAGTTGGAATATCCCTTTTTGGTGACGGTATCGAAGATTACTTTCACGGTCATCGACTCACCCGGCTGCAATTCTTTTTTTGGAGCTTTTACTGAAATACAACCGCAAGACGGATCCATGTTGAATATTTTCAACAATTGCTTACCTGAATTGGTAAATTTGAATTCGGTAGTAATTAGGTCACCGGCTTCGGAAATCATCCCAAAATTGTGTTCCTTTTTATCGAGGATTAGTTTAGGTTGTTTGGCTAATTGAGTGGCCGAATATTTCGGGAAAAATTGTTTGCGTGAAAATGTGACGAACACGGAACCATAGGGTAGGGCAGGGCTGCTGGTATTCATTGGGATTTCGAAGGTTCCAAAACCATAATAATTGATTTTTCTTCCGTCGATGGCAATTTGCACTTTACCGCGCTCCTGAGGTTCCAAGGTTGTGGGCCATTGCAATATTTTTATATAGGGAGGTAAAATGCCTGGATCGAGGGCATATATATTGATAGCCGTTGGTGTTTCGTTCGTGACAAAAAGCGATTGCGTATCGATTCGATTATCGTATAGGGGTGAAAAACTCAAAGCAGGTTTGGAAAAAGTTACTTTTCCGTAGTTGTATTTAATTTCGGTGTTGGATTGTAGGTCTGTATTTTCGCGGTAAACATCTCCGGAGATATCTAAAAATACCATTGGACTTTCTAGCGAGTTAGAGTAGACGGTGATGGATTTTGTAAACGTTCCTAAGCGGTTTGTGGTTTCGTAGCGTGCAGTAACATACCCTTGTTCCCCCGGTTTAACCGTATCGGTGCTCCATTCTGGAGTGGTACAGCCGCAAGAGGTTTCTACTTTATTGAGGACTAAAGGGGCATTCCCGGTATTGGTAAATCCGAATTTATGACTTGCAAATTTTACGTTTTCATTGATGGGACCAAAATCAAACCGAGTATGATCGAACGATATTTGAGCACCTTTGGGTTTTACAGCATTTCGGGCCACAGGTGTTTGTGCCGATAAAATGGATGTAGTTATTAGCGGAATTACCAGTGAAATGCTGAAGATTCGGATAGCATGGGGGATGATTTTCGATATATTAGATAACATAATGGAGGAATAGTTGGAGTTCTCGATCGATTTAACGAATTTTACAAAATTAATACCAAAGCGAAGCAAAGTGGCGTAAATAATGACGAAAGCATGGATAAAAGGTTGCTTTTCGTTGAAATTTAGAGGTGTATCGGCAAGGTGTAAACCCCAAATGCAGAAAAACATTGATTTTTTTTGAGAAAGGGGTTGATTATGAAAAAAAATAAGCTTAATTTTGCCGTCCTTTTTAGGAAATATATGCCTACCATTCAACAGTTAATTAGAAAAGGTCGCCAGGAAACCGTATGGAAGAGTAAGTCTCCTGCGCTCGATTCTTGTCCCCAGCGCAGAGGTGTTTGTACACGTGTATATACTACCACTCCCAAGAAGCCTAATTCGGCTTTGCGCAAGGTTGCTCGTGTTCGTTTGTCGAACGGAAAGGAAGTGAACGCTTACATCCCTGGCGAGGGTCACAACTTGCAGGAACACAGTATCGTATTGGTACGTGGTGGAAGGGTGAAAGATCTTCCTGGAGTACGTTATCACATTGTACGCGGTGCGTTGGATACTGCGGGTGTTGAAGGACGTAATCAACGCAGAAGTAAATACGGAACTAAGAAGCCTAAGAAAAAATAAGGAATTTAAGAGATGAGAAAGTCGCGCGCTAAAAAACGCATATTATTGCCAGACCCCAAGTTCAACGATACGATGGTATCTCGTTTTGTGAACGGTATGATGTATGATGGCAAGAAGTCCTTGGCATATACTATTTTCTATGATGCGATTGATATCGTTGAGAAAAAAGTAACTGAAGAGCCAGGTATTGAAACCTTCCGCAAAGCCCTTAATAACGTAATGCCTGCTGTAGAAGTTAAGGCTCGTCGTGTGGGTGGTGCTACCTTCCAGATTCCAATGGAAGTACCACAGCGCCGTAAAATTGCTGTAGGTATGAAGTGGATGATTGGTTACGCTCGTAAGCGTAACGAGAAATCTATGGCTGAGAAGTTGGCTGGTGAAATTTTGGCTGCATCTCGTAACGAAGGTTCTGCGGTTAAGAAAAAAGAAGATACACACAAAATGGCTGAAGCTAACAAGGCTTTCGCACACTTTAGAGTTTAATAGTTTCAGTTAGAATAAGTCATGTCACGCAATTTAGCATTAACCCGAAATATTGGTATCGCTGCACACATCGATGCTGGTAAAACCACAACCACCGAACGTATTCTTTATTATGCTGGTGTAAACCACAAAATAGGTGAAGTACACGACGGTGCTGCTACCATGGACTGGATGGCCCAGGAGCAGGAAAGAGGTATTACTATTACTTCTGCAGCTACTACGGTATTTTGGAACTACAATAAGGAAAGATATCAGATCAACATTATCGATACTCCAGGTCACGTGGATTTTACCGTAGAGGTAAATCGTTCGTTACGTGTATTGGACGGATTGGTGTTTTTGTTTAGCTCTGTAGACGGTGTTGAGCCTCAGTCTGAGACCAACTGGCGTTTAGCGAACAACTACAACGTTCCTCGTATCGGTTTTGTAAATAAAATGGATCGTGCCGGAGCCGACTTCTTAAACGTTGTTAGCCAAGTGCGTTCAATGTTAGGTAGTAATGCAATTCCATTGCAGTTACCTATCGGTGCTGAAGATCAATTCCGCGGTGTTGTTGACTTAATCAACTTCCGTGGTATGATTTGGAATGAGTCCGATCAGGGAATGACTTATGAGACTGTAGATATTCCTGCTGACATGATGGACGATGCATTAATGTATCGCGAGAAATTGTTGGAAGCAGTATCTGAGTACGACGATAAATTGATGGAGAAGTTCTTTGAAGATCCAAACTCCATTTCTGAAAGAGAAATTTTGGATGCGTTGCGTCCAGCAGTAATTGATATGAAGATCGTTCCTATGATGTGCGGTTCTTCATTCAAGAATAAAGGTGTACAAACTATGCTAGATATGGTGATGGAATTAATGCCATCTCCAATGGATAGAGGTGGTGCAATGGGTACTCACCCTGACACCGGCGAAGCGATTCAGTGGAAACCCGATTACAATTCTCCATTCGCAGCATTAGCATTTAAGATTGCAACCGATCCTTACGTAGGTAGATTGTGCTTCATCCGCGTTTACTCTGGTAAATTGGATGCGGGTTCCTACGTGCAGAACATGCGTTCTGGTAATAAAGAGCGTATCTCTCGTTTGTTCCAAATGCATGCGAACAAGCAGAATCCAGTAGATGTATTAGGTGCTGGTGATATCGGAGCTGCCGTTGGTTTTAAAGATATTAAAACTGGTGACACGTTGTGTTCCGAAAATAATCCCATCGTGTTAGAATCTATGGTATTCCCTGAGCCTGTAATTGGTTTGGCGATTGAGCCTAAAACTCAAGCAGATTCTGATAAGTTGGGTAATGCATTATCTAAATTATCTGAAGAGGATCCAACCTTCCGTGTTCATACCGATCAAGAGACAGGTCAAACCATTATCTCGGGTATGGGTGAATTACACTTGGAGATTATTTTGGATCGTTTGAAGCGTGAATTCAAGGTTGAATGTAATCAGGGGGCTCCTCAGGTTGCATACAAAGAGGCAATTACACGTAAATATACTCACAGAGAAGTCTATAAGAAGCAGACCGGTGGTAGAGGTAAGTTTGCCGATATCCAATTTGAACTTGGTCCAGCGGATGAAGATTTCGTAGGTGATTATCAGTTTGTAAATGAAATTGTTGGGGGTTCAATTCCTCGTGAATTTATCCCATCGGTAGAAAAAGGATTTAAGGCTGCCATGGTAAATGGTGTATTGGCTGGATATCCTGTTGATAGAATTAAAGTTCGTTTGTTTGATGGTAGTTTCCACCCGGTTGACTCTGATTCGCTGTCTTTTGAAGTTGCAGCTCGTCAGGGGTACCGTGAAGCAGCTAAGAACTGTGGCCCTATTTTGCTAGAACCTATTATGAAGTTAGAAGTTGTTGCTCCTCACGAGAATAGCGGAGACGTAATGGGTGATTTGAACAGAAGAAGAGGTCAGTTGGAAGGTATTGACGAACGTGCTGGTTCTCAGGTAATTAAAGCAAAAGTTCCTTTGAGTGAGATGTTTGGTTATGTAACTACGTTGCGTACCATCACTTCTGGTCGTGCGAATTCTTCTATGGAATTCTCTCACTACACAGAAACACCAAAGAGCATTGCAGATGAAGTATTGAAAAAGGTAAACGCCGCTAAATAATAAGAAAATGGTAAGCCAGAAGATTAGAATAAAGTTAAAGTCGTTTGATCACAATTTGCTCGACAAATCAGCCGAGAAAATCGTGAAGGCGGTGAAAGCAACCGGTGTGGTAGTAAGTGGACCCGTTCCATTGCCTACTCGTAAGAAGATTTTCACGGTTTTGCGTTCACCCCACGTAAATAAGAAGGCCAGAGAGCAGTTCCAATATTGCACTTACCAGCGTTTGATCGACATTTTCAACGGTTCTACAAAGACTGTAGACGCGTTGATGAAGATTGAATTGCCTAGCGGTGTTGAAGTAGAAATTAAATTGTAAGGAGAAATCGTCATGAATGGTATAATAGGAAAAAAATTGGGTATGACTAGCTTGTACAATGCGGATGGTAAGCGTGTAGCTTGCACCGTAATTGAGGCAGGACCATGTGTTGTAACCCAGGTTAAATCTGAGAGTAAAGATGGCTACAAGGCTGTACAGATTGCTTTCGGTGATAAGAAAGAAAAGCATACCAATTCCGCTGAGAAGGGTCACTTTGCAAAGGCAAACACTACAGGTAAGCGTGAAGTTATTGAGTTCCGTGATGCAGACAATGCTAATATTGGTGACGTTATTGACGTTACGATGTTTGAAGCAGGTGAGTTTGTAGACGTAGTAGGAACTTCAAAAGGTAAAGGTTTTCAGGGCGTAGTAAAGCGTCATGGTTTTGCCGGTGTGGGTGAATCTACTCACGGTCAGCACAACCGTTTGCGTGCTCCTGGTTCTATCGGTGCTTGTTCTTTCCCAGCGCGTGTTTTCAAAGGCATTCGTATGGCTGGTAGAAC